>JADEYI010001217.1_pt1 | contig 21331 bp, 23 predicted proteins | sample 8542331 | NCBI WGS metagenome assembly JADEYI01 (sample SAMN16510988, study PRJNA670497) | mine drainage metagenome | isolation source: biofilm near Copperflume 1 | place: Germany: Marsberg coppermine Kilianstollen | collected 2018-02
CCACTGGATTGGCCCTGTGGAGAGCGAGTGATCGGTACGGCCGGACGCCCTCGGCGCCGATGTACAACGCGACCCCGGGCGCGGCGTATGCTGTACGCTGCTGCACCATCGCTCAGACAAACGCGGCCAGACGGGTATCCGCGGGCCGGCGCCGGGGCAGCGGGGACGTGATCTATGACGACCGCGAGAGAGAGTGCACGGCAGCTGGAAGCCACGCCAGCCCGGCGCCAGACGACGGGCGCACGGCCACCCGCGCGGGTGCCGGGTGCAAAGCCTGGAGCAAGGCGTCCGTCCATGGCGCAGGCCCTCGCCCTGCAGCGGGAGGTTGGCAACGCCGCTGTGAGCCGCCTGATCGGGGGCCCGCTCACTATCCTGCGGGCGCTGGACCTTCACCAGTCGGGGACCTCGGGACCGAAGGGTCTGCGAGACATCTACAAGGACACGGTCACGGACAAGCTCTACTCGAAACTGGGGACTTCGACGTCGGTCGCCTGGTATCTCACAGAGGTGACTATCGGAGAGGACTCGCGCTGGAAGGAAGTGAGCGGAGTCAAGCTAACCTATGACGTTGCCGCGAAGGACTGGCTGCAAACGGGAGCAGCGGTGCCTGTGGTGGCGAAGAAGGGCTGGTCGCTCAAGCAGATCACGGACGCGGGCTTCAAGAAGAAGGCGGCGAATCACTACCAGCGCGACGAAGCGGACTTCCTCAACTTCCATGTCCATGTCTCCGCCTACCAGGGAGGCGATGGCACGTTCGACTCCTTCCACGTCAAGTTCGACCCGGGGGTGGCGGGGCATATCAGCTGGTTCTACTCGTGGGCGAAAGATGGCGCCTATGACAAGCCGGGACAATCTGAGAAGACGCAAAAGGACATCATCCGCTCATTCGCGAACGTGACGAACGCAGGGCCGATCTACGGCCAGCTCATCGACGAGTCGGAGCGCATCGCGGGAGTCGTGCGGGCGTTTTTCTAAGCGCGGGGAGATCCCCTCGCAGGCCGCCGGCTGTCCCCTCAGCGAGTCACGTCGCGGGCGATGCGCCGAGGGTTGATAACGAAGCTGAGGGCCCAGCTGGCGAGGCTGATGACGATGGCACCAAGGACGGCGTCCCAGAAGAAGTGATCGATGCGGAAGTGAATCTGCGTGAAGTGGCGGGCGATCTGCCCGGTGAGCCAGAGGAGCGCGGAATTGATCACGACCATGAAGAGGCCGAGGGTGAGCACGGTCAGCGGCAGCGACAGCAGCGAGAGGATCGGCTTCAACCAGGCGTTGAGCAATCCGAGGATGAGGGCCACCGCGACGGTGCTCTTCCAGCCATCGAGATGAATGCCCTGGACGAGCCGGGACGCAACCCAGACGGACACGGCGAGGAGCGCCCAGCCGACGAGGAATTCGATGACGCGCTCAGGGGTGGAGCGGCGCCTGCCAAACCGGCCGAAGCACATGTGCGAAAGCCCTCCTTGCGAGTTTTGGCAGAGCGGGCGGGATAGACCGTCGCCGCAACCCCGGTGTCAGACTTTACCACCACCAGCGAGCCCGCAGTATGGCGCACCGGGGACATTCGGGGCCTGGTGGCTGCAGGGGCGGGTGTGGCCCTCGACGGGGCGGAGTGGGATAGTTTCCTGCAAGAGGACACTCCAGTACGACTGAGGAAGCAATGGGAACCAAGGGCCCCGACAAAGAACTCCGTGCGCGTGACCCCGAAAATCTCACCGACCCGAACGCAGCGACCTACAAGGTGTACGCACGCGGGCGGCTTCGGGGCGCGATCGTCCCGATCGAACCTCAGGCGGACGGGTCACGCTGGAAGGCGCTCGACCTCAAGGGGAACACCACTTTCTGGCGCTTCCGCGACGCTGCGCGGGACCACCTCTGCGACATGCCCTCAGGCTGAACGCACCAGGACCTCTGCTGCGGAGGTTCAGGCGAGGGCGTCGCGGAGGGCAGCGCAGGCCTCTTCGACAGCGTTCCGCCCGCCATCGAGCATACCCGAAAGCTGCGCGAAGACGTGGGGCATGTCCTGGTAAATGCTCAACTGGGCGGGCACCCCGGCGGCGAGGAGGGCAGCGGCGAACATCTTCGAGTCGTCAAGGAGCGGGTCCAGAGTGCCAACGATCAGGCGTGCCGGGGGAAGGCCCGTGAGATCGCCGTTGAGCGGCGAGATGTATGGGTCTGCAGGGTCGGCGCCGCCGGAGAGGTAGTGGCCCCAGAACCAGACCATGGCGTCGCGCGTGAGGATCTTGCCTTCACCGTTGGCGATTGCGGACTCGGTATCGAGGTTGTTGGCGAACGCGCCGTAGAAGAGCAGCTGGAGTCTCGCGGAAGGGCCGGCCTCGTCGCGGAGGCGCAGGCAGGCAGCGGCTGTGAGGTTGGCGCCCGCGGAATCGCCGCCGATCGCGAATCGGCTGCCGTCGGCGTTGAGCTCGCCGGCGTGCTCGACGGACCAGCGGATGGCGGCGACGCAGTCGTCGAGCGCGGCCGGGGCGGGGTGTTCGGGCGCGAGGCGGTAGTGGACGCTGACGACGGTGGCGTTGGCGCCCAGTGCAAGTTCGGAACAGAGCTTGAGGTGGGTCTCCGGGCTGCCGATGACCCAGCCGCCGCCGTGGAGGTAGATCAGCAAGGGGAAGGGGCCGCTGCCGGCCGGGCTGAAGACCTTCACGGGGATGCCACCGACGGGCCCGGGGATGATGCGATCGGAGATGGAGCCAATTTCGGGTGCGCCGGCATTGAAGAGGGCAAAGCCGGCATCCATGGTGGCGCGGGCCTGGGCGGCGGGAAGCTCGGTGAACGGGCGGGCGCCCGAAGCCTGGGCCTGGGCGGCCATCATTTGCAGCAGGGCTTCAACCTGGGGGTCCATGGGCACATCCTTCAGAGTGGTCCGGGGGCGAGTCTACGGGGCGCGGGCCATTCCGGCCACCAGAGCGGCCGTCGCGTGGCTTCAGTCGTTGAGCTCCACCACGGCAAAGCCGCGGACGGAGGTCTGCCCATCTTCGTTGATGATCGCCAATTCGAGGTCAGCGTGGCGCGCGCCCTCTTCCTCGTAGAGCCGGGCGACGCGCCCCGCGACGGTGATCGGCCGGGCGGTGCGGTCGGGACGGCGATGGGCAGCGCGCACGTGGCGGACGAAGCCGTTTCCGTCCAGCCACTCCTCCACGGCGCGATAGATGAGGCCGACTTTCAGCGGGCCGGGGACGATCGTGCCGGGCATGCCGACGGCGTGCGCGGCGTCGGCATCGAAGAAGAAGGGCGGAAACGCCCAGATCAGGGCGCAGTAGCGGATCACCTGGCCGAGGCCGGGCTGCAGCTCAAGGGCGGGCAGTTCGTCGCCCGCTGTGAGGTCTGCAAAATGGGGGCTCATGCGCCCCCCTCGCCGTCCCCGCCAGCCACAGCGGCGTCGTACTGCATCATCGAGCGGCCGCTGCGGGCAACGGTGGCGCCGGTGCTATCGGAGAATTCGGTCTCCGTGCGGAAGTCGAGGCTGTAGCCGAATTTGCCACCGAAGCGCTCGGCGATATCCAGCAGCCGGAATGCGACATTCAGCTGCTCTCCGAGGCGAAAGGGGCGTTCGAACTGCCATTCGTTGCTGATGAGGATGGAATTGGGGAGCAGGGCGGGGAACTCCGGGGTGTCCGATTCCGAACTGAGGGCCTCGATCACGTAGCCGGGGACAGCATCCCCCGGTTGAAGCCGTGCGGCGCGCCTCTCCGCCTCGTCGGCACCGAGGTAGACCTCGAGTGAGCGGCGCACGGCGCGGAGCGTGACGGTCACCGGGTCCAAAGGCGTGGCGCGGCCGATCAGGGCGCGGATGTCATCAGTCAGGAGGGAAGCGTCGGGCACGTGGCAAAGGGTACAGGAATCGCGCCACGTCCGCCTCGCGGGGAAACGCCGTGCTGCCCGGCGCGCGACTCAAGTGCAGTGCCTGCTACGCTTGCTGGAGATGATCTACCTCGACCATGCCGCCACGACACCCCTGCACCCGCGCGTACTGGAGGCGATGCTGCCGTTCTTCGACGGCACCTTCGGCAACCCGAGCGGGCTCTATGCCGCCGGTCGGGAGGCGCAAGCGGCGGTCGATGCGGCGCGCGCCGCGGTAGCGCAGTGCCTGGGAGCGCGGCCATCGGAGATCCTGTTCACAAGCGGAGGGACGGAGAGCATCAACGCCGCCATCGCCGGGATAGCGGGCGCGATGCGGCGGGCCGGTGCGGGCAAACACGTGGTCACAACAGCGATCGAGCACCACGCCGGCCTGCACGCCGCCCAGCAGCTGGAGGAGCTCGGCTTCGATGTGACCTACCTCGGCTGCGATGGGCACGGGCGCGTCCGCACGGAAGACTTTGCGCGCGCGCTGCGGCCGGACACGGTGCTTGCGAGCGTGATGTTTGCGAACAACGAGGTGGGGACGGTGCAACCGATCGCGGAGATCGCAGCGGTAATCCAGGACTACGCGCGCCTGCACGGCCATCGCGTGCTGCTGCACACGGATGCGGTGCAGGCGCCGGGCTGGTTCGAGCTGGACGTGAACCGGCTGGGCGTCGACGCCCTCAGCCTCTCTTCGCATAAGTTCAGCGGGCCGAAAGGCAGCGGCATCCTGTTCCTGCGGCGGGCAACGCCCTTCCAACCGCTGCTACGGGGCGGCGGGCAGGAGATGCAGAAGCGTGCGGGCACGGAGAACGTGGCCGGGATCGTGGGCACGGCGGCAGCCATGGAGAGCGCCTGCAGCGGCATCGCTGCGCGCGCCACGCGCGTGCGGGCCCTGCGCGAGCAGTTGCGCGCGGGCATCCTGGCGCGGGTAGCCGATGTCGAGGCCAACGGCTGCCAGGAGAACTGCCTGCCGAACAACCTCAACATCGCCTTCGGGGGGCTGGAGAGCGAAGTGCTGGTGGCCGGGCTCGATGCGCAGGGCATCGCGGTGAGTTCCGGAAGCGCCTGTTCGAACTCCACCTGGGAGCCGTCGCACGTGCTCATGGCGATGGGGGTACCGATCGCGCGGGCGGTCGGCAGCGTCCGCTTCAGCCTCGGCGAGAGTTCAACGGCGGCGGAAGTTGCAGCGGTGCTGGAGGTATTGCCAGGTGAGGTCGCGGCCGCGCGCCGTGCGGACCGGGCGTGACGGGCACAGTGAGCGCGCACGCCGCGCCAGCGAGTTTGTTATTTCAACGAACGGTGGTGTGAGCATGGAGGAAGCGGAGACGAGAACCCTGTTCGAGCGGGTTGGCGGCACGGCCGGGGTCGAGCGCATCGTGGAGGCGTTCTACGAGCGGGTCGAAGGCGACCTGCCGTTGCGCAAGATCTACCCGGATGACCTGGAGCCGGGCAAGGCGAAGCTGAAGCTCTATCTTGAACAGTGGCTCGGCGGGGAGCCGCGCTATTCGGAGCTGTACGGCCACCCGCGGCTGCGCATGCGCCATCTGCCATTTGCCATCGGCGAGCACGCCGCCGGGCGCTGGCTAAGGCACATGCGCGCGGCGATGCAGGCGAGCGGCGTGGGCGAGGCAGAGGAGCGGGTGATCTTCGCGCAACTCGCACCGCTGGCACATCACATGGTGAACAGGCACGACGAGGGTGCCCATTGAGGCCGGGCATGCAAGCGCCAGCTACTCGGAGAGGGGGCAGCGGCCGCAGGCACCTTTGGTGCAGTAATCGGTGTGGAGGAGGAGGCCGCCCTGCAGCCGCGCCGCAGTCGTGAAGGGACCCGAAGAGGAGTGCGGCGGGGCGGGAGAGGGGGAGACGCCGGGCGCTGCGGGCGCGAGTGGCGCGGGGCGCGGGTGGCCCAGCCAGCGCTCCAGCGGCCGGAGCTTTCCATAGGTGCCCGGCGAGGGGAGCGCCAGCCAGGCCGTTGCCACGGCCTGCTCCGGCCAAACACCCGCGGCGAGGGCCACGGGGAGCACGGCGTTGGCGGCCAATTCAATGGCGCTGGCGCGGCCGAGCCCGGCGGGCATGATGCCCGCGAGCAGGCCCTGCGCGGAGAGCTGCGCGGGCCACGAAGGCGACGCCCCGGAGGGCCACCAGCGAGCAATGAGCAGGGCAGTCGACTCGATGCGTTTCGCTGGCGCGGCCTGTGGCCGCATCCCGGCCGCTTTCAGGGCAAGGGGTGCAGCAGCGGCGCGGAGGGCAGCAGCGCAGGCGAAGGCGCGGGGTGTGCCGGGGAGGGCGCACTCTGCAGCCTCCAGGAGGGCTGCCAGGGGGAGGCGCCGGGCGAGCTCAGCGAAGGCCGGGCGGTTGGTGCTGCCGCCGAGCTGTTCGAGAGCGAGGGCGTAGAGCCCCTGTGCGGCGCCCGCGGTGGCGACGAGCGGTGCAACGCGCGCCGCTTTCAGGCGCAGGCGCCGGAGGGAGAGCCGTTCCAGGGGTGCTTCGGTTGCGAGCCCGCGCCCGGTGGCGACGACGCACGGAGGGGTGAAGGCTGGGAAACTACTATCACCGGCGAGGGGTGGCGTGAGCAGGAGCACGGGGATGGCGCGGCCGTTGATGTGGAGGGTAGTGCGAGCGCCGACGTCGTCTTCGGCGACAACGTGGAGGACGACGCCGGCGTAGGCCGGGTCCCGATGGTGGCCGTGGCTGCGCCAGCCGCTGGCGCGCAGGTGCAGTTCCACATCGCCGCGGAGCAGGTCTCCTTCGGCATCGAGGATGGCGCCGCGAAAATCAGGCCCGCTGGCACCACCGGGCACGCCGGGGAAGACGACGCGCAGGGCGCGCCCATCGGCGAGGCGTAAGGGTGAGCGGGCGCCCGCTGCCCAGTACGCGCCGAGGGCGGCTTCGCTTCCAGGGGATATGAGCCGCGCGGCAGAAGCGTGCTTCACAGGAGGTGCCCCGGGGCGTCGCCCGCCGGGGTGGTGCCGTAGCTTGAGCGCTGTTCGGCGAAGATGGTGAGCAGGCGGGCGCTGGCGCCGCGCGGGGCATAGCGGCCCGTCTCCCATTCGCTCACCGTCTGCTGGCGGACGCCGAGCTCCCGGGCGAGTGCGGCCTGGCTCAGGCCGAGGGCATCCCGGAGCGCCGCGACGGACTCGGCCGTCCACTGGCGCGGGGCGGGCTGACGGCTGGGCATGACATCACTCTACACGGTACCGTGTAGCAGAGACAAGGGGCACTGGAGGTAAGAGCAGTGGAAGCGCGCGGCGAGATTTCGGCCGCTCAGGCGGAGAGGAAGCAGGATTGGATGAGTATTGCCATCTCCGGGGGGCCTGTGAGTTCGCCACACTCCTGGGGCGGAGCCTCGCCGCGGATGAAGCGGAAGAACCCGTCGGTGGTGGTCTTGAGGTAGACATCGGACATCTCACCGCCGCGGCGGCGGGGGTGGATATGGCCGTCGTGGATATCGAACGTCCAGGTGTTGCAGTCGGGAGAATCGGCGATCTCGAGGGTCATCGTCGCGGCGAGGCCGCCCGCGCGGCTCGGGTCAAAAGAAAACGCCGGCAGCATGCGCACGGCGAAGTCGGTGGAGAGCGGCTTTTCGGGGCCAACAAGTTCGGGGACGACACCGCCGACGTAGCTCTTGCCCCATTCGAGGAGGGCGATCAGGACGGGGCGCACAGCCCAGCCCTTCTCGGTGAGGGTGTATTCGACGCGTGGTGGGAGCTCGCGGTAGTAGTTACGGACGACGAGGCCGTCGGCCTCAAGCCGCTTAAGGCGGTCCGAGAGGACGTTCGGGGACATGCCGGCGCAGTTCTCAAGGATGTCGTTGTAGCGATGGAGGCCGGCGATGAGGTCGCGGAGGATGAGGAGCGTCCAGCGGTCACCAAACACGTCGAGGGTCTGGGCGATCACGCAGGGGTGGTTGTACGACTTGCGTGAGCCTTCGACGAGGTCGCTGCGTTGCGCCATCAATACTCCTCCGCGGCATTCGGTTGGTAAAGGTGTTTTCCGATTTACTAGCCCCACGACTATTGACTTGATAGTGGCAGGTGCTAGTATTTGGGAACGCAAGCGCTACGGAATTCGTAGTGCTAGCAGTCACCATTGACAAGCGTAGCTGACTCGCACCCGGCGAGTCAATTGGAAAGGAAGATCCTCCATGGCAACCACACTCACGCAAGCACCCGCAACACCCGCAGAAGGGCATTTCCACCGCTGGCGCATCGACGAGCCCAATGGGCCCGTCAGCGTCGGGGTCTGCAAGGAATGCGGGGCGACGAAGGCGTTCAAGAACTGGCTCGCCGACGGCGACTTCATCACAAACGAAGAGCACCGCGCGGCGGCGTAGGGCAAGCCAGAACCCGTTTGCTCCCGGCGCGCCTCTCCCGCGCCGGGGAGCCGCGATGGCCGTCATCCAACCGGGTGACGGCCGTTTTGCGCCCCGCAGCGGGGACGCGCAAGGGGCTCAGATGATCCCGGCGGTCTGCAGCCGCGCGAATTCCGCATCATCGAGCCCGAGTTCGCCCAGGTAAAATTCCTCGTTGTGCTCCCCGAGCCGGGGGGCGCGGTTGGACACCGATCCTGGCGTTTCGGTCAGGCGGGGTACGACGCCGGGCTGGAGGAGCGGGCCGAACTCCTCGCTCTGCACCGAGAGCACCTGTCCGCGGGCGGTGAAATGCGGGTCGGCAACGATGTCACTGATTTCGTTCACTTTGGTCGCGGGCACCCCGCCGGCATCGAGCGCTGCCTGGCACTCGGCGAGCGTCCGTTCCGCCACCCAGGCGGCAAGGATGGCGTGGATCTGTGCATGGTTGGCGAGCAGGTTCGAACGCGGACGGAAGCGGTCATCGGTGACAAGCTGGGGCTGGCCGATGGCGTCGCAGAGGCGTGCGAACGCCGGCTGGGTGGTGGCGTTGATGACGAGAAAGTGACCATCGCTGGTGGCGAACTGTTCGGCGGGGACGACGCCGGGGAAATAGTTGCCCGAACGTCCGCGGTCTTCACCGCTGAGGCCGTAGTTCGCGGCGTGTGTGCCGCTCATGCGCCAGACCGCTTCATAGAGGGCAACATCGACGTCCTGGCCGCGGCCGCTGTGTTCGCGGGCACGCAGGGCGGCGAGGGCACCGAAGGCAGCGAAGACGCCGGCCCCGTAATCGGCGACGAAGTAGCCGGGGCGCACTGGCGGGCGATCGGGGTAGCCGGTGAGCGCAGTCAAGCCGGCATAGGCGAGGGCGACGCGGTCGAAGCCGGCACGGTCGCGGTAGGGCCCCGTCTGCCCGTAGCCACTGATGCGCACCGCCACGAGTCCGGGGTTGGTTTCGCGCAGGCTATCGGGGGAGAGTCCCCAGCGTTCGAGGTGTCCGGGCCGGAAGTTTTCGACGAGGATGTCGGCGGTATCGCAGAGTCTCCGGAAAAGGGCCTTGCCTTCGGGCCGGGAGAGGTCGCAGGTGACGGCCTTTTGCCCGCGGTTGTCCTGGGCGAAGGAGACGCTGCCGCGGTTGTTTTCGCCCTTGCCGGGCGGCTCCACCTTGATGACTTCGGCACCGAACTCCGCGAGGAGGGTGGAGCAGAACGGTGCGGCGAGGATCTGGCCCGCGTTGATGACGCGGATTCCGGCAAGCGGGGCGGGCGGCTGTGGTGCAGTCATGATTGCTGCGGATAATACGGTGGATGGACCTCGACGACACGGCGGCCGCGCGCGAGGCTCGTCTACCGACGTTCTACGACGCCGTGTATGTGTTCGTGCGCCGCGTGCCGCGGGGACGCGTCGTGACATATGGGCAGGTGGCGCTGGAGCTCGGTTCGCCAGCGGCTGCGCGCGCGGTGGGCTACGCCCTGCACGCGCTTCCGCAGGGCTCTGATGTGCCCTGGTGGCGCGTGATCAACGCGCAGGGCGCGATCAGCCTGAAGGGGCGTGGCCCGCAGGCGGACCTGCAGCGGAGCCTCCTGGAGGACGAGGGCGTGGGCTTCGATGGCCACGATCGGGCCGACCTCAGGGCCGTGCGCTGGTGGCCGGGGTGAGGGGGCAAGCGTGAGTAGCCAGAGCGGGCTCGCGGGCGCGGGTGATCCCTGGACGGAGCGGCCCATGCCATGAGGCAGATCCGTTGTTAGCCCATCCGGACGGCGAGGGTGGCGAAGTAGCCGGGCATGTACCTCGCCGTCGCGTTCGCATGATGCGGCGCTTCGCGGAAGGCGATGATCTGGAAGCCGGCCTGCAGCTGGCCGGCGATCTGTTCCGTGAGCGTGTGGCTGAATTCGAGCGGTGCGTCCAGTCCGAAGGTCGCTTCACGCTCTTCGGCGCTGATGCTGGTGAGGTCTGAGTATGGGAGTGAATGGCGAACGACGAACTCGCCCTTTTCGAGCATGGCGCCGTCGAAGATGAAGACGTCGGGGTTCATGAAGCCAGCGAGGAGTTTGCCTCCCGGGCGCAGGACACGCGCGCACTCACGCCAGACCGGCTGCAGGTCCGGGCAGAAGACGTTGGAGACGGGGTGAAAGATGATGTCGAAAGAGGCATCGGCGAACGCCGAAAGGTCACGCATGTCGCCGAGGACGGTGCGGATCGCGAGCCCCTCCCGCGCGGCGACGAGCGAGTCCTGGGCGAGCTGGGCGGGCGAGTTATCGAGGGCCGTGACGTTCGCGCCCGCGGCGGCAAGGATGGGGCCTTGCTGGCCGCCGCCGGAAGCAAGGCAGAGCACGTCGATGCCGTGGAGGCTCGCCGGGAACCAGTCGCGCGGGACCGGCTGGTAGCCGATGAGCACCACGGACCAATCGCCCTCGCGAGCCCTGGCGATGACGCCGGGGTCGACCGGCCGAGTCCACTCGTCGTTGCGCGCGACCTGCCTGTCCCAGGCCGCCCGGTTGTGAGCGACGGGGTCAAACAGCGGGTCGGAGGGTGCGGTCATCGGGGGAGGGTAGGCACCGGCCAGCGAACGGGCAACGGCTCAGGGGCCAGGGACGAACGGCTCGACAGCCGTGACCAGCGCGGGGAGATCGTGTTGCAGCGTTTCCCCGATCGCGTAGAGGTCAACCGAGTCGTACTGATGGATGACGATATTGCGGAGGCCAACATAGTCTTGCCAGGGGACAGCAGGAAGCCGTTCTCTCGTATCGGACGACAGGCGGCGCGCCGCCTCGCCGCTGATCTCCAGCCTTCTGAGGACGGAATCTTGCAACGGCACATCTTCAAGGAATTCATCCAGCTCCCGGTCGAGAATGTACTGCTGGACGAGGCGCGCCGATTCGAGCAGGTCGAGCAGTGACTGCAGATCACGCGGCTGCATAAATCGTTCGCGCCGACTCCAGGATCGCCCGGCGACGGAGGTAGTTCCGGCTTGCGTCAAGTCCGCGCCGGCTCACGACATCAACCGGCCGGCCCGCAATGCGGGCAAACTCGGCGCTCATGTGCACGAGGTCGAACGCCGACCATTTTGGCCCCGGCGTGATGAGGAGATCCAAATCGCTATCAGCGCGGAAATCGTCACGCAGCACGGAACCGAACACGGCCAGCTCAGCGATCTGCCACCTGCGGCAAAACTCAGCGACGCGCTCGGCGGGAAGTTCGATCTGCATGTGTGCCTGAAGCATAGCATTCCGGGAGTTGGAGCCGGCGATCTCCAGCCCGTCAGTCGAACCAGCGCATCTCCCCCGGGGCGAGGAGCGCCTCGACCACCTGGCCGCGCGCCTCGACAGCGATCGTCCGCGGCCGGGGGCCGTCGTTGCGCACCTGCAGGCGGCCACTCACGGGGCGCTGAAAGAGGCCCGCGGAGGTGAGGTGTCCGGTGTCGCCGAAGACCCGCGGAGTGGGGCCAGGGGCAGACACCTGCCAGAGCGCACCTTCGTGGGGCTGGAGGCGGGTATCGCCCATCGGCAGGGCGCGAGCGTTCCAGACGTCAAACGCTACCTCACCGGGCCGGAGGACTTCGCCCGATGGCACCCAGCGGGCGGTGTCTCCCCAGTTGAGGACACCCACAAGGAAGCGTCCGCCACCGAGGTCGGCGCGCCAGATGGCGGGCACGGGCCCATCGGCGGGGTCGGCCGGGAGGGCAGCGGTCCCGGCGGGAGGAAAGAGCGCGAGTGCCAGCTCGCGGCGGGCCGGACCCAGACGCGCAAGGTCGTCGCTGGCCACCACCATGCCGCCGCTGATGGCTATGCCGGTGGCGAGGAAGCGCACTTCCGGCTCTTCGAGCGCCGTCTCAGTTTCGCGGACGATGAGGCAATCGGGGTCGTTGACCCACCAGCGGTTGTGCATCCAGTTGCGCTGCAGGGTGAGGCGCATGGCGTGCCTGACGGAGGGGTTCGGGCCGGCCGCCCAGAGTTCTTTGACATCGGGGCCTACGCGCATCGCATCCACGAGGCCGACGGCTGGCCCGAAGTGGCACGTGCAACCGAGGATGAAGGTACCACTACCGGCTTCGTCGCGGATGATCTCGAGGCCGCGGCGCAGGTTCATGGGAGCGGTCGTGCCCGGCTCGTGGTAGCGGACAGTATCGGCCGGACGGGCGGCGTAGGTGAGCGCGTCGAGCTTGAGGTAGCTGTAACGCCAGTCGCGCACGACCGTGCGGATGGTGTTGCGGAGCCAGGCCTCCGTCTCCGGGCGGGTGCAATCAAGCACGGCGCAGCGCCCCAGCCAGGTCTGCACGAAGAGGATCTCGCCCTCAGCGGTGCGGAGGACCATCTCCGGGTGGTCGCGGAGCGCGGCTGATTGCTCATGGAGGACGAACGGGGCGAGCCAGAGGCCGGGCCGGTAGCCAGCCGCGCGGATACGGTCCGCGAGCGCCTGCATGCCGGACGGGAACTTCTCATTGGGCACCAGCCAGTCGCCCGTGTAACTTTGAAAGCCGTCATCGACCTGCACGTATTCGGCGGGATGGCTGGTGCGGACCATTTCTTCAAGGTTGGCGAAGACATCGGCCTCGCTGACGCGGTTATAGAAGTAATACCAGCTACACCAGCCCGTGGGCACGTGGGCGGGGACGCGGGCATGCATCTCCGCCGCGACCGCATCGGCGTACTGCTGCATCAGGGCCAGGGGGTCGCGTCCTTCAATGAGGAGCACCGGGGGCAGCGCGAGAACCTCCCCGGGCTCGACGACGGCGCCACGCAGGTCGAAGACGAGCGCCACGCGGGTGACATGGTATTCGTCCTCGCTCACTTCGACTTCGATATCGAAGAAGAAGCGGTCCATGCGCAGGCAGCCGGCGAGGAGTGTGGGCGTTGATCTGGCAGGAAGGGTGAGGGTCAACACTTCGCGCCCGGTATAGCGGCGGCCGCCAGGGAGGTCGCGCACGTAGCGGCCGTCATAGCCCTCTTCGGCCGGCGTGGCGAAGACGCGGACAAGCGCATCCTGCTGCATGTAGCGGCCCTGCAGCCAGGCCCAGCCTCCGGCCGCGGGCGCAGCCACCTCCGCGACGAGCCGGATGGCGCGTGGGCGCAGGGCGGTGCCGGAATCGTTGACGACACTGACCGCGAGGCGGCCGGTGACGGGGTCGTAGGTGGTGGTGATGTCCCCACCCGCGAGGGCTTCGGGGACGAGTTCCAGGTCCCACGGGAGTTGCATGATCAGACCTCCTTCGCCTGGGGGGAGAAGGCGAGGCGGGCTTGTTCGAGATCCTCCGGCGTCCCCACATCGAACCACGGCCCGGCCACGGGCACGGAACGGACGCGGAGGCCAGCTTCGACCATCGCAGCGATCGCCTGGGGGAGTTCGTATTCTCCCCGCGGAGACGCATCGAGACGGTCGATGAAGGGCCAGGCCTCGGGGCCGAGCACGCAGAGCCCGGCGTTGTTCCAGGGCGTCGCGGACGTGCCACGGGGCGGCTTTTCGACGATGCGGGTCACAAGGCCGTCGCCATCTTCGCTGTCGACATAGACGGCGGCACCCGCGAAGGGGTCGCTGGTGTGATTGATGGCGAGGGCTGCATCGGCGAGGCGCGAGGCACGGATGACGGCGGCATAGGTCTCCGGCCGGACGAGGATGTCGGCCCAGCCGGCGAAGAAACGCTCGCCGTCGAGCCAATCGCGCGCGAGGGCGACGGCGCGGGCCGTGCCATCGAGCTGGGCCTGGCGGATGTAGCGCACCTCGATCCCGGCGGCGGCGCCGTTGCCCAGCTCACGTTCGACCTGATCGCCGAGATAGCCCGTGATGATTGTGAAGTCTGTCACACCCGCGCGCACGAGGCCGTCGAGGACGTGGACGACGAGCGGGCGGCCGGCGACTTCGAGCAGTGGCTTGGGGGTATTCGTCGTGAGAGAACCGAGGCGGGTGCCTCGCCCGGCCGCAAGAATCACTGCTTTGCGGACGGCGGGCAGGGAGGCACGGCCTGTGGTCACAGCAGCGAAATCCCGTCCGCTGCGCGCACTTCGAAGGCGGGCCCGCCGGTTGCCCCGGTGGCGGCAGCAATGACAGCCGCAGCCTGTGCCGGCTCGCAGGCGGCGAGCGCATAGCCACCGAAGCCCGCGCCCGTCAGACGCGAGCCGAACGCCCCGGCGCGCCGCATCGCAGCGCAGACGCGGTCGAGCGCGGGCGTACTGCAGCGAAAATCCTCGCGGAGGCTGTTGTGAGACTCATCGAGGAGCTTGCCGAAACGATAGAGGTCGCCGCTGATGAGCGCGTCCTGCGCCTCGGAGACGCGCTGGGCTTCGGAGAGGATGTGGCGGGCGATGCGCTTCACCGGCACCTTCGCCATGTGGTCGAAGTTTGCCGCCGTCAATTGCACCAGGTGTTGCAGGTCGACCTCGGTGCCGTGCGCCACTTCCTGAGCCGACACCTTTTCGGGCAGACCATCGACGATGATATCGACGACATCGACGCCCGAGACCTGCCCGAGGGTGAGTGGCAGGTCGAGGTCGACGCCGACCTGGTCCGCGATCATGGCGGCGGCGATGCGGGCGCCGACCACCCGTTCGTTGTAGGCGTCACGCGCGGTGCCACCCTTTGGCGCTTCCTCGCCGGAATAGGCGACCACGAGCATGAGCCCTTGAGGCAGCGGCACGAGGGTGCGCGCCGGCGGACGAAAGTCGATGCGCAGCGCGTTTCCGGCGCGGCCGTGGGCGATGACCGCCTGGTCCATGCCGCCGCTTTCGACGCCGACGTGGCGCTCAGCAACGGTGGCACGCCGGGCGACGTCCTCGGGGTCGAACGGCTGCTCCCAGGCGGTAAGCAGCGCGGCAATCACCCCCATCGTCAGGGCGGAGGACGAAGAGAGTCCGCCTGCGGACGGGAGGTCGCCGGAAACAAGGAGCTTCGCCCCGCGAGCGGGCACGACATCGACGAGCTGGGAGAGTGCGCCGGCGACGTAGCGTTGCCACGAGGCGGCGGCGCCTGCACCCTGGCGCTGCATGAGGGCTGCTCGCCCAAACTGCGCCGAGGCCGCCTCGACGGTCGCGTCTTCGGTGGCGACGGCGGCCACAAACAGCGACTGTTCGATGGCGATGGGAAGGACGGGGAGATCGGAGTAATCCGTGTGTTCGCCGATGAGGTTGACGCGGCCCGGGGCCCGCACCACGGCGGCCGGCGGGATGCCGTAGGCCTGTGCGAAGGCCTCCTCGATCGAGCGCAGGGCGGGCAGCGTCATGCCCCACAGGTTAGCGGATCTCCGGGTTGCGATTTTGGCGTGCTTGCATGGGCGCTACACTGCAGCCCATGGCCACGATCGCTCCCGCTACCAACACGGCGATGCCCTCGACACGCGGCATCAATTTCTTCGACGCCGACCCGAACCTTGCGTTTTCAGTGCGGCGGCACGCCGGTGCTGCGGATGCCGCGCGGGCGCTCCCGCTGCTACATGAACTCGGCGGCATCGCGGGCGACGAACTGGACGCGCTGGCGATGACGGCAGACCGCAACCCGCCGGTGCTGCGCAGCCACGACGAACGGGGCGAGCGGATCGACGAGGTCATCTATCACCCGGCGTATGTGGAGATGCAGCGGCTGGGCTTTAGCCAGTTCGGGTTCGCGGCGATGTCGCACCGCGAGGGCGTGCTCGGCTGGCCGGGGCGCGTGCCACACGTGGTCAAGTACGCGCTGTCATATCTCTTCGTGCAGAGTGAATTCGGGCTCTTCTGCCCGATTTCGATGACGGATTCGGCCACGCGCGTGCTGAGCCATTTCGGCCCGGCCGACCTGCGCCAGCGCTACGTGCCCGGCCTGACCAGCACGGACATGGGCTCGCTGCTGCAATCGGCGCAACTACTGACGGAGCGCACGGGCGGCAGCGATGTCGGCGCGAACGAGTGTGTCGCCCGCGAGACTGCCTCCGGCTGGGAGATCACGGGCGAAAAGTGGTTCTGTTCGAACGCCGGGGCCGATGTGCAGTTGACGCTTGCCCGCCCGGAGGGTGGGCAAGGGGGGACGCGCGGACTGGGCATGTTCCTCGTGCCGAAGGTGTTGCCTGACGGGTCGCGCAACCGCTACCTGATCCGGCGGTTGAAGGACAAGCTGGGGTCGCGGTCGATGCCGACCGGCGAGTATGAGTTCGATGGTGCGGTGGGGTATCCGGTCGGCGATATCAGCCGCGGCTTCGCGCAAATGGCAGAGATGATCAACGTCTCGCGGCTGTCGAACGGGATGCGCGCCGCGGCAATGATGCGGCGGTCGTTGCTGGAAGCGGTGGTGCATGCGCGCGGTCGCTCGGCCTTTGGGCGGCCGCTTGCGCAGCTCCCGCTCGTGCGCGAGCAACTGTTCACGATGACGCTCGATGTCGAGGCGGCGCTGGCGATCGTCCTCTATGCGGCGCGCGCCCTGGACGAAGCGGATGCCGGCAGCGAGGTCCACCAGCGCATCGTCCGAATCGTGACGCCACTGATCAAGTACGCGGTCTGCAAACAGGCGCGGCAGACCGCGGGCATGGCAATGAATCTGCGCGGCGGCAACGGGTATATCGAAGAATGGATCAACGCGAAGTTGCTGCGCGACAGCTTCCTCGGGAGTATCTGGGAGGGCGCCGAGAACGTGGTCGCGATCGACGTCGCGAGGGCGGGCGGCCGTGAACGCGCCCACGACGCCCTCTTCGCGGACCTCCGGGCGCGGCTGGCGGGCATCCAGGACACGGATGCGCGACGCGAAGCGGGGCTGATCGAAGCGGCGATCACGGTGGCGGCCACACGATTCGAGGGCCTGCTCGCCGCGCCCACGGCGGAGCGGGAAGCGCGGATGACGTATCTCTGCGACCGGCTGGCGGCACTCGTCGGCGCGACGCTGCTGATCGAGGATGCGGACTCACAGTCCAGGTCGGGTGAGGGCTACCGCAAACTCCTCGTCGCGAGCGAGTACCGGCGGCGGTATATCGACCGCCAGGACCCGCTCGACTACTCGGACGCCGGGGTGCGCTGGCTGGATGAGGTGGTGGATTGGGGCGCGGTCCCGGCCACGGCTGGATGAGTGATGGAGTGACGCCGGCACCGTGATCGGGAAAGAGCGTCGCGGGCCGCTCATCGGTGCCACAGGAAAGGCGAGGACACTGGCGCGGACGGGCCGGCGGCACGGCGGGCTGCGGGTGAAATCGAGGTGTTAATCCGACATGACCTATGGCGGACCGGAATATAGTACCATCATGGCAGGCGACCGTGGTTGATGGGGTGGCGGAGGAAGGCAGCAGGGGGCGGATCCCGTACCTGGCCGGGCTCGATGGCCTCCGCGCCGTGGCGGTGGCGGCAGTCTTGCTTTTTCACGCGGGCGTGGGCTGGCTGCCCGGCGGATTCCTCGGGGTCGAGATCTTCTTCGTCCTCAGCGGATACCTGATAACGTCCCTGCTCGTCGAAGAGTGGGATGCGCGTGCGGGCCACATCGGCCTCGGCACTTTCTGGCTGCGGCGGGCGCGGCGGCTGCTCCCGGCGGTGGGCGTGCTGCTGCTGGTGACGCTGGTGTTCGCGCTGCTCTTCCTGCCGGACCAGGTCGCGCGGCTGCGCGAGGACGCACTGGCGGCGGCGCTTTATGTGATGAACTGGCGGTTGATTTTCAGCCACCAGCCATACTTCCAGGCGGTGGGACGGCCCTCGCTCCTGCAACATCTGTGGTCGCTGGCGGTGGAGGAGCAGTTTTACCTGGTCTGGCCGCCGGTGTTCGTGGTGTTGATGCGCGTGCTGCCGCGGCGTGGCGTCGCGGTGACGGTTGCTGCAGCAGCGATCGCCTCCACGTTGCTGATGGCATTGCTCTACGCGCCAGGCGCCAGCACGTCGCGGCTCTACTATGGCACGGACACGCGCGCCGGGGGCCTCCTGGCCGGGGCGACGCTGGCGTTCGCGTGGAGGCCCTGGGCGGCGCGCATGCGCTATCGCCACCGGCAGATGGCAGGTTGGCAGGAGGGCCTGGGCATTGGCGCGTTGGTGGCGCTGGCTGCCTCGCTGGCGGTGCTGGGCGATCGATCGCCGGTGCTGTATCGCGGCGGCTTCGCGCTCGTCGCGCTGTTGACGGTGGGGGTAATCGCGGCGGTGGTCCACCCCGGCGCGCGCCTGCTCCCGGCGCTGCTCGGCGGGCGCATCCCCCGCTGGGTGGGGACGCGTTCCTACGGCATCTACCTCTGGCACTGGCCGATCTTCATGGTCACCCGGCCCGGGATGGACATCCCCATTGAGGGCCCGGCAGCCATGGTGCTGCGGATCGGGGCTGCGCTGGCCGCGGCCGAACTCTCCTACCGGTTCGTGGAACGGCCCGTGCGCAATGGCGCGCTCGACGGGGTCGTGCGGGCGGTGTTCCGGCCGCGCAGCCTCCCCGGGTGGCGCTTCCGGGCGGCGGCTGTGACGGGCGCCGCCGGCGTCCTCCTCGTCATCGGTTCGGCGGCGAGCGCCTCGGCACCGGAACCCCCTGCCTACCTTCGGCGGCCGTCGTTCCACGGCATCGTGCAGCCGTCGGTCGCGGCAGCGCCTACGGTGGCTGCAGCGCCGGACGCTGTCACGTCGCCGGGGATGGCACCCTGGCCGAGCCCATCGCTCATCCCGCCGACGGAGCAGCCAGCGCCCGTGTTCGGGCCGCCGCTGCCACCCGCCGCGACCGCACTGCCACCTTCGCCCACGGTAGCAGCGGTCCCTCCGGCGCCAACACCCGCGCCAAGTGCGACACCGCCGCCACCGATCCACGCCTCTGTCTTTGCCATCGGCGACTCGGTGATGCTGGGCGCAGCGGGCGCGCTGGGCCAGGCTGGGACGGTCGAAGTGGACGCGGTCGAAGGAAGGCAGGCGGCGGCGTTTGTCTCATCGCTTCAGGCCCGCCATGCGGCCGGGGGCTTCCCGCCGGTGGTGGTGGTCCAGATGGGGGACAACGGGCCCGTGACGCAGGGACAGCTGGATGCGGTGATGGCTGCCCTTGAAGGCGTGAAGCGGGTCGTCTTCATCAACCTCCACGTCGATCGGCCGTGGCAGGATGGGAACAACGCCCTCATCGACGGGATGGCGAGACGCTATGCCAACGTCCGCGTCGCCGATTGGCACGGTGCGAGCAGCGGCCATGCGGACTATTTCTGGGACGGCATCCACCTGCGGCCCGCCGGGGCAGCGGTCTATGGGAGCCTGGTCGCGGCGGCAGTGGGCGGCCCATAGGGCTGCCGCAGTTCCGTGGCGTTCAGGCGCCGGTGGGTTGTGGAACGCGATGAACCGCTCGGGCCTCGCCTGCTACGACGGACTGTCGGGCGAGACGTTCTGATTCTGCGCGAAGAAGTTCGCAGGGTCGTACTTCCTTTTCAGCGCTTGCAGCCGCGCGTAGTTGGCCCCGAAAGCCGGGACCGACCGTCCCGAGACGTCGTCCTCATCCAGGTAGTTCACGTAGACTCCTTTCGCAGCATGCGGCTGAACCGCAGCAAAGAGCTCCCGTGTCCACGCGATGTTCGCCTGGGTTTCCGCCGGATCCTGCCAGACCCCGGTGATGAGGAGGTTGTAGGCGGCGGCTCGATGCGAAAACGCGGTCGCCGCAACGGGGACGCGGCCAACAGCGCCGCCCAGTTGCTCGATGACAATGCCGGTCATGGGTGACGGCACCCGCTCGAAGTGGCGGACAAGGGTATCGAACAGGTCATCGGGGATCGATGCGAGGAAACTAGATTTCCAGTAGTTCAATGCCCCCTTTGGGTAGGCTCCGTCGAGTTGCTGCTGCACAACGGTATAGGGTACGGGGCTGATGGTGTTGACCACGGGCGAGCCAAACTGGATGAGCGGGCTCAGCAGCTCCTCGCCCTTCTCCGTCGGGCCGCAATAGCATGGCAACAATCCGACGAGCGGGACCCCATCCGGACCGCTGATAAGGGCCGCATAGAGGGTGAGCTCGTCGGGGGCGGTCTGTGTGAAGGCGCGGTAGGCTCGAAGGACTTCGCGTGCCGCCGCAAGGGGGTATAGCAGCAGGCCAGCGACCACCGGTCCAACGGGGTGCAACGCGTACTCGAATGAAGTAACGATGCCGAAGTTCCCGCCGCCGCCGCGCAGTCCCCAGAAGAGGTCCTCGTTTCGCGTTTCCGAGGCGGTGACGCAGCGGCCGTCGGCGAGGACGACCTGCGCCGAGCGAAGGTTATCGCAGGCGAGGCCGTGGCGGCGCATGAGCCAGCCGAGTCCGCCCCCAAGAGTGAGCCCCGAGACGCCGGTGGATGAGATGGCGCCGCCAGTGGTGGCAAGGCCGAAGACTTGCGTTTCGCGGTCCAGTTCGCCCCAGGTAACGCCACCCTGGGCGCGCACCCGGCTCGCCTCCGGGTCCACAACGACGCCCTTCATCGATTCCATGTCGATGACGAGGCCGCCTTCGCAGACGGCGGTGCCGGCGATGCCATGGCCGCCACCGCGCACGGAAACCTGAATACTGTGTTGTTGCGCCCAACGGACGGCCGCACGCACATCGGCGACTCCCGAACAGCGCGCGATGAGGGCCGGCAGACGGTCGATCATGCCGTTGTGCACCCGCCGGGCGGCATCGAACTGGACGTCGCCCGGCTGCAACAGGTTGCCACGAAAATCCTCCCGAAGCTCAGTGACGAGCTCCGGGGAGATCCGCATATGCCTTTGCTCAGTGATTGGACTTGCCATGCCGTGCCTCCTGGGCCTCAAGGGTTTCCGGTCCGAGCGAACGGTAGCTGCCCGAGTCCACGGAAACATCCGTTGAATGCTGTAAGTTTCGCCCCTTCGAGTGACGGGACCTACCCATCGGTGCTTCGGCAAGCCCTGCCAGGAGGGCGTATGCCGTCGCCTGGGCACGCGAATGGACGTCAGCCTTGGCGTAGATATTGCTGATGTGGCGTTCCACGGTGCGGGGGCTCAGGACCAGCACCTCGGCGATCTCGCGGCTTGTTCGCCCGCGAGCGAGCAGCGCTAGCACCTCCACTTCCCGAGAACTCAGCCCATGCTTGCCGGGCGCCCCCGGCTGGCCGGCGAGTCCCGGAGCCAGGAACGCCCGGATTTCGCTGAGGAGAAATTTGCTGTTTGCCCATGGAGCAACCGACGAAGACGGGTAGCCCACGAACCGTGCAGCCGGAACACGAATAGCCAGCTCGCGCCCCGCACTGAACGGGAC
>JADEYI010001218.1_pt1 | contig 21320 bp, 21 predicted proteins | sample 8542331 | NCBI WGS metagenome assembly JADEYI01 (sample SAMN16510988, study PRJNA670497) | mine drainage metagenome | isolation source: biofilm near Copperflume 1 | place: Germany: Marsberg coppermine Kilianstollen | collected 2018-02
CCTCCATTTCCGCTCTTTTTGCAACTCGATTCTCAATTTAGTTGCATCCAATGCTCTCCAGACCTCTCCCTACCGGGGCACGCTGCTCACACGTAGCGGTTTGTCCTGTAGACGTTTGTCTTTCTTTATGAGAGGTCGACATGGTGCAATTAGCCTTCCTCCAAGTATTGCAGATCGCAACCGTCCTGAGCTGTGCCCCGCTCCTGCGCGGTGTTATTAACCGGCTGAAAGCCATCGTACAGTCCAAGCGCGGGCCGAGCATCTGGCAACCGTATCGCGACTTGTGGAAGTTACTGCGGAAGGGACGTGTCGTTTCGGAGCATGCTTCCTGGGTCTTCCATGTGGCACCCATCTTCAGCTTCATCACCCCGCTGGTCGTCGCCATGCTCATCCCGGTCTTGACCGCCTACCCGCTCCCATACGCTTTCATGGGTGATATGCTGGCTGGCGGCTTTATTCTTTCATTGGGGGGCTTTTTTACCTCATTGGCCGCAATGGACACGGCCAGCGCATTCGGCGGTATGGGCAGCAGCCGCGCACGCGTTGTTTCCTTCCTGGCAGAGCCGGTTGTGATCCTCGTGCTCTTCGGCGTCACACTGATCGCGCAAGCCACGATCCCTTTCGCTGTCAACCAGACGCTCATCTCGGCGGCCTACCTGTTTAATCCAGCTCACTGGCTGCTGGCCGCTGCTCTATTCATGGTAATCCTGGCGGAGAGCGGGCGTATTCCGGTGGATAATCCCGCCAGCACCTTCGAGCTTTCTATGATCGAAGCATCACGCACCTTGGAATATTCCGGCCAGGAATTGGCACTGATGGAATGGGGTGGGGCCATGCGCTTCTTCGTACTGCTCACCATTCTGCTCAATGTGTTAACGGCCCCCTGGGGACTCGCGCCAGATGGCGGTACGACTGTTCTCACGGTGCTGATAGCCCTGGGGACATTACTCTTCAAGATGCTGGTTATTTGCTGTGTGATCGTAGTGATCGAGTCGTCGATTGCCAAGTGGCGCTTCTTCCGTATCCCGGAATTTCTCGGCTCGGCATTGATTCTCGCTGCCCTGGCTCTTGTCTCTTTTTATCTGATCCATGCAGCCTAGCATGATTTCACCTTTATGAGACGGCGGCATGCCCGCAGTGCGTTGATTCGCCCAGGGTGTGTCTACGTATACCGTAGGAGTTAATAAGCCTATGCGTCCTTTCGATTCAGTGACGTTAGCAACGATACTGGCCGGTACACCATCCGTTGTCGCTGTGCAGATTCTGCAAATACTCGGTGCGTTGCTCTTGTTAACAGCGTTTGCTACAGTGGCATCGCGGCTGCTCTTCGGGGCTATTCGTGCCTATGCAGTTCAATCGCTGGTATTGGGATTGATTGCTGCTGTGGTTGGGTACTTCACCGGCAGCACCGACCTCTATATCGTCGCGGTGCTGACCATCGTCGTGAAATGCGGGGCCATCGTCTGGATTCTACGTAACGTGACCAGTCGCCTCCACATGCAGCGCGAGGTGCGGCCTTACCTGACTATCCCAGCTTCACTGCTGGTCTGTGTCTTGCTCACTCTGCTGGCCTTTTTCGTTTCACCGGCAGTCGTGGCCCCAGGCACGTTCTTAAATGAACCGCCCCTGGTCATCTCTATCGCTATGGTCCTGATCGGACTGTTCATCCTGAGCAGTCGGCGGCACGCGGTCGCCCAGGTCATCGGGTTACTGACGATCGAGAACGGGTTGTTTTCGGGCGCGATCGCCATCGCATACGGTATGCCGCTCATTGTGGAGTTCGGTATTCTCTTTGACATCCTGATCGCGGTGATTGTCATGAGCTTGCTGGTGACGCTCATCCATCGCGAGCTCATTAGTGCCGATACCGCTGACCTGCGGCGACTGAAAGGATAAGCGCGTATGCTGCTCACCACTTTGCTGCTCATGCCGCTGCTGGCAGGTGGCATTTGCTTGATTGCGCCGGGCCGTCGCTGGCTGGAATCGGTCACTATCATCGGCACCGCGACCGTGCTGGTACTCGCGGGAATCGCGACCCAGCAAGTAACGCTCTCTGGACACATCAGTGAGCTTGCGAGCTGGCTCTACGCCGATGCCCTCAGTATCATCACCTTGCTGGTGATCGCCCTTGTCAGTTTCACGACTGCCCTCTACTCCGTGGGGTATCTGCGCGAAGACATGCGCGAGCAGGATGTGACACAGGGTGAGGGATTGCGCCACCTGAAGCGGTATTATGTGCTCTTCAATGTGTTCGTCTTCAGCATGCTGGTCGTCCCGCTCAGTAACAGTCTTGGTGTGCTGTGGATCGCCATCGAGGGCACCACGTTGGCCTCCTTGTTCCTCGTGAGTTTCTATGGGACGAGTGAGGCACTGGAAGCGGCCTGGAAATATGTGATCGTCGGTTCGGTAGGCATCGCTCTCGCCCTTTTTGGCACGATCCTCGCCTACTATTCGGCTGTGCAAATCTTGGGAACCAGCTACGACCTGAACTGGTCGGTGCTGGCTCCAGTGGTAGCACACCTCAATCCGAATATTATGCGCCTGTCTTTTCTCTTTATTGTAGTTGGCTATGGCACAAAAGCTGGACTGGCCCCCATGCATACCTGGCTTCCGGACGCGCATAGCGAAGCCCCCAGCCCTATCAGTGCGCTGCTCTCCGGTGTCCTGCTCAACTGCGCGATGTATGGCATCCTGCGCTTCTATGCGCTGGCGGTTCCCTCGCTCGGACACGCGTACCCGTCAGCACTCCTGCTGACCTTCGGCTTCATTTCGCTGGTCGTTGCACTGCTGCTCATCTTTCACCAGCGCGACTACAAGCGCCTGTTGGCCTACTCCAGTGTCGAACACATGGGCATCGTCGCCCTCGGTGTCGCCTTCGGAGGTGCGCTTGGTCTCTTTGGAGCACTGTTCCAGGTACTCAATCATGCCATCACCAAGTCGCTGATGTTCTTTGCCAGCGGCCAGGTGCTGCTGAAATACGGGACGAAAGACATCAACCACGTTTCCGGCGTAATCAAGATTATGCCTGTTACAGGAACGTTGCTGCTCGTGGGAGGACTGGCGTTAGCCGGTTCTCCGCCGTTCAGTATCTTTATCAGTGAGTTCAGTATCCTTAGCGCGGGCTTTCGCCAGGGGTACGCGGTCGCGGCAATTGCTATGCTGGTGCTGGTGGCTCTCATCTTTATTGGGATGCTGTTTTCCCTCAACGGTATGGTCTTTGGCAAAGCAAGCGCAGCAATAAAGCCTGGGGAACTCAGTTACTTGAGCATAGGAGCGATGATTCTGAGTGCTTTGCTTGTACTAAGTTTAGGGGTATTTATCCCCGCCCCGCTGAGTGATCTACTGCACCAGGCCGCTGCTGTGCTGGGAGGGACAAGCCGATGATTGACCTGCTCCATTTTGGCTCACGGCTCTCCAGCGCATGTGGCACTGATCAGCTTCCAGTGGTGCGGCTCTTGCCGAATGAAATCGCCGTCTCTCTCTCTCCGCACACTCTGTTACCAGTGGTCTATACGCTACGGCATGAGTTCGATGCAGTATTCGTTGATCTATTATGAAGACCCCCACGTCGTGCGTTCGAGCTTCCTGATGCTGGCTGTGAGCGAACTGGGAACCATCGGCATTCTGGTTGCCTTTCTGCTGCTCTATCAAGCGGCGGGGAGTTTCGGCTTTGGAGCATTGCGTGCGGTGGTGCCAACACTCTCGCTGCCGTTGCGCAGTGCTGTCTTCCTGCTCGCGTTTTTCGGCTTTGGAGCCAAGGCGGGTGTCCTGCCACTTCAACTCTGGTTACCCGAAGCCCACCCTGCTGCTCCCAGCCATATCTCAGCCTTGCTTTCGGCGGTGATCATCAAGCTGGGCATCTACGGTATGCTGCGCTTCCTGCTCGATTTCCTGGGCGGCCCAACTCTCGCTCCCGCCTGGTGGGGACTGGTGATCTTGAGCGTTGGCAGCGTGACCGCGCTGGTCGGCATTCTCTACGCGGTGGTGCAGCACGACCTGAAACGCGTGCTGGCGTATTCGAGCATCGAGAACATCGGCATTATCCTGGCCGGGTTGGGAGCGGCACTCACCTTTCGCGCCTACCATCTGACGGCACTCGCGGCTATCGCGGCCATCGTGACGCTTTACCACATCCTTAACCACGCCGTCTATAAAGGACTGCTCTTCCTGGGCGCAGGGTCGATCCAGCATGCTACTGGCACACGCGATTTCGCCAAACTGGGTGGCTTGCTGCGCCTGATGCCCTGGACTGGTCTCTTCTTCATTGTCGCGGCGTTGGCGATCTCGGCGGTGCCGCCGTTTAACGGCTATATCAGCGAATGGATGCTGCTGGAAACGCTGCTACAGAGCTTCGCAATTCCAGATACCCTGATGAAAGTGGTTATGGCCATCTCAGGAGCACTCCTGGCACTGACGGCGGGCATTGCCGTGACGGCCTTTGTGCGAGCGACGGGTGTCAGTTTGCTCGCCTTACCTCGCAGTAAAGAGGCGGCGTCCGCGCACGAGTCGCCAATCAGCATGCGTGTGGCCATGGGCTTCCTGGCGTTTCTCTGCCTGGCATTGGGTGTACTGCCAACCTTCGTCATTCCCGTGCTCGACCGTGTCACCACGCCGCTGTTCGGCCAGAGCGTACTCAACCAGGTCGTTCCCCCGCTCTTTACCGATCACCCAGGGGCCTATCAACTGCTGGTCACTATCGGGGGTGGACTCTTCCGCGGGTGGTTCCCGGTCAATGGGCTGGTGGTCATCCCATCTCCAGCTTTTTCGACGATTGATTCTCCGAGCTACCTCTTCCTGGCGGAGCTCCTGCTGATTGGCCTGGTGCTGCTGGCTCTGCGTTTGATACGCCCGCTCGGCTCCCGCCGTACAGGACGTGTCTGGGCCGGGGGGATTCCACGCTTTGAGGCATCGATGACCTATAGCAGCCTGGCCTACAGCAATCCGATCCGCATCATCTTCAACGCCCTCTTCCGCTCGCATATCAGGAGTGAGTTTACGGCGATGGCGGCGCGTTCCCGTGAAGGTCGCATCACGTACCAGCAGGAGATTCTACCGCCGTTTGAACGCTCGCTTTACCAGCCGCTGCTGCGTCTATGGAGAGAGCTAACACGTCGCGCACGTGTCATACAATCGGGTAATATCAACCAGTATGTTGCGTACATTTTTGTCATCGTTTTGATTGTGCTTCTCCTACGAGCCATTTAGATGGAAGGAGGAAAGATTGTGTTTCAGCAATTGCTTGTGGCAATCGATGGTTCTGAAAGCTCATTATGGGCTGCGGGTATCGCGATCGAATTGGCGGCCCTTCTCCGCGCAAGACTGGGGATCCTCTCCGTCGAGGAGATCTCACCACCCTATGTCGCAACACGCGAAGAAAGTCAACGTGAGCACCTGGCGGCCGTGGCGCATTTCGATCAACTTCAGGCACCTCTTCGCCAGCGTGCGGAGCAACGCGGAGTGCAGGCGCACTGTGCCGTCCGCAGCGGTCACGAAGTCCAGGCGATACTCGACTCCATCATGGAGCAGCACTGTGATTTGCTCGTGTTGGGGCATCAGGGGCATTCGGACGTGTGGGGAACGTTCCTGGGAAGTACCGCGGATAAGCTGGTGAATCATGCACCCTGTAGTGTGCTGGTGATCCGTCCAAAGGTGAGCAGGTCGCTCTACAAGCATCTGTTGGTTGCCCTGGACGGATCGCCATTGAGCTGGCAGGCCTTTCAGGTGAGCTTGCAACTGGCGAAGGTTCTTGGAGCTACTCTGCATACCGTTTCTGTTGTCGAAGGCCCGGTAGCACCGCCTCCAGAACGCCCTTCCATCACACGCGTTCGTCCAGATGGCAGAGAGTGGGATTGGACAACCTACTTTCGGCAGGTACAGACCCTCGCGACAATTCAGGCTCAGCTTACTGGTGTGACGCTGGAAACCATGACGCGCGAAGGGCATGCTGGTAGCGTTCTAACTGCCTCTGCACGAGAGGGCAGCTACGACCTGCTCGTCCTGGGGGCAACCGGTCAGGAGCAGCCATGGAGCACTACTACGGGCGGAACGGCCCGCAAAGTGGCCAATGAAACGCACTGTGCGGTGCTCCTGGTTCGCTCTTCCATCACACAGCAGAAGGTACATGACGTGATGGAGGCGGAAGTAGCCAGCGTTCATCCCCAAGCTCCTCTGTCGGAGGTCATCACTCATCTCATTGAGCGTAGTGTGAAACTCCTGGTCGTGGTGGACGAAGAACAGCACGTACTGGGCGTCATCACGCTCGGTCATCTACTCACTCGGCAAGATGCCTACCGTCACCTCAATCTCCTCGATGTGACCGATAATGCGGAAAAGGTTGGCGAATTTCTACGCCAGTTCCTTACAACGGAAAAGACTGCCGCAGATGTCATGATTGCCCATCCATTTGTCTTGACGGAAAACACGATCATGGAGGATGCAGCTCGCTGGATGATTGCGCAGCGCATCACGCGTATGCCAGTACTGGACACGGACGGAAAGCTCGTGGGTATGGTTGACCAGGCACAGCTCTTGCGCTACTATACGGACTTGCCTTCAGCTACAGAAACACAAGCGCGTGCGGAGGGGACGCAACCATCTGTCTATCCCCGAACTGTGGGAGAAACAGATATTTTACAGGTGCCGCTGGTCGCAGCGGGAACGCCCCTCTTTGAAGTCCTGCGTCAGGTGCAGGAAACCCCCTGGCGTCGGGTGATTGTCATTGACGGTGAAGGCAAGGCGGTGGGAGTGATTGCTGATAGGGATATCCTTGCATCGCGCGGCCTGGTAACGCACCGCAATCCGCTTCTGGCACTTGCTGGACGTTTCTCGCTCAGGATTTCCGAGGAGGTGTTCCGCCGTCGGCCATCTTCGGGGCTGCTGACAGCGCAGCAGATCAAACGGCCACACCTCTTCGCTGTAACCCCTGCCACACCTGTTGCCGAGGCCGTCCGTCTCATGCTGGCCCAGCAGATTAAACGATTGGTCGTCGTGGATGGGACGGGCAAGCCGCTGGGGCTGGTGGACCGTCAGCAACTGCTGCGCTCACTGGTCGAAGGAGGAGCAGCACCAAGATGATGAGAGCACAGAACGAGTTGTCATGAGGAGGACCGTCAGGTATGAGCACTGCATCTCTGCTGATCGGTAGTGTTGTTGGGCTTTTAGCTGGTCTCATGGCTTTCCTCATCACCTATGAGGAGTATGCGCGTCATTATGTAGAGAGGCAAAAGTCGTTGAGGGTGGCCCTGGAGGCGGCAGCTTTTGCCTTCTTCGTCTTTCTTGTTCTTTCGGTTGTGGTAGGATTTGTCCTGGTCAGGGCGTTTGGGAGCCAGTAACGACCAACGGGCAGAAACGGTGAAATTAGCGCGGAATTCGCAGGACTTTACTGTACAGATTCACATAAGAAGGATACGCAAAGATGCCAGCACAACGTGGAACGCTGCTCGTCGCTTATCGAAATCATTCAGAGCGCGTCTCTGCTGTCGTGTGGTCGCCTGATGGCCGCTCTGTCGCGTCCGGCTCCTGGGATAAAACGGTGCAGATATGGGATGCCATCACCGGAAAAACGTTGCTCACGTATGTCGGCCATAGCGACCGGGTCAACTGTGTGGCATGGTCGCCTGATGGAGCGTGCCTCGCCTCCGGTTCCCGTGATGGCGAGGCACATGTCTGGGATGCAGCGACAGGGAGCGGAACTGTTCTCGCTGGTGGCAATGCTGCCGCGCTGCTGGCACTATCCTGGTCACCCGATGGGAGTTCTATTGCCTTTGGCCACTGGGATCGCACAGTACAGGTCTGGCAAGCCGCGACGGGTGAGATGGCCCATTTGTATCGCGGCCATGCCGAAAAAGTGACGGCGGTACGATGGTCTCCGGACGGTCAGCTTTTAGCTTCGGGCAGTGAAGATTGCACGGTACAGGTCTGGCAGACCTCCAGCAGTACTCTTCTCCTGACGTACCATGGTCATAAGGCCCAGGTGAATGCCCTTGCCTGGTCGCCTGATAGCCGGTACATTGCCTCGGGCAGTGATGATCGAACCGCGCAGGTGTGGCATGCAACGACAGGACGCCACGTGTGTACGTATCGCGCCCATGACTGGGGCATCAATGCGCTCGACTGGTCACCTACTGGAACGTTACTCGCCTCAGGCAGCGACGATATGACGGTGCATGTCTGGGCGGCAGTAACTGGGCAAACCGACTACATCTATCGAGGTCATGCCCATGGTTTGTACAACTTCGTAGAAGCGGTGGCGTGGTCGCCCGATGGGAGGCGCATCGCGTCCGGCAACGAAGATCATACGGCGCATGTCTGGACCATTGCTTGATCCATTCGCTCTCACCGGACAATGAGCACCGTGCAGGACACATGCCTGCTCGCCTTCTCCGCGGTTGTCCCCAAGAACATGACCCACGCTTTTGAATGCCCGCTGCTCCCTTTGTGCTTGACGCTGTTTACATAGCATGGTATGTTTAATGTAGAAAAGAAGATGTATGCAGCGATGAAGCTCGCTTGATATGCCGACACTTCCGGCTGATAGCTTCTACTCTCGTGAGAAGAACCATTAGGAGGTTCACGACGAAGTAGAAGCTTTTTTACTGCTCGCGTAAGAACCTCTTGAAGCGAAAGCGAGTGCGAGTCATGGATGAGCAAGGTGCCGTCGCGAAGAAATGTACAAATAATCAGGATACGACAGTGCGGGCATGTGAACTACGCCTTGCGAGGCGTAGTATTGCGCACGGCAATGAGCATGTTGAGTTTGTGTGCGGGGCGAGCGGCGGCCCTGAATCAGGGTATGTCCTGGGCGTGGTGGGAGAAGACCTCTCCTCGATGGCCGCCATCTGCAACTCCTGTCCTATTCCTGATGCTCTGGAGTCCCGCCGGGCCTGTCTAAATCTGGTCCCGGTACGCCGCTTCGGCGTCCGTAGTTTGCCAATGATACAACCTGGCGTGCCGGGAGGCGAAGCTGCTGGCACCTACTTTCCTTGTCGCTGGTTCTACACCCTCTTTGGGCAAAAGCAACCGCGTGACAATACGATGTGTCTGGGATGTCCTTACTGGTTCCCTCGCCCTCCGCACGAACGTATTCCCAATTACTGGCCCGAAACACAAAGAATGCTGCGGGTCGTGAGTGGCGAAGAATCCACCGCTGGACCTCCAACAGGATTTACTCCGGCTTCCAGACCGCCTCCTGCCGGAACCTGGTGGCAGCGGCTCCTCCAGAAGGTCCACTTGTGAATTGGTCTTCTCTGTCACGGCATTCATCTTCGAGCGACAAGGAGAGCGCTGGCTTGAGCCATGGGGAGAAATTGTCGCTTTCCTTCGCGAGTTGCGAGGCATGCCCAACGACTGGGCGATTGATCAGGGGTACAGTCAGTGAGAAACACAACCAAGAAGGAGGGACGGGGAGAAGCATGGCAAACAGCGAAATGATGAGCTATCTCAGCACGCCCTTGCGCGAGGTTGCTCAGCACCACCTCAAGCCCGATGAAACCGTCTTGACGGCCATTTACGCCCACCATACCGTCCTTCCCGCCAGTGACAGATGGTTGTGGTTCACGGGGTATAGGCCGGTTCATCACCCGGCACGGGCCTTTGTCCTCACCCCGGAGCGAGCCTTGATCGTGGAGGATCCCACCGATCCTGCCACCTCTACCGCCGAACACGAGTGTCTCTTTGCCTCCTGTGCACTCGATCGCGTCATATTCTTCGAGCTGCGCTCACACCTTCTCGACTGTGCTCTGACGCTCGTGATGGCAACAGCAAACGGTCCCCAGCACATCACCATCGAGTATAACGGCGTCAGCGAAGACGCGTTCCTCGCGGCTGTTGCGTGCATGCGTGCGTTGATAGACGACCGACCACTTCCTCCTTCTACGCGGCCCGATCAGACCTATGCACGGGAGCGTGCGAAGGCGTGGAAGGGGTGGCACGCGGTTCTGTCCGGGCTAGAGCTGAGACAGGAGAACGCCATTGCACGCTACCTGGTCTCCGGTGAGCAGGTACAGGAGTGGCTGATCGTACCAGCAATCGACGAGAGCACCTGGTGGCAACGGCTCGGCATTGGCGCACATGAGCAGCCGCCAGCTGTGCTGGTGCGCACGGACCGGCAAATCCTGCTGATCAAGGAGACAAGGCGTATCGTGCGTGGGCATGTGACGTACGGAAGCGACGCCTAGCTCATGCCGCTCTCGCGATTGCACACGGCCGACGTCGTCTCTGGACAACGTACGCCAGAGGTGCGGTTCACCTTGGAACACATCGGGGTGACCGATGTGGTGCGTCTGCCTATTCTCCTCGAGATCGCAGAACGTGCGTTGGTGCTTGTCACGTCGTCCCTTTCGATGCCAGGATGAAGATGCCGCTGCTGGGAAAGGTTCTTCCTCCTCGAACACGCTCATATACGTTGCGATGCAGGCTACAGTATCTCCTTGAATAAAGCCTTGCTCATTTAACAAAAATGGCATAAGATATCGGCATTCGGAGAATTTGATTGCTTGCCATTTGGGAGAAGGTGATTCAGGATGTCCAAGAACAGGTACGAACACCGCGCATTGACACAGAATCGGGAGGATATTCGCCTACAGCTCATTCGATGTAAGCCGGCAGCATGCCGAGGCACTTTTGTGGTGATTCAACTCACTTCTTCTTTTGAGCAGAATACCATTGTATGAACAAATCACCTGAAAAGCGGCCTCTGCTCATGCTGGCACTCCTCTTTCTGCGCATCGGGATCGTGGGCTTTGGGGGAGCCCTGGCAAATATGGCCTTGATGGAGCAAGCGTGCGTAAAACAGTACAAGTGGCTCACCCAGGCACAATATCTGGAAGGAGTGGCATTGTCGTACCTGCTGCCTGGTCCCACCGCTGTGTTGCTCTCCATTTATCTGGGATCGCGACGACGCGGGCTCGTGGGAGGAGTGGTCAGCGGTCTGAGCTTCATCACTCCAGCCGTAGTGCTCACATTTGTCTTCTCGTGGGTCTATTTCCAGTACCACACCATTCCTGCGGTCTCTGCACTGTTTGCTGAACTTGGGCCAGTCGTGGTGGCCCTTATCCTGGCAATGCTCTATCGCTCTGGGAAAGCAGCCCTGACCTCTGTCTCACGCTCTTTCCTCGGTCTGACTGTCGGCATCTTGCTTATCTTCCCGGTCTTGCCGCAAGCCTGGAATCTGCTCACTTTGCTCTTGCTCTCGGGTCTTGTTGGCATGGTCTGCTTTCGTGAACGGAGCACGACGGTCAGCAGTACGAGTGTGATCGCTTTGTCAGGCATGGTGGCTTTTGTACGGGAAGCGGCGCTTTCGCTTTCGCCATCGCTCCTCGTCCTGGTTCCGTTGGCTTTGGTCTTTCTAAAAGCCAGCCTGGTTATGTTCGGTGGGGGTGTGGTAGCGATTCCGCTCTTCCAACAAGAACTGGTGCAGACGCATCACTGGTTGACCGAGCAACAGTTTCTGGATGGGGTTGCTATTGGTCAGCTCACGCCTGGTCCGATTACGGTGGTCGCGACCTTTGCTGGATATGCCGTGTCAGGCACACTCGGGGCTGTCGTTGCCACTGCTGCCATGTACGTTCCCCCTTTTGTCCTGATGCTCTCGTCCACGCCACTCTTGATGCGCCTACGTCATTCTTCCACTGTGCAGGGAATGTTGCAAGGCATTATGTCCGGGGCATTGGGCATGATGGGGGCGACGGCTTTTCTGTTGGGACGCGCTGCCATCACGAGTCTTTGGACGGGAGCTATCGCGCTTGTGAGCCTGATCCTGCTGGTCTGGTGGAAGGTTTCACCCACCTATGTCATTCTGGGGGCGGCCTTGCTGGGTCTACTCCGGCTGCTCTTTTCTCTCCCGTAGCCTGTGCGCAAGAGGTCATTTTTGTTCGCTGACATATATCATCCTCGTAAAGTCGCCACTAATCGTTTGGGGTTGAGCACCAGGTCAATGGCATCTACCGGGCTGAGGGCCAGCACATCGGCGGCTTGCAGTGCGCCTATTGCCGCACCCTCTCCCGCCAGGACTGTCACTCCGATAGCGGCCAGGCGGAGCATACCTACGTCGTTCATACCGTTGCCAAATGCGATCACACTGGCAGGTCCAAGCTGTTCCACATAACGTGTCTTCTCTTCTCCAGTGCCGATGATCCGGAGAGGAAGACCTAAGAGATGTTCAAGCTCGTCAAGGTTGCCATGTGTCCCGGCAGTCAGCGCATGCAGGGAAAGTTGCTCTCCTAACGCTTTCAAACGATCCACCACCCCTGGGATTGGTAATCCGTCAACGGCAAGCGTGCCGTTGACATCAAAGACCGCATGCTGCAACTCGATGATCCCGCGTTGGGGGATTTCTAGACGTATCATACATGTTCCTCTCTTCAATCAGGTAACAAAAAAAGCCTCTAACGGTCAATCAGTAACCTGTTAGAAGCTATTAGCTCTCTCGAGCATAAGGCGAGCCTCATCGCCATCGTGTTTCTGCTTCCTTGAGTATACGCTGAAGAGGAGGGAGAAGGCAAATGCTCTGGCTGATCTCACTGCTTTGCGTGGCACTTGACGTTCGTTGCGACAGTTGCGTATACTAAAGCTACGTTTCAGAATCTGGTCTCGCGATGAGGCTCGCGTAACGCCATCAGGCTAATGGCTTCTACATGCCGTGCAGCACAGTATAAGTGCTGTAGTTGGCAGTAGAAGTTTTTTTATGGAAAACACAGACCGGCTCATGGAGCCGTCTCCTGTTTTCCCACCTTTCAGGAAGACCGACTCCATTCTTGCAGACAATCTCGCTGTTCGATAAAGGATGGTGGAGGGAGACGAGAAGCAGATGAGCGAGGATCATACGCATGATGGGAAAAAATCAGGACGACGCTCGGCAACACCGGCCATGGTGATCGAGGTGCAGGTACGCCAGCCACGGAGTGACTGTCCCATCTACACCTGGGATCGCCAACGAGAGTGCATGCGCGTGACGGACATTTACCACGCCAAACCAGGATTGCCTGCCGACCTGACCTCGTTCCACATAGAGGGGCAGATGGAATTTCCGCTGCTCTTGTTGAGCACATCGAGTTTTCCTCCGGGAACGCTGGTGCAAGCACGGCTGCTCGGCGCATTGTGCCACCCCTCTCTACACAACAAGGAAAGAGCACTCCCGGCGGATGGGTGGGTGTTCGTCGCCGTCGCGGAAGTCGATGCATCCCTGGCTGCCTATCACTCCATCGACATGCTCCCTGCGGCGCAGGTGGCAGCAATGAAGGCCTATGTGCAGACACAAGCGTGGGATGAGCTCCAGCAGACTGCGGGAGAGATTGTCTCCTATGATGCTGAGGCAGCGGCCAGGTCTATCCGCGAGACACGGGTGCTCTTGAAACGCGAACAACGGATGCGCTCCAAGGAGAAGGGCTGGCTCAGACGCGACGAGGAGGAAGAGAAGCCTGTTGCCTGGCGTGCAATTGAGGGTCTCTCCGAAGCACTACGTGCGCAGCTGCTTCGTGACAAAGCACTTCAGGCAGATCCCACTGCGCCTCACGCCCAGGCAGAACACCTCATCCGTTTCGTTCCCCAGCGTTTCCAGCATGCACTGAGCAACATCCTGCTCGATGATGAACGCTTACTGGCCTTCGTCGAGCGACCCCTGCTGCGCCACCGGACGGGATGGTTGGGGATGCAGACATGGCGTTCCAACGAAGGCCTGTTTCTCATCACTGACCGGCAAGTCCTCTGGCTGCGTGATTTTCTTACGCCGGGCGGCAGTTTCTTGCCCGGCGGCTACATCGCCCACATGGCCCCTTTGGAGCGACTACAAGGCATAGTGCTCCTGCCATCAGGGAAGGTCTCAGGCGAGTTCGCTGGCCGCTTTGAGCTACACGACTCACCATACCAACGCCTGGTGATGGAGGTGGCAAGCTCTACCGGAAGCGAACTCTTTGCCGTCGAGTTTCCGGACAAGGAGGAGATAGCAAAAGTGCTCGCACGGATGATAAGCATCCTGTGTGCATTCCTGCCCTCTCCCAACGGAACGGATGACCGACGCGTGCGCCGCCTGCCCGTTGTCGAAGCATGGGAGCCTCACGGTGCGGAGGCCGAACAGCTTGCGATGCTGGGGGGAACCGTTCCCCCAGCTATTGCCGAGCAGCTAGAGTCACGGCTCTCACACCTGCTGAAGACGACAGGAGAAGAGTTGCTGATTTCCGCAGTAGTTCCGGCCCTGGAGGACTACAAGAGCTCGGCACGCCTGGTCGCGCTCACGCGTCGCACGCTGCTGGTTCTCAAAGATGCTCACGGCACGGCACGTCGCTCGTGGGGAGAACGTGCGAGCCAGACCGAGCACGAGTACCGCTACGATCTGACAACGATCTCATCCGCGCAACTACGCCAGTCCCTGCTTGGATCGAGCCTGAGCATCTTTGTGCCACAGCCTGATGGTCACACCCAGCAGCACGTCTTTCCCTTTCACAGCCCGGCGATTGCCCGGTTTTTACCGCTGTTCACGCGCCTGCGCCTCTTGCTCGGCGCACCGTAGCGCACGAGTTGAACGAGCGTTTGACAGGATGAGAGGATTTCCCTATGGCAGATGTTGAAGAGAACCGAGCCCATGAACAACCGTGGAAAGTTCGCCTGCTCAACGAGAGTCAGCGACGGTCACTCGCCACAGTAGCGCGGCGCGTTGAACTCGCGGCCTGGCACCTGGAGGAACGGCTGCTCCGGGAAACGCCTCCCCAGCTTGCACTCACCCGTTTCACCGATCCACCTGATTCAGCCCAGCGCACCGCACTGCTGCGTCTTGTGCAACACGTCCGTCAGGAGGTAGCGACCCTCGCTGTAGACTACCACCTGGCGGTCACCCAGGAGAGCTTTGTGCGCAGCACGATAGGAGAGTTTACTTTGTTATGGTGCGACTTGGAAGACAGCCGACCGCAGAAACTACAAAGGTATGGTGCCCTCAACCCCCAGGCAGATGAGGTCCTCGGTCCACCGATCCAGCGATTAATCGAACTCATGCTGGCCATGAGCGATGTGACAGGCGGAAAGCAAGAGAGCATACGTCTCTGGCAAGAGGTCGTCCATGACACTCCAGAAGGAAGGGAAGGGTAAGGATGCTGCTCTTCTCCATAGTTCTCTTGAGTAATCTTTAGAGCTGTATGATAAGCTTGAGGGCAGCGGCTGCCGCTTCTGGAGTTTGCACCATGAAATGCTCCTGGTAGAGGTGCTGGAGCGCGGTCGTATCGGTTCCCCAGATGCTTGGCGTGAGATAGAGTCGTGGGGAAAGTCGGGCATGCAGACACATCTCCTGGCTCCCCGCCACCCCTGAGAACCATGCCAGATTGAAACTGTACACCCCTTGGGATGCCAGGTGCTGAAGTGCCTGCCCCAATCCCCGGCAGAACTCATCCAATGCTGCTTGGGACAGATCGACGAGCGTTTGGTGCTCGGGAAACAGAATGAGCGTATCTGCCAAGAGGCTCTGGGAGACAAAACTGGTCAGCCAGGCCGTGTGTGCCCCTCGTGCCACCCATCGCTCCACGAGACGTTCTTCCGCTACCAGCACATCTACCCAGTAGGAGCGTCCTTCTTCACGATAGTAGCGCGAGCTACAGGTGAGTTCCTCTTCCAGGGTGTTGCCAGGCGCATCGGTAGCGAAAATCTGTAGATGGGGATGGATCTGAGTTCCTCCTGAAGCGGGAAAGTAATTCCAGAAGACGAGCGCATAGGTCGTCCGTGGGTGCTGCTGGGCATAGCGCAGATAATCCTGGCTCACCCGGAAAGCCTGAAAGAGTTGGGTTTGCGTGAATGTTCCCAGAGGTACGTAGTGTTGCTGGCTCATGACCGTCACCGCGCTATGTTCATCATAGGGCACCAGGTTGGGAAAAAGCACAGCTTCTCCGAGCTGAAGGCGTCCCTCTGGAACGATCTCGGCTGGGAACTTGGGAGTGACCTGGAAAATCCGATCAGGGCAGAACGGGCAGGTAGGTTGTGAGGCCGCAACCAGTGGCGCAACATCTAGCGGATGGAGATGAAACCCCAGCCCATGAGCGACCCGTCCACTGCGACCCGTCAACGGGTCGCGGCGCATTTCGCAGGCAATCGTCTTTTCCTGGAAGTTGGTGCGTGGATCAAGGTAACGGGCGATTTTCTGGCGTCGTTCAAAGCGAATAGGCATACGTTCCTCCTTCATCCTTTCAGCCCTGCTGGGCTGCATTTCAATAGTTGGCAGTATAGGGAACGGCAACGCTCCCTTACCTACCCAACCTCATTGTGCAGTTCTCTCGTACAGAGGTCGATTTCGAGCCGAATCTTACAGGCAGGCCCGTGCCGTTCAACGATCGAGTGCTTGTCCCTCAAGAGCGAGAACGAGGCGGTGATACTCTGCCTGTCAGCCGGGCCACCAGGTGTGGCACCCAGGTCTGCAAATGGGTACGCTGGTGCTGGAGCGTCAGCTTGCCTCCGTAGCGTTCGCCCGCATACGCACGCGTCAGTTCGTCCAGTATAGCACGATCGGGTGGTCGGCGATCGTCAGAAGGAAGTTCTTGCGCGTTCGGTGCCGCGTTTTCCAGGTGGACGAGGAGGCGTGCCTCATATTCGGCAGGGGTTTCAGCAGGGGCTCGTGCCAGGTCATCCTTCTCCGTCGCCAGTGCCTGGAGCAGCTCGCGATAGTGGGCGCGAGCCGAGCCTGGATCGAGAGGTTCGAGAGGTATGAGGGCAGAGCTCAGCCGTCTGCGTCGATTCCACCATGCTCGCCAACGCTCACCCAGCAAAGAGCGTGCATCCAGCCCTTCACGTACTTCTTCGACTCCCTCGTCGTCACTCGTCAAGAACCGCCGTCGTAGGCTGGCCCTGACCACCATGAACACAACGATCATCACCACGAGCAAGAAGATCCAGCGACCAATCGTCAGCACCTCTGGCGGGATGGTCTGAGGCACTCCTGGGACCTGAAAGGGTGGTTTTTTCGGCCCCGTATTTTGTGGCTGTTGCGGAGGAGATGCCTGGTGGGGGAGCAAGCCAATCAGGAAGGAGATGAGATAAAAGACCGGCGCAAGGAGGAAGATGATGCCATACAGCATCCAATTGACGAGCGTTCCCAGCGCATTCCAGAGTGGAGTCAATGCCGACACGACCAGTTCAAAGGAGGCGAACGAGAAAATCGCTTCTATGGCGATGACCAGCGCAATCAAGATCACCCCCAGGAGCGTCAGTGCGAGGAGCCAGGAGCGCGTCGGGTCAGCCTGCGAGCCGTCCAGTATGCGACGAGCGTTGCGGATGGCTCCCAGACGTGCCAGCGATAGCCCTACCAGCCCACAGAGAAAGAAGACAGGCAGGGTGCCAGTCAGTGCAGCGCGGAGCGTTTGCAGTTCTGCTGCTGGAAACACGACCACAATGACCAGGACGCCGAGCAATACCCCAAAGCCAATTTTGAAGGAGGTGGACAATTGCCCATATTCGAAGCCTGTCTGCGCCCATGTTCTACCGCGTCGCCAGAACCATGTCACGAGTGCCACCCCAACCAGAACAGCAGGTATGCCCTCTCCTTGTAGTGCCGATGGAAGCAACGCCCCCACGACTGCGAGAATGGCAATGAGCCAGCTCAGCAAGTGCAGCCAGGCCAGCCGCCTGCCCTGGAACCTCTGTCGAATAAGGTGCTCTACGATCATCGCCCACCAGAGGAGACCCAGTGCGACCAGCGCAATGGCCCCCGCTCCAAAAGGCGACGTTGTCTTCGATCCAGCAATCAGGAGCGTGAGAAAGGCGATCACCAGCGCAATCGGTTGCGCCTCCATGCTACTGACCGCGAGAGGAAGGGCGAAGCGTTCAATCCAGGTGGAGGGCGGCTGTGCTTCGACCGATGGTATTGTGCTCTTCGTCTTCAACATGTTTGACGAGTTCATGCCACACCTCCCTTCCGCCCAATCGATGGACTGGTACGTCATATGTTTCTGCTCCCACTTTGCTCTCTGCATCCCCTGTCAGGGCAAGGGAAACAACTGCACCCCGGCTCCGCAGGTCTACCAGGCTCTCGATGGTCGTATCCTGGAGGACCGCTGCTGCACTGACCAGGACGACGGTCGTCCCAAAAGGCAAGGTGAAGCGTTCGGCATCGATGAATGTGTCCATGGGTGAACCAAAATAGGGCAGGAGTCGGCCTAAAGCCGAGAGGATGCGTTCCCTCTGTCCGCTCTCACTCGCCAGCGGTACACGCACACGATGGATGAATGACTGCGGTGTCACCTCTTGAGCATCGCTTGCGCTTGCACTTTCACCGGAGAGACTCAGCATCAGACTATTGGCAAGCAAGCCGACCGCGTAGCCTTCGTCGAGTGCCCACATAGCCAGAGAAGCTGCCGCTGCAATGGTTAATTCCTGGATTTCCGGGTCCAGACCCATCCAGGACTCTTTATAGGTATTGATATCGAGCAGGATGAAGAGGCGATGCTGGCTGCTCGGTTCGTAGACCTTGCTCCGTAGTTCACCCGCACGGGCCGTCGCTTTCCAGTGAATGCGGCGCGGATCATCGCCCAACACATACTCACGCACGCCTGCAACGCGCAGAGGGTCTTCCAGGACACGACGGGGCGTCGCTCGTGTACCAAAGGGATGGCGAGCTGGTAATCCAAAGGATTCGAGAGGAGCAATCAAGGGATAGACCAGCAGCGTCTCGCGCACCGCTATACGCTCTTCGCGCACAAGCCAGCCGAAGGGGTCACCACTGCGAATATATGCCGGCCCAAAGGTATAGACCCCACGTCCCATGCAGCGCAGCCAGTACTGCCGTGTCACCCGTTGGAACGACCAGAGGGAAAAGCTATTCACCAGCGCGACTCGATTGACCTTGTACGTTGGTGCTGTCCGTCCAGTCAACAGGGTAAGTTGTTCGGGGATCTCATCTTCCATCTCCAGCCACGGCAGCGGCAAGAGTTTCTGGTTTTCCACGCTGATCGCGAGGGTCAGCACCTCTCCAAAGAAGGCACGAGGCGCACTGACCTGCTGGCGAATACGCAGGTTGCGCAGCGCAAAGCGATACCAGATTTCAGGAACAAGTCCGATCACCAGTGCAAATAGGGCCGCGAGAAAGGCGATTGGTTGGCGTGTGAGCGCACTCAGGACAAACAGGGCCACGGCAAGCACGTACCAGGGGCGACGCGCAATGATAGTTTCATCGTGAGCAGTGTTGAAGCGATCCGCGTCCATGGCTCTTACCTCTTCTGTGGCAGCGAGATGGTCTCAACGGGCACGGGAACAGACGCCACGATTTCGGTGATGATCGCATCGGCGGCACTCCCACGCAAGCGAGCACGAGTCGTGGTCAGCAGTCGATGCGCCAGCACATCAGGTGCTAATCGCTTCACGTCGTCGGGCTGGACGTAATCGCGTCCCTGCATCGCGGCGTAGGCCTCACAGGCTCGATAGAGGGCAAGGGAGCCGCGTGGACTCACTCCCAGCGTCACGGCGGGATGTGCATGCGTGGCACGCACGATGGCGAGGAGGTAGCGTTCCACCTCCGGCTGCCACCCGACCTGGCGAATCGCATGTTGGAGTGCAAGCACCTGTTCGGCGGAGACCATCGGTTGCAAGGACGCAAGTGGCTCATCGTTTTTGAAGCGGTGCAGGATGACCTGCTCCTCCTCTTCGGAAGGATAGCCGACGCGCACGCGCAGCAAGAAGCGGTCGAGTTGCGCCTCCGGCAGGGGAAACGTCCCCTCCAATTCGACGGGATTCTGCGTGGCCAGCACAAGATAGGGTCGCGGCAGAGGCATCGTTTCGCGCTCAACGGTCACCTGGCGCTCGGCCATCGCCTCAAGCAGTGCGGATTGCGTACGCGGCGTCGCACGGTTGATCTCATCGACCAGCAGGATTTGTGCGAAGATCGGCCCCGGGCGAAAGACGAACTGGCCCTGCCGTTGATCAAAGTAGCTGACACCCGTGATGTCCGTCGGCAAGAGGTCGGGCGTCCCCTGCACGCGCTGAAATGTTGCACCGAGAGAACGTGCTAACGCCTTGGCCATCACCGTTTTGCCCATACCAGGCACATCTTCCAGCAAAACATGCCCGTCGGAGAGCAGCGCAACCAGGAGGAGATCGATGACCTCGAGCTTGCCAACAATGACGCGTGCGATATTGGTGCGCACGGCCTCGGCCAGTGCCTGCACTTCATGCAAAGGGAAGGAAGCAGATTCATCAGTCATCGTCACGCATCGTCCGCCTTTCATTCCACAGAATAAAAAAAGCCTCTACAACGCTGAAGGAAGCGTTATAGAAGCTATCAGCCTTTATCGGCAATTGGGAGGCGAGCCTCATCGCCTTTGATGTTGCGCATCAAATATTTTTCTTCTGCAAGCATAGCACATGATGTGGGAAAAATCCAGGTGATGCTCTTCAACTAGAGGGAAAGCATAAGGGAGAAGGAAGAGGTGGGCATATCCTCATCCTACGCACTCTCAGCAAAAAACCTGTGATCAGCACAGTTTACATATCGTCTAGCGAAATTCGGCATACTGCACTCCTTGATCAGAATGATGAATGGGCCCTGGACGCACATCCCGCTTCTGCAAGGCCATTTCTAACGCCTGGAGGCTCAAACTGCTATTACCAACAGCGATTGATGCCCAGCCAGCGACAAAGCATTCCTATCGACGCATTAGTCATCTGCTTCCGTAACTGCTCGATCAGTTAGTGCCATCGCTCGATGGAAGCCAGTTGTAAGACCTAATGCAAGGCTTTTTTAGGACTGTATTCTCCATCGTTAGCTGTCCATAAAAGCGTTCTAGTTCTGCGACATGAGCTTCGAGCACCTCGACCGACCGTTCCTGGCTCTTAGGAGAAGAACGCTGCTTCTCCTTTAGCTTGATAGGCTTCGCGCAACGGCATCAAACGAATTTTTGTGGGAGAATGTGAGCGCAGAAGGAGCATCTCCCAGGCATGGCTGCCCTGTGGGATGTGGCGACCGTCGAAGAACGCTACGAGATGGTGACGATTGTCCTGGAGCCAGGCGGGTTATACGATGATCTGGAAAACAAGATCATCTCCGCATTAAAACCCCGTCCAGCGTTTCTACCGATCTTGCGGATGCTGAACGGGATCATGGAGTTTGACGAGACCAGAGGTCTGCTTGTGACAGAACACTGGTGCGACCGGAACCGACGGGATTCGAACCCGCGATCTTCTGCGTGACAGGCAGACATGTTGGACCACTACACCACGGCTCCTGGTTACTGTGCATGGGATGCTTTGTTTCATCCGGTGCGTGTACGATCATACCAGACAGGCTTCTTCCTGTCAAGCCTTTTTCTCGTAGTGGTTCAGGATTTATCAAAGGAAGAGATGTGAGGGGAAGGGAAGAGAAG
>JADEYI010001219.1_pt1 | contig 21311 bp, 23 predicted proteins | sample 8542331 | NCBI WGS metagenome assembly JADEYI01 (sample SAMN16510988, study PRJNA670497) | mine drainage metagenome | isolation source: biofilm near Copperflume 1 | place: Germany: Marsberg coppermine Kilianstollen | collected 2018-02
GGATTTAATTGTATACTTTTTGAGACTTTGGACTTTGAGACCATTGCCCCGTGGTCCTGTGGCGGCGTACTGGGGACGACGAAGGAGTTGTGTGATCAATCTTGTGACAAACCTGGGAGCGAGCAAGCCCAGCAAGGGACTAAAGCGATTATACATTCTGGACGATGAGGAAATTGAGGCCCTCTACGCCAGACCGCTCTTCACCGAAGATGACCGCACCCACGCCTTCATGCTCACCCAGTCAGAAAAGGACCTTACTGCCTCCTTTTCGCCCATTCACAGCCAGCTGTACTTCATCCTCCAACTAGGCTACTTCAAAGCCAAACAGCTTTTCTTCAGCTTTACCTTTCATGACGTTGTGGACGATGTGACGCACGTCCTTCAACGCTACTTCCCTGAAGTGGCACTCGGGCCAGATAGGCCAGATAGGTCAGGTGGCCAACATGGACCACGGCCAAAACTGCGCCCCCTCAATAAACGAACCATCCTCAAACAGCGGCAGCGTATCTTGGAACTGTTCCAGTATCGACTCTGCACGCCAACAGATCGAGGGCACCTGTTCCTTCGTGCCCAACAGGCCGCACGCATCAGCAGCAAGCCTGTCTATGTCTTTCGAGAGATACTTCACTATCTGACCGAACAGCGCATTGTCAGCCCTGGCTATACTGTGCTCCAAGAGGAAATCATTGGCAAGGCGCTGACTGCGGAAACGAAGCGGTTGACAACCATGCTTCAGACAAAGTTGCCTCCCACAGTGTGTGTAGCGCTCGACCAACTCGTCGTTGATAACAACGAAACCGGCGGGCTCTATTCAATCACGCTACTGAAACATCAGCCCAGAGACTTCAGCCTGGGAGAAATGCGCCGCGAAATCACCTGCGGCGAGCAACTTGCTCCGCTCTACCACCTGGCCATGCAAATCGTGCCGCAGTTGGGCATCTCCAACGAAGCCATTACCTACTACGCCTCCTTGGTCTCGTACTATTCTGTCTTCCGGCTCAAACAACTGGACACCTGGATGGTGTACTTGTACCTGCTCTGTTTCATTGTCCACCGGTACCATCGCTTTAACGACAATCTACTCACCTGCTTTATTCATCTGGTAAAGCAATACAATGAGGAAGCCAAAACCGCCGCCAAGGAAGGGGTCTATCAGCAGCGGGTGTTAAGCAACCGGGATTTGCCCAGGGCCGGCCAGGTTCTTAAGCTCTTCACGACCGATTATGCGCCAGAAACCTCATTTAGGGATGTGCAAGCCACAGCCTTTACCATGCTTGACCGAAATCGGTTGGCTGCGGTTGCGGACTACATTGCAAGAGAGGCGAACTTTGATGAAATCGACCTTCAATGGGCGCATCTTGACCTGATGGCTCGGCGCTTCAAGCAGCATTTACGTCCCATTCTACGAGCGGTCGATCTTGCGGCCACGCGTGCTAATGCCCCCATTCTGGAAGCAGTCCAATTCCTCAAGACGGCCTTTCAAAAAGACCGCTCACTCCAGCAGATAGGTCCGGTGGACTTCCCCACCAACTTCATGCCCCTTCGAGACAAACGCTATATCTATTACCGTCATCACCGTGATCAGCATGATGAGGGCGGCCGCAACGGCCACAAACAGCTCAGCCCTGACCGCTACGAGTTTCTAGTCTATCGGCTGCTACGTAATGGGTTGGAGGCCGGCGATCTCTATTGCCCCACCAGTGTACGCTTCCGCAGTTTTGAGGATGATCTCATTGATGAACAGGAATGGCAACAAAACAAGACCACCTTGCTCACCGAAACGGGCTTGGCCTCTCTGTTACAACCCATCCCAGAGCATCTGGCTGATCTCCAATGGCAATTGGAGGATCGCATTGTCGCCGTCAATGCACGCATCGCTGCCGGAGAGAACAGCCACTTCCTGATCAAAGGGAAGGGCAAGGGCAAGAGCGGGGGCGGACGCACGCGCTGGACCCTGCAGTATCCCAAGAGCACCGAGCCTATCAACCACCCCCTGTTCGATACTCTACGCCAGGTCAATATTGCCGGTCTACTCTATTTCGTTGACCGCCACTGCCATTTTATGGACTGCTTTGAACATGTCCTGGGACGATACAGCAAACAGGCGGTTGATGATCGCGTTACCCGCATAATCAGCGCTTGCCTTGTAGCATGGGGCACCAACATGGGTCTCGGGCGGATGGGCGAAATCTCCGACATCGGCTTCGACGCGCTCACGCGCACCTCAGAGAACTTCCTACGCCTCGAAACCCTGAAAGCTGCCAATGATTGTGTGGCAAACGCCATCTCAGCCCTTGTCATCTTTCGGCAGTATGACTTGGGTGGGGTAGTCCATTCGAGTAGCGATGGGCATGAGCGAAGCGGGGGTTTTTGAGACAGCCGTGCCCACTTTCAATGCCCGTCATTCGCCAAAGTATTTCGGCCTCAAGAAGGGAGTGGTTGCCTACACGCTAGTTGCCAACCATGTGCCGGTGAATGCCGCTATGATAGGCGCTCACGACCATGAGAGCCGTTATGTCTTCGATCTACTCTTCAACAACATAACGGACATTCAGCCGGAAGTGCATTCCACGGATACCCACGGGACCAACCAGGTGAATTTCGCGCTGCTCTCCATTTTCGGCTACCAGTTTGCGCCTCGCTATGCTGGGATCGAGGAAAAAGTGCGCACCTCATTGTATGGCTTTGCGCACCCCAGCCAATACAGTGACGTGATTCTCAAACCGGTCCGCAGACTAAATACAGGGTTGATCATGGCGGAATGGGACAACCTCCTGCGCATCTTCGTCTCATTGGCACTGAAAACGACGACGCAGAGTATCATTGTGGGCAAACTCAACGCGTACGCTCGGAGAAACAAAACTCGCCAGGCTCTATGGGAATACGACAACATCATCAGCAGTCTGTATCTGCTCGACTTTGTGGATTCGCCGATGGTGCGCAAGAACGTGCAGCGAGCACTGAATCGGGGTGAGAATTATCATCAGTTGCGCCGGGCGGTTTCCTATGCCAACTTTGGGAAGTTGCGGTTCAGGACCACAGAAGATCAACAATTGTGGCACGAGTGCAGCCGGTTGATAACCAACTGCATCATCTTCTACAACACGAGCATTGTATCGGGGTTGTGGGCACACAAAGAAGCTACGGGAAACATGGCGGGTGCCGAACTGATAGCTCAGATCTCCCCTGTGGCCTGGCAGCACATTAATTTCCATGGACGCTATGAGTTCACCACCAGCCCGCAATCCATCGACCTCGACGCGGTTGTGCAAGAACTTGCTGATCGCCCAATCATGGCACCGGAAGAGGAAGAAGAGCAGTAGCGTAGCGTAGCGTAGCGTCGCTATGTTTGAACGACAAATGCACCGTTTTGGGGGGATATGCAAAAAACCCCACGATCAGCAGTCGATCCAAACACTCCTCTCTTACTGCACGAACCCATCTCTCAGCAAACGCATTCGCCTTCGGTGACCGGTATGGTGTCAGTATAATATCGATGCCCTCCGACTCGAACACTGTGTTGAAGGAAGAAGTGAACTTGGCGTCTCGGTCGTGGATCAGGAAACGAATAGGCAATCGCTTGTCCTTGCTATTCTGCAAGGTCCAGGTTAGCTGTCGTGCTTGCTGGGTGACCCACTCCCCGGTGGGGTGCGGTGTGCAACCAGCAAAATGTACTTGCCGAGTGCCTATCTCCATGAAGAAAAACACGTAAAGTGTCTGCAACCAGGCTGTTTCAACTGTGAAGAAGTCGCAGGCAAGCATCTGCTGCCCATAGTGGTTCAATAATTCGCGCCAACTGGTGCCCTTGTTGCCCCGCTCCGGTGCTGGCCCCACATGTTGACGCTTGAAGATGTCTCTTACTGTCGAGCGACCAATCTGGTAGCCCAGTTTGAGCAATTCGCCATGCAATTTGCTGTAGCCCCAAGTCGGGTTCTCCCTTGCCAGTCGTAGCAGCACCTCGACCACTTCGGGATTGGTTGCGCGGTGAGAGAGAAGAGGCCGTCGTTTGAATGTCCACTTGCGGCGCACCAGCTCTCGATGCCATTTGAGGACAGTGTCTGGCTTGAACAACAGCAGCACCCCATCCAATTTCGCCTTCGCCCCGCGAGCGGGATGTGTGAGTTTGGTAGCAAGTACGGCGAGGGTGAGCTTATCCAGGCGAGAAACGTCAGGCTTCTGAGGGTGTTGACGTTGCATGATCCGCAACTGGTGACGGAGCAACAGTATCTGTATATCTTTATGGTGCTCGGAATGTTGGCTGGTGACGAATAGATCAAGCAACAGCGAGAGGAGTTGAGCGATTAGCAGGTAGATCATATCCAAGGACTTGCAGGAGCTATGCCGAGGGGCTATCAATGAGGGTTAATGTGGCGTCGCTAGGCGCATTCCGGCCCCATATGCCTGATCCGCACCATACAGATACCGCTGGCGAACCCTCCCTCAGAGGCTTGCAGTCGTAGCAATACGTGCAAATATCTGTCTGTTAGCTAGTCGCGCAAATGCTGATGTTCGTGTGCGAGCCACTGCACGGTCCTCAAACCACTCCACCATTCGCAACAGGTTTATAGCCACCGCAGTCATGATGTGTTGCAAAGCTGTCTTTGCTTCCCCAATGTAACGGCTCTGGCGCAACCCACCAATCCTCATGCCTTGACTCAGCGTGCCTTCTACTCCTGCTCGACGCTTATACTCCTCCTTGAATCGAGCGCTCTGTTGTTCTTCTCGTTGGGCCAACATTGCAATATGCTGTGCCTGAGGTCGTAATGTCAGTCCCCGCCCCGCTCGTGGGGATTTGGTACACTGCTTACGTACTACACAGCCTCGACACGTTGCCTGTGCGAAAGTAACGTGGACCACTTCCTTTCCATACTCACTGTGAGTTGCCTTCCATTTGCTGCTTTGCTGCCCCGCTGGGCACGTTACCTGCTGCGCCTCCCAGTTCACCGAGAAACAGCCCGCCGCATAACCTTTGCCCGCCTGTGCTTGCCAACTGCTATCATCGGTCAGCGGTCCTACCAATCTCATATCGTACTGCTCTTTGCTTGCTGTCAGACGAGCAGAGTCTATGTAACCGGCATCAACCAGGTGTTCAGCCGGTAACAGACCACGCTCCTCTAGCGACTAATGGATCGGTTCTAATGCCGCCTCATCTGTCGCGGTTGCCGAGGTGGTTTCTACATGGGTGATTAGATGTGGAGTGTCCTCGTCGCATGTTTCGGTGATATGCACCTTGTATCCAACCCAGCGCTTCTCCCGTTTGTTACCTGTGCGCGCTTGGGTATCATATGGCGATACGATCAACTGCCCAGCAGGTGGTAAATCATCCACTTGTCTCCAGCGTACAGTTCTATCCTCCTCGGGAGCATGAAACTGCTGAACCCACACCTTTCGTAATACCTGCACTTGGGGTAGCGAACGCAACTCAAGTGGTGCTCCCTGTGCATATACGGCGGTAAGCAACCGAGACCCATCAGCGCCAATAAGCTTGGCCATCTCTCTTCTAGCCTCTTTGCCTTTAGGCAAGCGATAGTCGCTGGCTCGATGGCTGTAGCGCTCCACCCAGTCGGGCTCAATGAGGGGACCCAGCCAGTCGGGTGCTACGGTTGCCAACTCGTTAAGAGCGGAGCGCGCCGTTTCAATGCAATTGACAAGTCGGCCTACTGATCGTACAGCCGCCAGTACGTGAGTGGAATCGGTACGAGCGCGTCCCCTTGCTCTGAGTAATCCCTTCTCCTTTAGAGTTTCGAGCAGGGTATCGAGTAATTCCACTTCCAGTCCGCCCTCTACCAGGCGGGCACGGAACTCGGATAGGACAGAACTATCAAAGCCTGGGTGATGCAGTGGAAGGGCGAGAGCATACTTCCAGGCGAGGTGTCCTCGGACGGCGTCGGCAGCTTGCTCATCGCTCAGCCCCTCCATGAACTGGAAGACGGTAACTAGGGCAAGACGAGCAGGGTCAAGGGCGGGCTGACCGGTAGTCGAGAAGAGCGAGGAGAACTGGGAATTGGAGTAGAGGAGGCCGAATTCATCGGCAATGCGCATCAGAGCATGGCCCTTAGGGAATGACGCACGGGCGGCTTGCTCAGTATCGTGGGGAACAATGTAGGCAGCGGGAGAACTTAGCGACATGAGAGAACTCCTGGGGTTAGTTGGTGTTGATAAGGCAAACGTCGACTGTGTAGATGTGGTAGAGAGCCGAAATATTACCCCAGGTCGCTCAGCTTGCCAAGCATCTTGAGCTATGAGTGGCTCTCAGCTCGGGTTCGCCAGCGGTATCACTACAGGGAGAGCAGGAAGACGCGCCAAAGACCACCGCCAGATGCTCAACGGCATGCTCTGGATAGTCAAAACAGGTGCTCCGTGGCGAGATTTACCTGAGAAACTGTCTGAAAACTAGCCAAAAATAGTACAGTCAGGCAGACTAAAGGTTATGACTACCAATCAAACCCGCAAAGTCTACCCGACTGACCTGAATGATAAACAATGGAACGTAATTGCGCCACTTATGCCACAGTCCAGTGCCACAGATCGTGGACGTGGAGGTCGTCCACGAGTTCACTCTTGGCGCGAGATACTCAACGCTATCTTCTATGTGACCAAGAACGGCTGCCATTGGAGAGGGTTGCCTCACGACTTCCCGCCCTGGCAGAGCGTCTACCACTACTTTCGGGAGTGGCGCATCAATGGTAAGTGGGAGAAACTCAACGAAGCACTGAGAAAGCAGTTGCGAGAGAAGCAAGGTCGTCATCGTCAGCCAAGCGCTTGTGTACTGGACAGCCAGGCGGTCAAGAGCGTAGAAGGAGGAGAGGAGCGTGGCTACGATAAACACAAGAACGTATGGGGACGCAAACGACACTTGATTGTGGACACGCTCGGTTTGGTGGTGTTGGTGACGGTAACTGCCGCCTCGGTACAGGATAGAGATGGAGGCCGCATGGTACTCCAAGCGTTGTATGAGCGTATCAAGAAGCCTCACCCTCGCTACCTTCGCTATAAGCACTGGTGGCGCTTCTGTCGGTTGGCCCTGATATGGGCTGATGGTGGGTATCGAGGGGAGTTGATCGAATGGGTGAAAGAGGCATTGGGTTGGCAACTCTCGATAGTGGAGAAGGCCGAAGGGCAGAAAGGGTTTGTGCTGCTGCCTCGTCGGTGGGTGGTGGAGCGCACATTCTCATGGCTCAACCGCCAGCGTCGGCTCTCGAAGGACTACGAGCGGCTGACCAAGACGAGCGAAGCATTCATCTATGTGGCGATGATACGCCTTATGGTTAGGAAGTTGGCTCATGATTAGTGGTTTTCAGACAGTTTCTGAGCAGTACAGCCCCTGGCAGAGCGTTGCCACTCGCTTCTACCGCTGGACAGCGCAAGGTGTGTGGCAGAAGCTGTTAGCCGAGCTACAGCGAGATGCAGATGCCAGAGGGGACGTAGAGTGGGAACTGCATCATATGGACGGCTCCGTAGTACGTGCTCATCAGCATGCAGCAGGGGCAAAAAGGGGGACCCAAAAAAGCCCACAGACCCCGCAGATGAAGCGTTAGGGCGCAGCAAAGGTGGATTTACCACCAAGATACACGTAAGATGTGAGGGGCGGGGCAAGCCTGTAACCATTGAACTGACACCTGGACAGGCGCATGAGTCGACCATGTTCGAGCGCTTGATGGAAGGTGGAGCTATCAAGAGGGCAGGTAGAGGCAGACCCAGACGCTTGCCGAACCGTTTAGCGGCGGATAAGGCATTCAGCAATCGTAGGATCCGCAACTATCTGCGTAAGAGGGGTATTGGCATAGTAATCCCACGTAAGTCTAACGAGAAGCACAGGGGGCGCTTTGATAGGGAAGCATACAAGCAGCGCAACATAGTAGAGCGCATGTTCAATCGCCTAAAGCAGTTTCGCCGTGTGGCTACTCGCTACGAGAAGAGATCCCAAAACTACAAAGCTATGCTCACCTTAGCCTCTATCCTTCTCTGGCTCTGATTTGAAAACACACCCTACAACCGAAGACGACCACATCAGGGTATCGGACAGCAGATACCGGTGCCTCTCCATAGGGAGGTGAGGTCCGTTGGGGGGTGTGTCCAACGTCAAGAAGTGCTTGGAGGAATCATTCACGATTACTACCGGGAGGAGTTCCAGGCTGCTTGACCGTGTCTCAAGCATTGGATGGGTCTTTCGTATCCTACAAGTCGCGACCATCGCCTTCGCAATAGATCCCCTTGCCACCCGGCCCTGACATCGCCATACCCGGGCATGCTATAATTGTGTGAGGGACCTCGAATAGGGAGTCTTAGTAGTCCCGACCCGTAAGAAAGGAATCTACTCGATGACCACAATTGATGCCAATAATCTAGCAACCCACGCGGATGAGATGCTGCGGCAGATTGGCCAGACAGGGCAGCCCATTGACATTATCGAGAATGGCATAATTGTAGCTAGGGTTATCCCTATATACGGCCAATCCACCTCGAAAGACCTGGCTACATTCTGGTTTGACTGGGACACGATGTCTCAGGAAATCGGGGAAGAGTTAGAGCGGCAAGGTATCGAGTCCGTTGATGCCGTCGAATTGATGAAGGACGTGCGGGCTAGAGGCTAAACACGGTGACCACCTCCGGTAATCCGCCAACACCACCAACACCACCAACACCACCAGCGGCTACGCTTCGCTACCCTCAAGTTGTGCTCGATGCTGCGGTCTGGGTCAGTGCCGCCATTCCCCAGGAAGAACAACATGCGTCTAGTCGACAATGGATAGACCAATACCTGGCTGCAGGTGGTGTGCTGGTAATAAGCGAGTGGTTTATCGTCGAGGTGGCGGCGGCGATCGGTCGAAGGGTGAGTCCCCTACATGGCCAGAGGGCTTATATGCGTGTCCACTCACTCTCGCAGATCACAGTAGTGCCGATGAGCACACAACTGATGCAGGACTCGGCGGCCACGGCGGCTGCTCTACGGCTACGGGCCGGGGACGCTGTATATGTAGCACTAGCACAGCAGCGGGGTCTGCCTATGGTTAGCTGGGACGGTGAGATAGCGCAGCGCGGCGGTCCGAGGGTACAGGTATTCGATCCCGGCAACTTCCCCTGGTAGCGTGTTGTGCTGACATGGTTATGGTGACTGCACCACTGTTCCGTGCCTGATAATCCCTTTAGGAAGCTGTGTGCGGAGTTTTCGTACCCTACAGGGAGTTGCCATTCGACTTCACCGGCTTGGTGAACTGGCTTACCACTTGGCAGAGAGCCTGAACATGAGTGAGTACCTGACGGCGCACTAAACTCTTGAGGCCAACAAGGAAAGTCGGTGACGTGAAACTGATGCTGAGCTTCAGCTTTAGGAACCTGAAGTATATCAAGAGCTTCTCCCATACAAAGATGCTGAACTAAGAACCGTGCATTGATTCTAATCGTTCAGGCTCTGCCGCAACAGTGAGAAGCGTCATGCGAAGGAAGAAACGCCAGGTTGATTGGCTGGACATATGCTGATCCCAGGCACCGATGACCCAAGTAGCCAGGACAGGCATCATTCACGACTATCATCGGGAGGCTGCATGACACTCGTTGGCTTCATGGATAGGGTTTCCGCACCCTACAGGTTGGCCACAAGCCAATACGGGTGACAACAGATGCACATATCTCCTACCCTCGTGCCATATGTCGGATACTGGGCCGAAAGGTGCTACATCGTACCAACCGCCTTGCCCTCATAAAGCTTCCCTAATATCGGCTGGAGCAGGACCACAGAGGCATCAAACAGAGATACTATTCAAGGAAGGTTTATGAGATCTAGGGGTTCGGCTCCTTTGCTTCGGCTTCTCGCTTTTGCTCGGCAAATAAGGGAGGCTAATGCGATCGAGGGCGGGACTACTTTCGGTGCCGCAGTAAGCCCAAAGAGAAAGTATACTTGCCGGAACAACGGCGGCTGTTCCGGCAGCGATCTGGCGTCCTGCAATCCGTGCTGATGGGTGCCTAATGGCAGGCGCTTTAGCTCCGGCTGAGCTAAGCTGAGCCGGATTGAACACCGCAAGGGAAATTGCATGCTCCCAGTCCTGACACTTCCACAGCAAATGGTTTTCCCTTGGGTCTACCAGCGAGCAAGTTTTATTCTGTCCCATGCCTGCGTAGATGTGCGCCTTCTCCAGCGATGTACTACATCAGCCGGCAAAGTCACGGCGCACTAGGTCTACCAGGGCTGCCAACGCCTCTTCGGCATCGCTACCCTCAGCGGTAATGAGCACTTCTGTGCCGCCCGTTATCCCCAGGGACAACACTTGCAGGATTTGTTTAGCGTCGGCGCTTTGCTCGCCCTTGCCCACGCGAACTCCTGCCGTGAAGCGCCTGGCTGTGCGAACAAAAAGGGCAGCGGGCCGCGCATGCAGGCCATCTCGGTGCTCAATCAAGATAACGGCGCTCGCCATCTTATACCTCCTCGCATCTGATATATACCAATATATACTAAGTTTGAGGGAAAAAGGCCACTTACCCCTTGACAGTGGCTATAATACAGGTATATAATCTGCTCAAGTTGACGGACTACTGGTATATACCAGTGCCCTGACTGTTATAGAGGCCGCCATATCCCGCTTTAACTAGGTGAGGCATGGTCATAAATACCAATCAGGCACAATTTCACGCTCATGGTAGGTCCCGAATAGGTCCAAAACATGCACTTCGGGTCGCCCTTTGAGCCGTTGCCCCGCGTGGAAAATGAATTATGACCATGCCTCACCTAGGTTAGCGCTCCCCAATCTGGGAGCGGTGGTATATACCTCTATGGCATACATGTTAGGCGAAACGGCGCACGCCTATTATTTCTGGTGCTGTTACAGTAAAAGGTCCGGTTGGCAGATAATTATGACCACTCAATTTCCCATTCGCATCTCCAAGAACAGCGCGATTCCAATGTACAAACAAGTGATCAGTGCTGTAATCCAGGCGATTGAGAACGGCACGCTCACGACTAATGAGCGCATCCCCTCGGACCGTGAGCTTTCCGAGCAGTTGAGCATGAGCCGTATGACAATTCGCCGCGCCCTCTTTGAGCTTACACACGACGGCTGGCTCTACTCGGAGCCGGGCAAAGGCACTTTCGTGCGTGGAGGCAAGGTGGAAGGGCACCAGCAAATACTCAAAGGCTTCAGCCGGGACTGGCGAGACCGTGGGTATCAGGTCTACTCAAAAGTGCTGGCCGCCCAACTGGTCCCAGCCGACGAACGCCTGGCTACTTGCCTGTACGTGCCGCTCCACGAAGCAATCTTTAGATTGGAGCGCGTGCGCTTCCTCAACGGCGACCCCATTGCCCTGGAATGGGCCTACTTGCCCTACGCCCGGTGCCACGGCATTATGGAGCACGACTTCAGCCAGGAGTCCCTTTATGCGGTTCTGCACCGCCAGTACGGAGTGCGCTTCGCCTGGGCCAAGCAGGTGATCGAAGCATCCTTGCCCTCTGAGCAAGAAATCAAGCTGCTGGAAATCTCAGCGACTGTCCCTGTGCTTCGTGGCCACCGCGCAGTCTACCTGGCCGACGAGCAGGTAATCGAGTATTCAGAAGCGGTATACCGCGGCGACCGCTATCGCTTCGAGAGCATACTGTTTGAACGCCCCTCGTCCCACTCGACAATACCATCTGCGGGAGAGGCTTCGGCCACGCAAGATGAATGGGGCCAGGTTCTACTGATGAACTCGCTTCGGGTCTCCGAACCGGAAGATATTGAGGGCGAAGAAGAGTAAGTATTGCGTATTGCGTAGGGGCCATACGGACATAGTGCTTAAATACCAGCAGCCATCTATGCAAGGCTATTACGCAATACGCAATAGAAAGGCGACAGCGCATGGTTGGTCTTGTACTCTGTTCGCACGGCAATCTCGCTCCTGGCTTACTAGAGGCGGCAGAGCTGATCCTGGGCGCGCAGGAAGGAGTGCAAACTACGCCTCTCTCTCCAGAGGACAGCCTGGAAACGATGTCGGCGCGGATACGCCAGGCGTGCGCAGCAGCCGATAATGGCGATGGTGTGCTCATACTGGCGGACCTGCTCGGCGGCACTCCTTTCAACGCGAGCGCGCTGCAACTCCGAAACGCCCCTTACGAGCTTATCACGGGCATGAACCTGCCTATGCTGATCGAAGTGCTCTCCAACCGCGACTATATTACCCTGCCTGAACTGGCTTCTCTCGCGCTGGAAGCCGGTTGCGGGGGTATTCGCAGCGCGAGAGAAGCCTTACAAGTGTGGTAAGAAATATGACAGAAAGGAGGTGTAAAGCAGATGGCAGCCTTTGGACTGGCGCGAATTGATGACCGGCTGATCCACGGGCAGGTAGTGGCGCTATGGACTAAGCAGTTGCAGGCCAACCGGATCGTCATAGTAGACGACTTCGTGGCAAGCGATAGTTTCATGCAGATAGTCCTGCGCGGTGCTTCCCCGCCTGGCGTATTGGTTGAGGTATGCACGGTGGCGCAAGCTCCGGCGGTACTGATGCAACAGGGCACAGACGCGGCCAGGACGATCATCTTGATGAAAGGGCCACGGGTAGCTCTCGACCTGCGGGCGACTGGGGTGCCCCTCGACGTGCTCCAGGTGGGCGGCATGGGAGCCGGTCCCGGTCGCAAGCAACTCTATCGCAACATCTCTGCCTCTCAGGAGGAGCTACAGCTGTTCGAGCAGCTAGTCAGGGAAGGTGTGAACGTCGAAATCCAGATACAACCCAACGTCAGACCCATATCTGTGGCCTCGCTGTTGAGCAAGAGTTGAAAGTCGAAAGTCGAGAGCAAAGTGTTATGTCTTACGTGTTAGCTCTTTTACGTATTACGTAACGGCTAATCCGGCGGAAAATATATCCCTATGGGTAGCGCGCGTATGCTGCCCCAAGCTTTGCTGTTGCCTACATATCGGCACTGAGCAATAGCATTTCGCCAACTGTCCGCTATAGTTGTGGGAGCCGGCGCTCTGCTCTTACTGCACTAGAACCTTACGTGGGATAAGCATCGTCCATCGTCCATCGTCCATCGTCCATCGTCCATCGTCCGTAGATTTGCTGGGATAACGACCACTTCCGTCGTTTCATCAATGATCAAGGGGGGACAACATGGAATTACCCAACCGGTCGCAACGTCGCATCTTCCTTGGTTTTCTGGGCTGTATAGGCGTGTTCCTGGCCCTGTCCGCGTTCGGGCCAATAGTGATCCATACCGACGCCGTTACAAGCGCAGTTACAGGGCAAACACAAACCAGTAATGTGCAAATCGGCGTGCTGGAGGCGTTCTTCATCGCGCTGTTCTACTATCTCTCCAACTCTCCATTCCTGGCGAACCTGGGTTTCACTGCCTTCACCCGCCCACTCATAGCGGGCCTGGTGGTGGGCATCATCCTGGGCGACCCGCTCAAGGGGGCTATGATCGGCGCGGCTATCAACGTGCTGTATCTGGGCTTTATCAGTGCGGGCGGCAGCCAACCGTCCGACCCCGCGCTAGCAGGGGCAAACCCAACAATGCTGCATTTTGACGCAATGTAGCGAGCCTGCGATTTTGCATGTTGGGTGCCGCTAAGATATAATTCCTTTTAGAAGAGGGTGAGTATGCCTGATGCCTGTAGTCCGTGATGCACGCTGGCATATCCAACGTTCTCCCTTATTAGGAGCTATCGCCATGATTGAATCTGAGCCGGAAGTACAATACATCTCAGATGAAAAAGGCCATGTGCAGGGCGTCATCGTGCCGATTGAACTGTGGCGTGAGATCCTGTCTGAGCGCGAAACAGCCTACCTGCTCAATAGTGAAGCCATGAAGCGACGCTTGTTGGAAGCCATGCAGCGTCGGGATGGTACCCCCTTCGAAGAAGCCCTTGAGAAGCTTGGAGTTTGACCAGGCGGGGTTTGAAGACCTCGCCTGGTGGATCGAGAACGACCGCAAGATGGCTCAGCGCATCGTGAGACTCATCCAGGCGGTGCAGCGCGATCCCTTTGTCGGCATCGGCAAGCCGGAGCCACTAAAGCACGAGTTGGCGGGTTGCTGGTCACGGCGCATCAACGACGAGCATCGCCTGGTCTACCAGGTGCTGAAAGACAAGATCCGTATTCTGGCATGCCGCTACCATTATTAACCTGTATTGACCTACTGGACCTGGCCGATTGACTGGCTAACCTGCGCTTGAGACTGGCCCTTCTGGTCACTTATTACATCTGCTCAGACTGGGAACCGACCAATAACTTGATCATACTCTCGTTGTGCGTCACTCATTGCCAGGCGAGAATATATCTCCAGTGACTGGCGGCTCGCATGTCCGGAGTATGGTTGGATTGCGGCATCATCGATCCCTTGCTTTTTCAACCAGGTGAGCAGGAAGTGACGCAACTTGTGGGGTGAAATCGATTGGACAAACCCTGCCGAGTGGCTGTAGCGTGCCAGAATCTTCCGCACACCCCGCTCGCTGTAGGGCCGTTTCCAACTTGATTCGAAGAGATAGCTTGCATCCTTCTGGCGCATAGTTTGCATGTGCAATCCCAAAGCCTCTTTGAACGTCGCTGGGAACGGCACCCGGCGATCTTTGCCTCCTTTACCGTCGTTGATGCGGATCTGGCACTGCCCCAGATCAACGTCAGCAAGCTGAATCTTCACCAACTCTCCAACACGCACCCCTGTGACCAGCAGCAACTTGATCAGTATGGCATCTTGCAGGTTCTCACTGTCCCACACCACCTGATAGTAGCGCTTTATCTCCTCTTCAGTTGGCACGTAGGGCAGCTTCTGCTGTTGCCGGGGAACCGTAATCTCCAGTTCCTCCCGCAAATGTCGAAACAGCTCCTTCATATATAGGTAGTCGGGCCGCTCGTTGCGCAGATACTTCGCTAATTCCTTCGCCTTCTTGCGTGCCGGGGTTCGTGTCGAGATCCGTGCCGGGGTTCGTGTGGGTGTTTGTTCGTAAGTGTTCAGAGTAGGGGTAGAGCAGGGCACTAGGCGAGCATTGTACAAAGGCAAGACCCACCCCCTAACCCCCTCCCCACACGTGGGATGGGGAACTCTTATCAGGAGAGATTAGGGGACACCCCTAATACCCCGTCAGGGGATACTCCCCTGCACCCCAACTCTGAACATTTACGTTTGTTCACTGCCTTCGCTCCTCGCTCGGCCCACGTGGTTTGTATGGCTTGTATCGCTCATGCAGCCTCCTCCTCCAACGGTAGGCGTTCTTCCATGTTCAAGCGGAACAGACCGTATGGGTTGACATGGCTGTAGATTAGCGGTGTGAGCGCTCGCAGATCTTCCGGCTTCATCCGCTCCAGCCAGCCCGGCTCAGCGAGTACCTCCTGCAGCATCAGCGTATTGATGTGCACCAGACAATTCTGCACCAGATGCAGTGCGAGCAGGCCGAGTTCCTGGTCGTCCCGGCTATTGCTGGCTAGCTCTCCGCCCCGCCCATAAAAGATGAAGCCATTAGCCGAGTTCCAATTTTCGATCACGTTCAAACCTTCATGGATCTCCCGCCTCAGTGCTTCCGATCGTAAGTAACGACAGAGAAAGATCGTTTTGACCGCCTTTCCTAGCTCCGCCAGCGCCTGATAAGTTGGATGTTGCAGGTTGTTGCGGGTGAAGCGGCGCAATATCGCTTCTGTTTCAGCTGTGCCCAGCCGCAGGGCAGTTGCATACTTCACCATCTGATCATATTCTTGGCGGATCAGATCCCAGTTGATAGGACGTGTCAGCACCAGTTGCAGGTTCGGATAGGCATCGGCTTTGCCGGTCTCCGGGCGATAGAGCTTTTGTGCATGAATCCCTTTGAGACGCGGCAGCAGGTCGAAGTTCAGCATTTTGCAAAAGGCAAATGCCACCTCACTCTGGCCGTGAGAGTCGACGAAGTTTCGTTCCACCTCCATCGTGGTGCAATGGCGTAGCAAACCTTCCAGCATAGCTGCCACTTCCGAGGAAGAGCAGCTTTTGAGTTGCGAGTAAATGCAAACCGTGTTCTTCTCAAGCGACCAGTACACCATAACCCCGGGGCCTCGGTAGCGGATATGCCACTCGGTCAGCAGGTTCTGGTCCCATGCTCCAAACTTCTTGGAGTCCGACACGCAGGTTGTCGTCCCCTCGCCCCAGATATGCGGCAAACGCCTGGCGAAAATCGCATTGGCTACCGTGGCGTTTGCCGCCCGCAACTGCTCACGATCCAGGAAGCGACGTCGCACGTACTGCAGATCCTTGTAGGCTTCTCCATGATCGCCGGCACAGACGCGCTTGAGTCCGGTGTTGGTGCCCAGCGCGTACAAGCACAGGAGCAAGCGCTTCTGCAGCGTGGCCCGGTCAAGCACTTCCCAGGCGGTTGCGCTCTTGAAGTGGTTGGTGAACCCCACTCGCAGATCCGCTTCCTTGAGAATATCCAGCAGAGAGGTCATCGGCCAACGGGCGAAAACGGCGGCTTTGAGCTGGCTCAAGTTACGAGGCTCCGGCTGTGCATCGAGCGGGGTCACCGAAATCCAACCACCGCCTTTGTTCAGGATGCGCACCTTCGGGTTCTTCGGCAGCGTTCGGTTCAACTCCTCCAGTTCCTGGCTCATCTGTTGCTGTAGATCACGGATAAAGCTCTCCACGTCAAGTGGCTTCCCCAGTGCTTCGTAGTAGATGGCTCGTTGAGTATCGAAGTCGGCCGGCAGATCCTCTTCAGGGTTACGGTAGTGATCTGCGCCCAGCACCCAGATCTCCTTACAGCGTAGCTTTTCGCGCAACGTCTCCAGCACGCATAGCTCGTAGTTGATGCGGTTCAGGCGCGGCTGGCCATACTTGTCCTCGCCGATGACGATTGGACGCCAGAGCGCGCGGATGACCCCATCGATCGGCACGGTTTCCCCTGGCGGATAGTATTGGTACTGGACACTGCTTTCGGCGTACTTCTTGAGCAGAGCGAGGGCGGCTATCAGCGGACGATGCACATAGTTATTGGAACGGAACTCGAGGACCTCCAGGATGCGAGGCACCATACGCCGGTAGTAGTGGCTGTAGGAGGAGCGCATCCGCAAATGGACATCCTGCTGGTAGGTACGGCTCGCCTTGTACTCCTCGGCCACCTGACGCAGGGTTTCCTCACTCACTACAGGGAAGGCAACTTCTTTGACCAGGCCATCCGGATTGGCGACTAGTGCGCCGGCCAACTGGCCGAACATGGCGTTCTTACCCTCGACCTTACGAAACTCGGCCACAAATTGTTGGGTAACTTTCTTCTCAGCCCGTGCTCCGATCGAATGCACGATGTCGATGAGCAGTTCCACCAGATTGTCGGTGATCTCCTGCCTGCGCAGGTAGCAGTAGGCGGCAACCAGGGTGTAGCGAATGTTATCGGGGTGGCGGCGCAGTTCGTACAATTCCTCGGCGACAGCACGTTGCCGATAGCCGGTCAGTACTTTGGGAGACAAACCAGCAAACAGGCTGGCCGGTAAGTCCAACTCCCGCAGTCGGGTCAACTTGGCGATCTCTCTCAGAGCGGTTTCTAGGCTCGGTCGGCCAGGATCATGGCGTAGTTCCAGCCAGAAGGGCCGGTCGTCAAGCTCGGCATTGTTAGCGCTGTTAGCGCTGTTAGCGCTGTTAGCACTGTTGGCTGCTTCTACACTCGTAGACACAGAGGCAGTAGATGTGGCAGATGTGGCCGCCTGCAGCAACTGCTGGAGGCGTTGCTTGGTGGTTGCCGATAGTCGCCCGGAGATGTCCGCGAACAGGCGCTCCTCGTAGGTGTGGAAAGCCGAGCGGATTAGGCGCATAATGGGATCGGGCGAGGGAGGCTCAATGCGCAACTGCCGGAAGCGAGCATAGACCAGTTCCTTGAGATGTTCGAGGTCCTGGTCTTGCGCGAGTACCTGGTTGCAGAGCCACTCGCTCATCTCCTCGGCGTCTGCTCGTAAGGCCTCGCGGACGCTGAAGAAGTCGCGGATCTGAACCCGGTGGTTGCTGATCATCCGGCCGCGCCAGTCGTAGCGCAGGTATTCGTCGGCTTCCACGCTCACCTGTTTGGCGACATAGGAGATGACAACACGCGGGATTTCGTTCTTGGCCTGGGGAAAGCGAGCTTCTATTTGGAAGAACTTGAGCAGAAGGGCGAAACCGAGGCGAGTAGGGCCGGTCTTGTTGCCTATCAGGTCCAGTTCATTGGGCAGCAGGGTCCAGTGTTCGACCAGTTCTTCGGTGGTCCAGTTGCGTTTCATGTGGACGTCACTCTGTCACTCCCAGCATTAGGGTGGGGCAAGCAGCCTGTGGAGAAGTTCCCAGAAGACATGGTGAAGGAACTCTGTGCAGGCTTTATCAGTACTCAGCTAGTGCCGCAGAGTATATCTGAACAAAGGATCAAGCACAAATCAGGCACACTTCAACCGTAGAGCACGGGTGGGTTTGGAACCACAGAAGTGGAAAAGTGCATAAGTGCCAACTCTAAAAAGAAGAACGGAACTAACCACCTCTTAGGGAATGCCTGTTGTCCACCCCTTACATTGCGTCAAAATGCAGCATTGTTGGGTTTACCCCTGATACCAGTCCTCTGGAACCGCGCTTCACGCAGGAGATTTTACCACAGAGGAGAAGAACTGTGCAGATAATGGATGTTATCTACTGACATTATCTGCTCAGTGTAAAGACCATACAAGTATGTGGAGCAACGATGGCCTACAAAGCTCTTGCTTAACTCAGCCGACAGACGCGGAGTCCTGTTGGAATATTCGTCTGTTCAGTCCGGCAGGCTGTATATGATTCCAGATTATAGCGCTCGCGCCCTCAACTGGACACAATCTACTGCACCCATCTCACGCAGGATCGCATGAGCTTGTAGCGCAGACGAGCTTAGAGTGAGCTCAGTAAGAGTAATTCTACTCTTTTCATGGATTCGAATTGAGATGTATGCTATCAAATGAACAACATTTCGTCCTATCAGCGTTGTACCTTGTAGGTATCCTAATGGAGGCGAAACTGATACGGCGCGGGCCGGATGATCTTCTTTGTTCCGGTATGTTTCGATAGTCAATTTGCTGAAGAGGAGTGTCACGGTGAACCAGGCAGATCAGGCAAAATCGTCCGAAACCGAAACAGCCTTAACGTATATCCTAGACACGTATAGTGATCGAGAACGCCTCTTTACCCAGTACGAATTGTTGAGATCCGATTTCAACGAGTGGGTGGACCGCGCGCTCCAACTAGGAGGTTTATCGACAAACCCCGAGACCGCCACTTGGCGGGCACTTGATGTGGGCTGCGGGGAGGGCCTGTTCAGTGCTGAGATTATCAACCGCTACCCCCATGCTAGTGTCTTCGGTTTCGACAAGGATGCGGAAGCTATTGCAACAGCCATCCAGGTATTTCGAGGGAAGAGCAATTTACAATTTTGCGTTCACGACGTTCTCCAGCCGTTCCCAAGGCAGCTTGTTCGGGGGAAAAGAGGATACATGAAGGGGAGGGGAGAAGAGCTGGCTGGCTCCGATCTGGCGGTGGCTCACATAGTGTTACTGCATGTTCGGGAGCCTGCGAAAGCCCTTGGCAATATCTTTGCAGCTCTCAGGCCGGGTGGCGTAATCTACTTATGCGACTCGCCCGCCGACCGTCTCACATTTCCCCATCCATCCCTGGCGGCGCTCTGTGAGGTAATGAGTGAAGCAATACGTCGTGTTGCCACCCCGGACTTCGCAGATCGACATAGTGAGTATTTGAGGGAGGCGGGCTTCTTTCAGGTCGAGTCAGGCACGCGGGTTCATACAGTAGGCGGAGCTACTGTTGAAGGTCAGCGGCGGCTACTGAACCTTGTTTCCGCATTACGTGCTGCACGTCCAGCTTTGGTTGATGGGCTACGTCTACTGAGCAGTGGTGAGTTTGACGAGCACATGCACCGTATCACTAACGAGGTGACGCCCGATATGAGCAGCCTCATGGAAACAGTTAATACTGTCGCCCGCAAGCCTCAGGCTAGTTGATTTTGCCAATAGGTATCGATAAGTGGGCAGGAACGAGGCAACCAACTGGGCGAAACCGTTGCTGTCGCCATTACGGACTTCGGTAACAGCGTTGCAGAGGGGGAGGCTGCTTGTCGGTGATGTCCTCTAGAGTGTTGCTAGTTACGACCTACCCACTGTGGGCGGAAGTATGCTGCTGCGCTCTAGGGAGGGTGCTTCCCGGGCTCGAAGTTGTCCCTCTGATAGCAACCAATAGTTGGGGCAGGCAACTCGATGTGGTCGTCGGTGATGGCCTTGATGTGGTCGTGATATCTCTGGATGTCCCCTTCATAGATCTCGACTCAGTACGCTCTCTAAGAGCACTTGGCTACTGTGGTGATGTACTGATTATTTGCTCGCACTTCTCACTTCCAAGCCTGGAAGAGCTAATGGAGGCTAACGTGCAAGGCGTCGTCTCATCGCTAACCACTCTTGACGAGCTTGCTGCCTCGATCAGTGCCCTAGCCAAGGGGCGACTTGAACCGCTGTTGCAGCAGCATCTGCGGGCGACGCGTAGTCTCATCCGCTCGCCACTCGGGGGAACTCTGTTGAACGAAAGGGAACGGGAAGTACTGCAGTTGGTGGCTAATGACTTGACAGACCAAGAAATCGCAGCGCGCCTGCACCTGAGTGTTCGAACCGTGAGCAACCAATTACACCAAATCTATTCCAAGCTGGGCGTTAAGGGGAGAGCTGGTGCTGTCATAACGGCGGTGACACGAGGGCTGATAAAACTCCGAGCCTAATGCTATGTTGGGCCGACCATAAATCCGAGATTAGAGTAATTCTATAGAGTAATTTTACTCATCCCAACGAGCGGCTATGGTGTTATAAACAGAGCAGTAGCAGCCGATGGAATCGACCGCAGTGATAGCAATGGCATTTGTCTTCTATGTCCCCAAGCTGCATTCGCCTTCAGATACTCATCAGTCAAGTCGAAGTCATTGAGCTCAAAACCTGAAAAACAGTGTGCACAACGTCCCTTTTGGAATCGTCTCCCACCCTCCGCTTGAATGAGCCTGGCGATCACCCTGTTGATGTGCCCATCATTTGTGTCGTCACCAGGTTCGGCTTGCGAAGCGCACGCTATCTGCTGCCCATGTACCTCGACTATCGCCGCGTTGTAAGAGAAGTTGCTCGGGTGCAAACGCCTGGGCTGTTGCGTTCAGCGTTCCTCATCGAAAATTCTACTACCTGCTACAGTTTATCTATGTGGAACCGCAGTGCCGCCATCCCGATCTTTGGAACTAGAGTTCCCTATCACGTACATGCTGCCCGCAGGGTGTTTGGACGTGTACGCTTCAGCCAAGACCGCGGCCCTGAAATTTGGTCAGCTAAGTGGCAGTTGGCCTCAGTGAGCAACAACCTCA
>JADEYI010001220.1_pt1 | contig 21302 bp, 20 predicted proteins | sample 8542331 | NCBI WGS metagenome assembly JADEYI01 (sample SAMN16510988, study PRJNA670497) | mine drainage metagenome | isolation source: biofilm near Copperflume 1 | place: Germany: Marsberg coppermine Kilianstollen | collected 2018-02
AAAGTAAGCTTCATCCATGAGGCAATGCGCCGGCTGTTTATATTATCGTTCATCAACCAGCAATGAGTTGGTTGAAGGGAACGAACTGGGCACCTACACGTACTGAACGTTTGATGGGCGCAAATGCGGGATCGCCTACACATCGAGAGATGCAAGGTGACGGAGTTTCCATAGTACTCCAACGCTCAGGGTAACGGCTGAGACATGGGGAAGGGAAACAGGGAAATGCACTGGACCCAAGCGAATGATGAGGCCGCGAGATGCATAAGTCCAAGTCGCTATTCGATTGTGAAGGTGCAAGAACCGGAGAGCCGTGTGCATCGAAAGGTGCAAGCACTGGTTCGGGAAGGGGCGGATGAAAACGTACCGCAAGGTAACGCGTCAGCCGCCTACTTCACAATATCTTGCACGCTGGACTGCTCATCCTCCTTTCTATGCTCAGGGATGCTCTCGCAGGCTTGCGCGTGATGCTCGTATCCCACTTGTTGCCAAAACGGGAGTGCTTGTCTACTCCCCATCACGCGAAAGACGAGGTGAGCCCAGACCTGTCCGAGGAGACAAGGTGTGGGGCTCTCATTGCGGACAGCCCATCCATCCGCAGCGAGAGGGCAGCAGCTCACCACTTTCCCCATGCAGATGCGCCTTCCTTCGCAGCAGATCAACGCAGGGCGAGTGCTGCGCCCTTCTCCCGGAGCTAGCTGTGGACGCGGTAGCGGATGTGGGTGGCCTGCGGCGTGTCGATCACCCGGACGATCTCCAACTCGACGCGCTGTGGCAAGGTCTCGAACAAGCGACGGCCACCACCGAACAGCACCGGGATCTGAGCGATCTGCAACTCGTCCAGCACCCCGGCCTCCAGCGCCCGTTGCGCCGTGTACGCGCCATGCACCAGCACGTAGCGGTCAGAGGCGGCGGCCTTCGCCTGTGCCATCGCGCTGGCGATCCCGTCGGTCACGTAGGTCACCAACGGGTAGTTGGCCACCGAGGGACCGGGCGGCCGATGGCTGACCACGAAGATGCGGACACCGTGACGGTCTCCGCCCCAGTGATCGATCTGCTCCACGGTACGCCGACCCACCACGATCGCGCCGTAAGCGTTCCCTTCGTCTACCACTTGTCCGGCCGGCCCTTGCGGATGGAAGTCCTCCCCGTACCACTCGTGCAGCCGGTCGAAGCCGTCGCCGCCAGGGTTGTCCGGTCCGTCGTTGGGACCCGCGATGTACCCATCGAGGGACATCGACATATAGAGCACTGATGTAGACATTTGACCTCCTCTGTTCTCGATCCAAGCTGATGCGCAACGTGGTGTTGACCCGGCATGGCGGCATTGCTCAGGCGTCCTGCTGGACCCACATTTCAAGCCAAGGCGAAAGCCTGTACGGACGGTGCGCTCACCCATCGAGGCCCGGGTTGAACGCGCCTCGCGCAGGGCGGCATCAAACCAGAACCGCAGCTCGATCAAGTGAGCCGTCCACGCGCCTCTTCGTGTCCGATCAGTCAGCTCGGGCTGAATACGGTGAGAGTCCTGTATCCATCCGGCTGACGCGTGTACACACGTTCGCCACTTGCCCCACGCAGATGGGCTTTCCTGTTCGTCGGCATCCAGGGCCAGGGTACGTGTTGGGCTGGCCACCATGTATCTCTCGCAAAGTAAAGCGCAGCGACTCGTCTTGGCACATCACCCAAAGGGGTGATTGTGCCAGGTGATGCGCACTCATCGCCGGTAATGTTGGGTCATGCTCCTCTTTCTCCACCACACGTTCAATCGTCTCAAGAAAAACAACCGTTTTTCCATTGTTTGCTCAAGTCTTTCTGGCTCCCGCTTCGCATCTCGGTATCATCCGGCGAGGTATCATGCGCTGAGCTTCTCTTCTTTCCTTCCCTAGAAGTATACCATGATGGTGGACTTGTGAAAAGAACCACTTTCTGCTATCCTCTTCATACCATTTATCGCCGACACGCTCTCTGGAACTCTCACAGGAGTGATTATGCCCAAACGAGTTGTACCAACCAGCCGACCAGAGATTCTCCTGGATGCCCGGTTGCCGATGCCGCTCTACAAACAGCTCTATGAGCGCTTGCGCCGAGGGATTCTCAGCGGGCAACTGGAACGTGGGATGCGTCTGCCCTCGACACGTCAGCTTGCCAGCGAACTGGGGATTTCGCGGACCACCGTGGTTCTGGCCTATGAGCACTTGTTGCTGGAGGGCTATCTGCAGAGCCAGGTGGGACAAGGGACGGTGGTGGCGTGCGAACTGCCAATGCCCCTCGTGCTCGATCAGTCAGAGCAGGCACAGCAGCTAGCAGCCGTGCCGCACACATCCGTTCTGCGCCTGGCAGAACGGGTCCCCTCCCTGCAAGAGGTTCTCGCTCCCCTCCGCTATGCGGGCAGCCCTCGCGGAACCTATCGCGGCGGAGAACCAGCGGTGGATCAGTTTCCCTATGAGGTGTGGGCACGCTTGATCGCTCGCCGTGCGCGCCAGTCGCTGCGGCAGGTGGCCCACTACCAGGAGCCTGCGGGCTACTTTCTCCTGCGCGAGGCCATCGCTACCCACATTAGCATCACGCGAGGGGTCCGCTGTACGCCTGAGCAAGTTATCCTCACTGCTGGCTCGCAAGGGGCGATTGATCTGGCGGTACGCACCTTGCTCAATCCTCTTGATGCGGCCTGGCTGGAGAATCCGGGCTACTTTGGGGCGCGTGGCGCGCTGCTGTCCGCAGGAGCGCGCCTCATCCCAGTCTCCGTCGATGAGCAAGGTCTCGATGTGGCGTATGGGAAGCAGCGTGGTCCCGATGCACGCCTGATCTGGACCACACCCTCGCATCAGTTTCCTACCGGTGTGACCATGAGTCTTGCTCGCCGGATGAACCTGCTGGAGTGGGCCAGAAAGGCTGATGCCTGGATTCTGGAGGATGACCACGATAGCGAATATCGCTGGAGTGGGCGTCCGTTGGAGGCGCTCCAAGGGCTGGACTCGGCTTCCAGAGTGCTCTATATCGGCACCTTTAGTAAAGTGCTCTTTCCCGCACTACGCCTGGGCTATCTGGTGGCACCTACGAGACTCGTGAACCCACTGCTGGCCACGCGGTACTTTGTGGATCTCCACCTTCCTCTGTTGGAGCAGATGGCCCTCTGCGACTTTCTACGTGAAGGTCATTATGCCCGCTACCTGCGCCAGTCGCTGCACTTCTACAGGCAACGGCGCGAGCTGCTGCACGACGCCTTGCAAGCGCACCTGGGGAGTCTGCTCGAAGTACATGCCCCCGAGGCTGGCCTGCGCCTGGTCGGCTGGCTACCGCCTGAGAAAGATGATCGCCGTGCTGCAGAACTGGCAACAACGGTGGGAGTTGAGGTTGCCCCTCTTTCCCGATACAGCCTGGAGCCGCTGAAGAGGGGAGGGCTCCTTTTGGGCTTTGCCAACAGCAACCAGGAGGAACTGCTCCTTGGGGTGAAAAGGTTGGCAACGGTGCTCAAACAGCTCTGAGGAGCCTGAAACGGTCAACATCCTGCGGCCTCTCACCAGCATACAAGCCGCTCTAGGATCGAGACTCTGCGAGGTCTGAGGCCCTCTCCACCGAGAGCGATGACCTGTCCTGGTCCGCTTGCGCGAGGCGTCGTCAGATTTCGTCGTTGCCTGTTTGCAGGGTTCTCGTGCGTTCTTTGGCTCTCCCTTTTCGATCAGTGAAGCTTTCCTTCATATTCACGCTCGTTCACGCTCGTCTCCCATGTTGAGCAGTGGTACCAGGTCTTTGTTGGTGAGCATGGCGAAGGCGGCGGGAAGAGCACCGCCGATCCAGAGGACGAAGATGAGAAAAGTGAGCACGGATCTCGCAGCAAGAAGAGGTGAAGGAACAAATAAGAAGATCTTCAGCGGTCCAGAGAGAGCAAAAGCCCAGCCTGCCCAGATGGGGATGAGGCGCAGCCGGGCAAGCATGAGACCGATGAGGACGGAGCTGAGCATGTGACCGAGAGCGTAGATGAGCAGGTAGATCGTCATGATCGTATCGCTGTTGAAGTGCGCCCAGAGGGCGGCCAGTTGTGGGGTGTTCCCGGTCAAGGTGATGTCGTAGCCCAGAGCATCGATGCCCATGAGCGCGGCCCAGGGGATCCAGCCGACCAGAGAGAGTGCCGCACAGAGAGTGGCGAGCCAGGGTGCACGCCGCATACCGAGCAGGGACATTCCCAGATAGCCTACGGGGAGGAAGAAGGAGGCGGCGATCCCGCCAATGAAGTGCAACACGTTCCCAACAGAGCCAGCCTGAGCGGAAGCCTGGATGGCTTGGCGGAGAAGACCAGCAGGCCAGGAGTAGACAAAAAGGGCCACACTCAAAGGCCCCAAAATGATCGATGCCGCAAGGGCGTAGCGTTGGACCTTGAAAGCGCGGGCATGTTCCACCTGTTCTGACTTGGATGCAGGGAGTTTCATCTGGTTGCTCCTTCCTTCTGGCTGGTGACGCGGGCAGCTTTTTCCAATGCCATTCTGCCAAGGGGCCGTTCTGATCCCTTGGAGCGAGCTTCTCGCCTGGTAGATTGAAGTATACCACCAGAAGGAACGGATTCAAAGAGCCATTTTTTGCGTACTTCCTCATACCATTTTCGCGTTTTTCCCGCATGTGTGATTTCTCTTGATTAAATTCGTTTCTCAATCTCAATAATGTTCTGCAATTTTCACTCCATCAGCCTGTAGAGACAATGTACAACAAAGTACCTCCTTCCCTGATTTTCGCATAATCGTTCGTATCTGCATTTGCCAAAAGAAAACGAGAATCACACAATCATAAAGGGCGTGATTCTCGCAAAATAGTTCGTTTACTGCTGAGTATATGATTTCTGGATTACTTTTCCACCGATACCCATGCTTGCTCGTGGACTGTCCAGCGTGGCTCTCCCTTAGACGGCGGCGTCTTCCGTGCCGGGTGCGAGGGAAACCGCTGGCGATCTCGGATCTGCTCCATGTTGCGTCGTGCCCCACAGATAGGACATTCTACACACCAGATACCGCTTTCTTGATATTGCCGAACCTTCACCTCGATAGGTCCAATGAAAGAACATTTTCCGTTTTTTTCGGGCAGAGTTGACTGCGCTTCATTTCCCACAGGATCACGGTGGGCAGCTCGCCCCACACGTTTTGATGTACGAGTCAACGGCACCGTTGGCGTGGGCGGAGAACTTGGAAAATCTTTTGGGATCGCCGACGTTTTCCCTAAGAGTTGTTGAAGTTCCTGCTCGCTTCTTGCCTTTGCCTGCTCAATTTTGAACTCCCCGGTTCGGGCTTCCGTTTCCAAACGAAGCCGTTGATCGGGTTTGAGTGCATGTTTAGTCAACTCAGCAATGGTCAACGTCGTTCCTCCCGCGTTGCATACACTACTCACCGTTTCCACCACCCAATCACCCAAGATACCCACACAGCCAATGCTCCACTCCCCAAACCATTCCCAGTGCTGGAGCATTTCTGGAATATCTACCTGCAACGGCACCTGGGACAGGAGCGTTTTTAGAGCACCGATAAAGTTTTCGCACTCGCTTTGCTGGGTAAGTTGATAGCGGGCAAAGTGCTCATCGCGCGTGCGCCTTGCTGCTTGCCCATTCAGATGACAGAAATCATAGAGCGAATTATTCCCCGCTAAAATGTAGAGTTGGTTGGTGCGGTTCGTCAACGCTTTCAGCCAGTCGAGTTGTGCCCCAGGCCGCTGCGTTGGCTCTGACTGCATGAGATTTTGCGCCTCGTCAATACAAATGGCTTTGACTTTGGCAATTTCCAGACCATAGAGCACGGCGTCACGGACTTCCAACCACTCGTAGGTATTAACGACGGAGTATAATTGCGCCGAGATAAAATTGACCGACCCCCGAGATGGCGGTAAGCTGTGGGAAATGTTGTTGAGCATCCCCACAGGAGACGGCCATGATCAGGAGCAGGACAGTGAATACGATACACGAATTATCAGCACAAGGGAAGTCCATTCAAGACATTGCAATCAGCCTGGGCATCGCCAGAAATACGGTGCGCAAGTATGTGCGCCATCCAGAGCTGTGTGCCATGCCCCATCCACGACCCAATCGTCGTTCCAAGCTCGATCCATTTAAGGAGCAGATTAAGAGGTGGATCAGCGAGGATCATTGCTACAACTGTGAGGCGATGTTGCCGCGTTTGTTGGCGCTGGGCTACACCGGAAGCTTGAGTGTCCTCAAGGCCTTTGTCCATCCCTTGCGTCCCCCACAGGCAGGACACGCGCCCGTGCAACGCTTTGAAACCCAGCCGGGAGAACAGGTGCAGTTTGACTGGGGCGAGTTCAAGTACGAGCAGGAGGGAGTGCCTCGCAAAGTCTATGGGTTTACCGCCATTCTCTGCTACTCGCGCATGCGTATTGTGACCTTTGTCAAGCGTTGTGATGCGCACACGATGATCCGCTGTTTGATGGAGGCCTTTGAGTACTTTGGCGGGCTGCTCAAGGCCGTCTTGACCGACCGCATGAAGAGTGTGCTGCTGGAAATGGAAGGCAAGCTTCCACGATGGAATCCGCTGTTTGCCGATTTCGTGGCTTCTATTGGCGTAGCGCCACGGGTCTGCAAAGCATACACGCCACAAACGAAGGGCAAAGTGGAGCGCTCAGTCGGGGTGATCAAACAAGGCTTCTGGCCGGGAGTCTCGTTCAGCGATATCGATGATCTCAATCGGCAGGCCCACGTCTGGTGTGAGCGCATCAATACGCGCGTTCATCGCACCACTCACGAACGTCCCCGAGATCGCCGCGAGCAGGAGCCGCTCGCGCCGTTGCCAGCAGCCTTTGTGTGGGAACGCTTTGCCACCGAAGAACGCAAAGTCAGCTGGGATGGCTATCTGTCTTACGATGGAGTTCTCTATGGGTTACCTTCCTCGCCTCCGGTGGCGGGCACCGTGGTCCAGGTTCGTGAACGCAGTGGCATGCTCTCGGTCTGGTCGCAGGGACAACTCCTGGCAGAGTTGGCCAAGCGTGCTCGTTCTCAGGTGACCGTCACCCATCCCGACCAATTTCGGAATGTGGCCCCAGCTGCCTCGTTGCGGGAACGAACGGTTCCCCTGGGACATCAGCGACCCGCGCCGGTTGTGCTCACACGAGCGCTTGCTGAGTATGATCAGCTCTGTGGAGTGGAGGTGCTCACATGCAACAGCCATTGAAACAGTTGGGGTTAACACACTTGGAGAAAGCCCTCCCGACGCTGTTTGAAACGGCCAGGCAGGAGCAATGGACCTATGAGCAGTTCCTCAAGCGTGCCATTGCCGCTGAAATTGAAGGGCGTGATTGTCGTGCCGCAGAACGACGCATGACCGCGGCCCATCTGCCCGTGGTCAAAACGTTGGAGGCCTTCGACTTTTCCTTCCAGCCTGGCCTTTCGGAACGGCTGATCTGGGAACTGGCCGATCTCTCCTTTGTGCAGAGCAGCACGAATCTGATTTTTCTGGGACCGCCGGGCACCGGGAAAACGCACCTGAGTCTGGCACTGGCGGTCAAAGCCCTGGCAGCGGGCTATTCAGCGTTGTTTACGACCTTGACCCACCTGGCCGAAGCGCTGGAGACGGCTTCCTATCCGGGGTTAGTGCGTCAGCGGCTCCGTCGCTACACGACCCCAAGCGTGTTGATCATTGATGAGGTGGGATACACCAAACTCTCGCCCACGCAGGCGCACCATTTCTTTGAACTGGTCACCGCTCGCTATGAGCACGGCTCGATCGTGTTGACCTCCAACACCGTCTTTTCTGACTGGGGAAATTTGCTGGGAGAATCAAATACAACGAGATACCCCACTCTTTGAAGAGTTATCAGGTGAAGTGACGATTACGGATCCAACCCATCCCCTGTACGGCCACACCCTCCCGCTGCTGACCATGCGGGTCAATCGCAGCAAAACCCATGTCACCGTGCTTCTGCCAACAGGAAGACGCCGCTCTGTTCCTCGGTCGGCGACTCATCTGGAACGCCCGGCAGAGGAAACGTCGCATGAGTTCCCCTTGCCAGTCATCTCGGTACGCACTATCCTTCCTTTAGCACGCTTTGTGCAGGCACTCAAGCAGGCAAAGGAGGAAAGACATGCAGAGCAAGCAGCGTCGAGCATCCCGCCAACAGGACCAGCTTCTACCCGTGCCGACAACGATCTAGCACCAACTTCCACCGAGCAGCCAGCAGCAACTCGCTTACCTGGTCGCCCGGCTCATTCAGCGCGTCCGAGTCGCACAGTCAGACAAGGAGTACCATCATGAACGCTGAAATTTTGCCTGTCACTCCGACAACTGCCCAGCGGGCGAAAATGGCCTACGTCTACATTCGACAATCCTCTCTTATGCAGGTGACGCGCCATGGGGAGAGCACCGATCTCCAGTACGCGTTGGTGGAGCGTGCCATCAAACTGGGGTGGCCGCGTGAGCGTGTGGAACTCATTGATGAGGATTTGGGCAAATCAGGGGCGCAAGCCGAGGCGCGTGGTGGCTTCCAGCGACTGCTTGCCGAGATTAGCCTGGGCCGCGTCGGTCTGGTACTCAGCTTTGATGCCTCCCGCCTGGCTCGTAACAATCGCGATTGGTATCAATTGCTGGAGGTCTGCTCGATCTTTGGCACGCTCATTGCCGATGGCGAACGACTCTACGATCCACGACTCTACCATGACCGATTACTGTTGGGGTTGTCAGGAATGATGAGCGAAGCGGAACTTCACCATATCAAGCAACGCATGCACGCCGGGGTACGACACAAAGCCGAACGCGGGGAACTGCGCCTGGGGCTTCCTGTGGGGCTGTCTCGCGGGACGTTGGGAGAAGTGATCTTGAACCCTGATGAAGAAGTGCAGGCTCGCATTCATCTCGTGTTTCAGAAGTTTCGTGACATTCGCTCGGCGCGGGGCGTCATGTGCTATCTGCGGGAAGCGCACTTGCCGCTGCCGGTTCGTCCGCTGCGTGGTCCCGCTCCCCACAAGGTCATCTGGCAAGAGGCACGCGCCAGCTCTGTGCGCGATATTCTCCAGAACCCGGCATACGCGGGAACGTATGTCTATGGACGAAAAGTCCTCGATCCAACCAAACGCAGGCCCGATTCTCCTGGGAGCGGTCATGTGCGACAGCCCATTGACAAATGGGAGATTTGTTTGCACAATGTGTATCCAGCCTACATTACGTGGGAAGAATTTCTGGCTAATCAGGCACAGTTACGCGCGAATCAGTTGAACTACCGGGAGGAGCGACACGGCGTGGCACGCAAAGGACAAGCCCTACTGCAAGGGATCGTGCGCTGCGGCTATTGTGGCGCCTTCCTGCATCTGCGCTACTCTGGTCCGCAGGGAGATTTCCCTGTCTATGTCTGTAGCAATGATCAGAGCCAGTTTGGAGGCAAGCGCTGCCAGGAAGTACGAGCGATTGCTCTGGATACTCAGGTAGAGCAGCGCTTCCTGGAGGCATTACGTCCGGATCAAGTGGCGCTCGCTCTGGCAGCCGTTGCCCAACTGGAGCAAGTAGATCGGGCTGAGCGCAAGCAGTGGGAACTGCGCCTGGAGCGAACACGCTACGAGGCCATGCGTGCCCAACGCCAGTATCAAACGGTTGAGCCAGAAAATCGGCTGGTGGCTCGTTCGCTGGAACGACAATGGGAAGAGAAATTACGTGCCGTGGAAGCCGTTGAGAAAGAGTACCAGGCCTGGAGCTATCATCGCCGCATGGCGGTCACTGATGCGGATCGAGAGGCTATCGTCGCATTGGGCAGTGATCTGCCAACGCTCTGGCAAGCGGAAACCACAACCAATGCCGAGCGGAAACAGATGCTGCGTCTGCTGATCCGAGATGTGATCGTCGATGGCAAGCGAGCCCAGGGACAGGTCTGGTTTCAAATCAACTGGCAAACGGGGGCGCATGAGGAGTTCAGCTACAAACGCAGTGTGCAGAGCTACGAGCAATCTGCTGATGCAGAAACGCTCGAGCAACGTATCCGTGAACTGAATGCCGCTCAGCACATCGATGCTGAGATCGCTGGTATCCTCAATGCAGAAGGCTATCGGACAGCACGCTTGCACCGCCCCTTTACCGGCAATATGGTCTGGCTGCTGCGTGAGAAATGGCATATCCCGACCGTCAAGATCAATGGAAAAGAGCACAATCCTGCTCAGTGGGACGATGGTACCTACTCAGTCGCTGGTGCTGCCGCTCGGTTGGGAGTCTTCCCAGGGACCATTCACACGTGGCTGAAGGTGGGCAAAATCACTGGATGCCAGCTCGCTAAAGGCATGCCCTGGAAGATATACTTAACAGAAAAAGATATTGTACGGCTTCAAGAATGGCTGCGACGAGCAAGACGATTAAGGAGAAAGGCATTATGACGCATTCGAGGATGAAGTGTTGGCAACAGCCTTACTGGATCGTCTGCTGCACCATGCGGAGGTGATTGCCATTAACGGAAACAGCTATCGCATGAAAGACCGTCGCCGGGATGCGCCGGGAACAGCGAAAACGGAAGGGGGTCAAAAGTAAGTTGGCGCACCATCGTCGGCGTTGGGACACGTTGGAAGCTGCGCCAGCACCAGGGGGTCAAAAGTAAGTTGGCGCACCACCGTCGGCGTTGGAGTCATCTCACTCAGGCGCACCAGGACTGCCGCTCACAGAGGTGAGCTAGGATCTCCTGGGGTGGAGAGGCCCTGCTCTGTGGGTATCAGGAGTGAGCGAGTCGAGGCAACGGGGGCGGCAGGTCGTTCTACCTGGACACCTGTGGTAGGCTTGGCAGACGAGACGAGCGCACGCAGCAGGCTCTGCGGTATATCTCTCGTTCGCTCGTCTCGGCGCCAGCCGTTGACCACAGAGTGTCCATGTGGAGACGACCTGCCGCAGGTGGGGTGGCCGCACCGACCTACTGCGTGGTGGCACAAACGGGAGAGTACTTTGGAGAGCGTCAACTGTTGGAAGAAAAAGACCGAGAACAATGGGGGTCAAATTTATTCGGGCGCACTATTACGTCGGCGTTGACAATGTCAAAGAGTGGCAATTGCACCATTGCTTGTCCCCGGTGTTTGCGGCGTGCAGGCGCGTATTCAGGCAGACGCCAGAAAAGGACCCACTCATGGGGACCGAGATCGACCAGCGTTAACTGCGGTGTACGAAACGGCGTATCCGCCAGACCGGGATTGCTCACCGCTTTGAGATGCTTCCGGTCTTCTTGTAACTCGACCGTGTATTTGGAGAGCGTCAGAGCCTGGTGCTCAATTTTGAGCGTGCCCTCATAGACCCAAACCGATACCGGCTGATGCGCCAAACCTCGTTCACCGTAGAGCTTCCAGTTGGAAAAGCGCAGAAATCCATGTTTGTCGAGAGAGCGGGTGTAGCGGGTCGCAAAGAGGATACGGTCAAGGACGGATTCGGGATACATGGTGCCTTTGTGCCAGCCAATGACTTCAGCGGGACTGTGACACCCATCTTCACGCTTTTCGTGTGCCCAGTGCCGTTGATGGTTGTAGTCTTGCATCCATTGACGATGGGCCAAGAGCGCCTGCTCCCAACTGGTGGCTATGGCAAACTTGGATGCCATCCACTGCCTTTTGGCACTTCTATCCCATAGAGACTCCGATTGAGTGCAAGGAGCCGGCCACAGGTCGCTCGTGAGAGTTTGATCCCCAGTTGTTCCAGGGCGGCCATGACCCGATACGCACCCAGGTCGGGGTTGCTCGCGAGTTTCTTGATTTCACTGATATCACGAAGGGTCACTTTACGAGCTGGGTTGTGAGGTGCGCGAGATTTGTCTTCCAGTCCTGCATAGCCCTCAGTGGCAAAGCGGTGCAAGATATCGTACACTCGGGGCCGTGTCGTTTGCATGTACTCTGCGATCATTGACACTGACCACCCTTCTGCATGGAGGATAACCACGGCCTTGCGACGCTCAAATGGATCTGGGATTTCACCATCGGGAGGAAACCAACGGGTGGTAATCGAGGGTCGTGGACCATCCGCTAAGACCCGCTGGACCGTGTGGTGGGAAGGCCTTCGGCCAAAGCGGAGAAAGCAAATCGTGGCAATTTCATTGGGATGAAAGCCAGCATGCTCAGCTTTGAGGTCAACCATGAGTTGGCGCATGTCTGGCGGAAGACTCCGCGATGTGTCACGCTCGCGTTCTGGCGGGGTTTGCGTAAACAGGCTTGCCATGCCCTGCTCTGCAAATTGTGCAGCCTTGCGGTACAGCGATCGTTCAGCCGCACCCGTTTCCATTGCCCGCTCTGCCGTCGGCTCGTTGAATAAAACCACGGGGCGCAAGAGTTCATACGCCTTCTGCTCCGGCCAGAGCGTATACTGTTGGATTTTCTGCCAGTCATCAGTTCGTTCTCGACGAGGACGCTTATTCGCAGGCATGGCAACCACCTTTCAGCAGTATTTTGCTCTACTATACCATGGAAGCGAGCTTCATTGCATCTCGTGAGAGGTCACGGTGCGGAAAAGTGAGGGCCATCACTCCGATCAGAGAGAGGGAAGAGACCGGTCGTCAGTTTGACCGGACAAGAGTACGCATCTGCCATCGTTCAGTGCCACTCTGTGTATCGGATGTCTTGAGTCGGTATGTGGATGCATGAGGGGGAAAACGCTTCTCACCGTCAAAAACAACCAGCCGACGCTCTTTGTGAATCTGGAAACCTACTTTGCCGACCCCCATGCCTCCTGTGAGTCGTTTGCAACCCTCGATCAGCAGCGCGGGCGCATCGAAAAGCGTACCATCCGCGTGAGCACCGAAATGAACTCCTACCTGGCTGACTAGCCGCTGATCGAGCAGGTGGCCGAGGTGACACGAACCGTCACCGTTCGCAAGACCGGAACCACCAGCCAGGAAGTCGTCTGTCTCATTCCCCCTCTGACTCCTGAGGAGGCGGGGCCCGCCCGTTTGCTGGAACTAGTACGCGGACGGTGGAGCATTGAGAACTCCTCTCATTCTGTGCGCGATGTCACCTTTGGAGAAGATCGTTCTCGCTTGCGCGCGGGTCAGGGTCAACAGATCATGGCAGCTTTCCGCCATCTCGCCATCACCCTCATTCATCGTCAAGGCTCTTCTCAGATTGCCGCGACCCGTCGCCATTTTGCTTCTCATCCTCGTCTGGCCTTTCGCTTCCTTCTTCCACGGAGGTTCGCTCAGCAATTATTCACAAGCCCTGCCTGAAGGTCTCAACATCCTTGTCATAAGCCATCCATTCCGACGCTCTTGGTCATTCATCTGGGGTGTCGGCAAATTCGTTTTTGTCTCAATCCTATAGCAAGTGAACAGTAAAATTAGCCTAAACACCAATCATTAGAGGTACCTTTCTTCTTCATACCGCCAGCTTGCTGTCGGCTCGTTGTGCATCTCATGGGCAGATCCGTTTTATTCGTCAATCAACATGAAGGGGAGTCGCGCACGAAAATGAGAGAGAAATAGCACTGGGGTTTTTAACGTGGAAGCCTTTTCTCATGATGTTAGGAATAAGCCTGCTACCGAGTTGCAGGAATAAATAATGATCGCACGCCAAAGACGAACAGAGATGATATGCCATAGGATGAGCAAACCTACTCTCTATCCTCTATTTTATTCTATCTGCCTTGAAACAATGGTCAGTCTAATCCGCAGAGACTTTCAACAAGAATCCATAGCTAAACGAAGAGGAAAGGGTCAGCAAATATCCATGCAATTTTGGCGTCCGTTTTGAATCCCCATAAACGCTCTTCACATCTCGAAAATTCGTGAGGGGAGTCCGGCATTTTTGGTCTAATTTTGGGCAAAAGATCATCAACAGCGATAGCATTTTTCCCAAAAATAGCGTATGAGATAAGTAGGAAATATGTTCGTATGTGAACTACTATCTCGTTCGGAATGAGCGTGAAAGAGGAAGGAGACCAGCATGTCGCCATTCTTGTTATTCTATGTATCGCATCACATTGAACGCCAGGGAAAGAAATATGTGTGTACCGTGTGCCAACAGACATGGAGACTTCAGTCAATGATCCACGATACTTGTCCTCGACAATCCGATATGCCCGTCTACATCGGTTGGAAGAACACTCCTGTTCATTTGCAAACCGAGTCCCGCTTGCACCGCAATGGCCTTAAACCGGGAGGACCGCATCGCGCAGCTTTCCGCTACAACAACAACGGATACATCTACTGGTTGTATGACGTACATGAGGCCGTTCCTCGCCCAAAACCCACACTCAAACAACTGATCAATCTCGGCCATCCGTCGGTTGCCGGAATGTGGATCTGTGACGGCTGCCAACAGGTTTTTCAGGCTACGGATACGCGATATCCTGGTCTCCTTTGCAAAGACTGTGCCAAGAAATGGCCCCACTCCGCTGAACACTGTCCAGAACCTTATTAACGCGATGTGCAAGTTTTTCTAAGCAACCAGCCGATCAAATTGGAGATACGGAGCCCCATCTTGCTGATTGAAGAAAAAGCAGAGCGTATGCATCAAAATGTAGCACAACAAACGGTTACGCAGATGCCACAAATCACGCGCCCAGACCCGTTTCATCTGACAGCGATCGGTCAATTGACCAAAGACCGTATCGATGAGGTAGCGAACGCGGCCCAACACAGGACTCTGGTAGGCGGCGGCTTTGGGCGAATGCGCTTGGCGAAACGGAGCTTGCAAGAAAATGCCTTTGGTTCGCAAGAAGGCTTGCAGATCAGGAAGCCAAGAGTTGCGATCTCCCAAGACCACTCCCGTAGTGCCTTCCAACAAGAGCGGCACAATTTCTCCATCGGCTTCATTGGCAGGGGCCAAGAACACGCGCGTGAGCAGACCCGGCCAACTCAGTTGCGCATGCACCCGAAAGCCATAAAACGTCTGGCGATCCGCATGATCTTTGCCATAGCTGGCTTGGCCCCGGAAGCGGACACACCAGGGGGCCCGAGCAAACCGACAGACGGGAAGGGGCACACTGTCCACAATGGACATCGTGGGATCATACGTGATCACCTCGTCGCGCAACCAGCACCATACACGTTCTTTGATCGCCCACAGATTGGCCGCTTGCCGCACAAACGTGCTGCGATGCAACCCGTCAAGGGTCGGAAAAAAGTGCGTATAGTGACGCTGAAAGTAGTCAAACAACTCTTGATCCTGGCTCAGTCCCAAGTAACTTCCCACTACTTCCATCGTGATCACTTCACTATCGGACAGCTTTGGAGCCGGGCCTCGGGCTCGCAACCGTTGGTCTTTGGTAATCATTGGCAGCATCTCGTCAATCACGCAAAAACATGGAATAATAAAATCGTCCAAGTTCATGATTGTCCTCCTCAGATCGTTGATAAGATAGTCTGAGGATACCTCATGAACTTTTTCTTTGGCAAGTCAAAAACTTGCACATCGCGTTTATTAGCAAACACAGGGCTTTCTTGCCGGGAGGAGTGTGCAGTCCATTTCGATAGATGAAGAAAAGATGATAATTGAGGCAGAGTAGGACAAGCCTATGAGAAAAACTGGGATACACAACGCGATGAACTCATCAACACATGTTCATTTCGTATTGACCATTGTCGTTGTGCGAGCCGCCTTTCCCGTCTATACTCGATTGAAGACATATCATAGAGACCGTCATCCGTGAAATGAGTGCTTAGACTGACATGAGGTAATGCAGCATGAGAACAATCTTGGGCAAAGACCTGGAAACAGGAAACCTAATAGAGGTCAAGGATAAAGTGCGGCAAAGTGGTCTGTATATCCTTGGAACTCAAGGGCAGGGAAAATCGCAGTTGATCGGGTATCTGATCTATCAGGATATGGAAAAGCACTATGCAGTGCTTCTCTTCGATCCTCATGGAGATTTAATCACCCACCTCATTGCCCAAATGCCGGAAGAACTGCTTGAGAAAACGTTTCTTCTCGATATGACCGATACTGACTTCCCCTTTGGGCTGAATCTGTTCGACTTTTCAGAGGCTACGTCAGAAATAGACCGGGCCATGGCCGTCGACCGCGTCATGCACATTTTTGAAAGAATCTGGCCGGAGATCAAGGGCGTTTTGCTTGAAAAACTACTGCGCTACATCACCTTGACCTTTTCAGAGGCTCCCGGACACACGTTAGCTGATATCCCGCGCCTCCTTTGGGATGCTGCTTTCCGCAGCAACATCGTGAGCCACCTGACGAATCAGGAAGTGAAAACCTACTGGCTTCATGAGTATCATGCCATGACCGCAGGAGAGAGGCGCAAAGAGACGCAGGCCCTTTCTAACAGGCTGGCAGCCTTCTTGAGTGTTCCTCTGGTCAAAAATATTGTCTGTCAACAAAAAACCACCATCAATTTTCAGCGTGCTATACAGGAACACGAGATTCTCCTTATCAATCTCCCCCTGAAACGCATGAAGGACGCTGCCACTTTGATTGGAACGATTCTGCTCGCGCAGCTTCACGCCGTGACTTTTGCCTTTGGAGAACTGGATTGGAACGAGCGGCCTAGCTACTCTCTGTACGTCGACGAATTTCAAAGCTTCTCTACCTCCGATTTTGCCGAACTCTTCCAGGAAGGCCGAAAATTTGGACTTCGCATTGCCGTTGCGCACCAGGCCCGACGCGATTTGATTCCAGCCAACCGCTCCGCTACCTTGACCGCTGGCATCATCATGGCTTTCCAGGCGACTCCTGATGACGCCTCAGAAATCGCCCCCCTGCTCCTTGATTCTTCCATCAAGCTCCGCCCCGAGTCCATTTACCCTGATGTGCTACGCCGCCTTCGCCTCCATGAACACCAGGAGATCCAGGAGTTTTTTCGACGCTACGTCCTGCCCCTGCAAAAACAGAGCAAGGAGAGAGAAAGCAGACAGGACCTCCTGGAACTGCTACAGGATATGCTCTATCAGGCAATGAAAACACAGATCGTTAACGAGGACTTCTTTCAAACCTATACGCAGCACATGTTTCCTATCCTGGGTATCACCTGTACCAATGTTCAGCAGAAGCAGAAGGCCATACGTGCCAGATTACGACAACAAGATCAAACGCTCACAAAGCTGACGTCATTTCTCACGCACGATACGGCCTTTGAGGACTATCTGATCGCCTATTACTCCTTCTATAGTGGCTTCACCTATCCTCATACCACCGCATGGTATTACCAACCATTTGTTCCAGAAGCGTTCACCCTCACCGATACCCGGTTCTGGGACTATGTATTGGGCAAAAACCCCCATCCCTACCAGCATATCCTCATCTCTCCTGAGCGATCGTTGCAGAACGTCATGGCATCATTACAAGAGCAAGCCTCGGCCAACGATTCATTACACCTCCGTGACACACCAGAAAAACTGCTCGCTGAGGAAAAAGCGCGGATCATCGCGAAGCGCAATCACGTCCTCCAGCAGTGCTGGGAAGCGATTGCCAAACTTCACGTGCTCAAAAGCAATCATGCCGTCTATCCAGCTATCCAGCAGTTTCATAAAAAAGCATCCCAGGTCTGCCTCGCTGGCTCCCTCGAACAACGCGGAGAGCCGCTCTTTGAGCAACCGATAGGAAGTATGCGCAAGCGAGGAGGTGTGGATCAAACGACCAAGGTCGAAGAACTGGTCATCCAACCACTCTCCTTTGCAGATACCACGAGCCGCGATCAGCTTCTCGCATGGCTTCCAGCTGCTTCAAACTTTGCACCAGACATGCGGCAGATTCATTACGACGTACAAATCACCTGGGAACAGATAAGACGGAGATATGCTGACCTCCAGAAACTCCATCGCCTCATCGCAGACGAAACAGCCATCCTGAAAGACTATTATGCCGAAATAGGGAAACGCCTGGAGCATCAAGAGCTCTGGAAAAAGCTCAACGATGAGCAGGTGGATCAGCATGTCTGGGAATCACTGCACATAGAAGCAGACCGTAATATGCTTTTGAGTAGAGAGATGAACTCCATTGAAAAATTCATTCAACTCAGGAAAAACGAGTTGCGGAAGAAAATTAACCAACTTGCAGAGGAGCGGAAAGCATTTAAGGCAACCGTACCGTCGCTGGAGATGCGTATTGCAGAGGAAATCGCCGCTATTGAAGAGCAACAAGCAACGTTCCGAAACTATGTCCGCCATATCATAGACTTGTTGATCCAGGATCCAGGTCCGCTAGGGGAGAAGAGGGTCCTCAAAGAAAGCGACGTGAAAGAGACACTGGTGAATCTTCCGAAAAGACAGGCTCTCGTACGAGTAGGGGGAGAGATCGATCAGAAACCGCGCAAATATACGATGCAAACGGTCGATGCACGGCAAGCCGTGAAACAAGATGAGGCGAAACAACGCCTCCTCCACATCCGAAAGCAATCAAGGAGCAAGTATGGCCGACCCCATCTTGAGGTCGAACGTGGCTTTCGCGATATGTCGATGAATGTTCCTGGAGAGGATGAACATCATGACGATGAACGGTCGAAGTCCTGGTATGAAGAATAGGGGAAGGAAGCCGATGACCAGGAAAGATGACACCAAATATGATACAACACATGAGGGCCAAAAAGCCTTCCGCATCAGCGGCGTTGATGATCGCTTCTTGCACACTATTTACCGCTACCATATGCTCAAACCGGAGCAACTGACCAGGCGTTATTATAGTAAGGGGTCGCTGACCTTTGTCAAAGCCCGTTTGAAGCAGTTGACCGATCACGGCTACCTCGAGGCGAATCAACAACCGACGACCAGGGGAAGATCACCGTTCTACTATACCCTGGCCAGTAAGGGGATCAAGTATCTCAAAGAAGCTGGGTTCGAGGTCAACCACTACTATCGTCCGAGTCGAAAAGTGGAGTATCTCCCTTTTCTCCTGCACACCTTCTCGGTCAACGATGTTCTGCTCGCTGCTGAATTGCTTGTAGAGGACCTCTCGCAATTGACACTGACCGAGATGCAGCACGAATTAACCTTAAAGCAAGAACCCTGCAAAGTCCCTCTGAGAGGAGAACCCCAGGGAAGAGGGGATACATCCAGGCAGCATGTGACAATCGTCCCCGATGGGTGGCTGGACTTTCGCTATGAACGAGGAGAGGAGAGAGCGGAGCGCCGCATGTGTTTCTGGCTGGAAATCGATCGCGGGACGGTCGGGAAGAAGGAGTTTAAAACAAAAGTTGCGGCTATTCTCGCATTCTACCAATCAGGGGCCTACTCTAAGCGTTTCGGTACGAACTCGCTGCGGGTAGCCTTCGCGACGACAGATGGGATGACGCGGGTGCAACAAATGCGCAATTGGATTCGTGATGTACTCGCCAGGGAGCAGGAGAAATCGGGAATGAAAGAGCGATTTGTCTGTACGGCACTGCCAGATATAATTGATCCACGTACACTCTTCCTGGCACCAGTCTGGTACGTTCCTTTTGACAATACGCCGCCGGTATCATTGCTTGCCATAGAGTAAGATTGGCTCTTTCGAGCGTGTGATAAGGAAGAAAAAAGAAACAATTCTATAGAGGAATCGAGCGCGAAGGGGAGGTGATTTTAGTTCGGATATCAGGTTACAGAGCGCATGAATAGCTCTTTTTGCTGCTTGAAGAACAATTCCTCATGAGAGGATGTTCCAGGATAGGTAAGCCTACTTCTTCTCCTAAGTTTTATCCTATCTACTCCCGGCTCAGCAGAGCTCTTTCACGCCAAAGAGCGCGAAGACTGCATGGCAAAAATATGGATAAGGGTTGGTGTGTAAACAGGAGGAAGCGAACAGCGAACATGACCCATCACAAGCGTTGTGATTATTTTCTGCTAGAAAACTGTAGTGGATCCGGCTTTTGGGATCCACTACAGAGTGGTTGTTCATGTGTGGATTTAGAAAGGGTAATCAACTCACCTGACGAAATATCATAACTCAACTTGCTAAAAGCCATATATCACCTCACAGAATGCAAGAGAAACATATTTGTTATAGAACAGAAGATGCAAACTGTGGTAACGGGCATCAATTATATCGGGGAGGGAGGCACAAAATTAGGGGTATTCCGTACCCCTTGTTAAGATTCATCTTTCTTATTGTTTTCCATCCACTTTTCAAAATCCTCTCTCTTGACCAAATATTTCCTGCCGACCCTATACATAGGAAGTGGATTAGATTTGAGTTTGCGGTAATCTCTCACTGTATCCACTGTCACCCCCAAAATTTCCGCTATTTCTTCTAGTTCTAGATATGGCTTCTCCATACTATCACCTCTTTTTGACAGACATTATACTACAGACCAGAATTAACCGTCTATACCCTTGCTATTACCTTGTAGTATCGGTTATACTAACTATAGTTTCTGGTTTATCCCACTATTGGCATGTATCGGAGACTAGGAAAGGATGCTTTCTTTTAGTTGGTCGCTTCAGAAGGCATCCCCTTTCAGACCCTATTGTTCATAGGTTCTAGCTGTAGTTACGCACCTGGAACTATTCCTGTCAAGAAAGGTAGGAGCAATGCCAAACGAACCGTATAGCGACAACTTTATTCCTGTTATCCCTGTAGATCATTCCTACCACACGGAGCAGACTCAATTCTGTTGGGATAACACTTGTCCTTGTAGAGAAGATCCTGAAGCGATAGCCATTGTAGACCAGCACGTACAAGATGGTCTGCTCACGCCACAAGAAGCCACAGACTTCGTAAATGGTAGGACGGTGTAAATATGCGTGAGCAATTTGCGCATCACACGGTTAGACGTGCCAGCGCAACGGCTGGAGAGTTAGCAGCACGAAGAAATACCTATGTCGATGTTCCTGAAGACGATTCCTTTTATCCGCAGCCAAGACCAAGCAGCGCAAGACGGTACACCACGACTGAGGGGAATCGGGTCATCCAACAGGGAAACCGCAGGATTGTCATTCACGAGGAGCCGCCACCCAAACAAATGCGTAAATTTCATTGGCTGTTTTATGTTGGCATGGTGTTCTTCGCTATAGTTATTGGCTGGATTGCGCTTACCCTTTTTACTAACTGGTGGCAGGCAAAGCAAGCTGACTGGAAGTATGGAAACCCGAGAACATACCAGATAGATCAGTTTGTTGGTCATTCAGATAGCGAGGCTCATCCCAACCATTTTGTCGCCGTGAATATCGGTGGTTCGATTGAAGTTGTTGAGTTGAACACGACGACTCCCAAAGATGACCATATTTACAAGATTACCAGCGTCCCTGATGCTCTCACGCCAGTTACCCTCAATTTTGCTGATCTCAATCATGATGGCAAGTTGGATATGGTCATCACGATTGGCGTGGGAAATTCGTATGCCGTTGTCTTGCTCAATGATGGATCAGAGTTTAAGCCACAACAATAGGAGGGGGTCATTCCTTTCACTAGTAGGTTTTTCATCAAGCGGCCTCCTGAGCGACATGAGCCTTGG
>JADEYI010001221.1_pt1 | contig 21265 bp, 16 predicted proteins | sample 8542331 | NCBI WGS metagenome assembly JADEYI01 (sample SAMN16510988, study PRJNA670497) | mine drainage metagenome | isolation source: biofilm near Copperflume 1 | place: Germany: Marsberg coppermine Kilianstollen | collected 2018-02
CACCCGCGCAGGATACCTCTTGAAGATTGTTCTACCCCTACTCTGAACACTTACAACCCTGCCGACGTTTGCCAGCACAGGGCAGGATGTGCATAACCGGGCCATGTGGAAATGTGGATTCCGCATTAGGTGGACGGCTCTGCTTGCTATACTGGGCGCGGACTCACCGAATTTTGGGTCTTCTCGTGCGTGTAGGCCTCGGCTTTCGCAGCGCATGGCGTGGCAACCAAGCAGACCGGAGCAATTATGCAATTCCCATCGGCGGGACTCAGGAGGATAGAAGATCCACTTTCCAGGGGCGCGACCCGGATCGCCAGAGAAGATAGCAGGCGCAAGCGGAGGCGCGAAAGACGTCAGTTGCTCACTCCACAGGAGACTGAGGGTGGGGCTATCGTAGAGAGTTACAGTCGCTTCCAGCCGTCGAGGCTCAGCCCTGTAGATGCTGTAGCTACGAGCGACGTGGGGCCGGTGCGCGGGGCGAAGGAAAGATCAAGAGCATGGCGAATCTTCGACCGCTTGCTGTTGCTAACGGAGATAGCGGGGGCGCTCGTGATTGCCTGGCTGGTCGGCCAGTACATTTACACGGTGTACTTTGATACCGCGCCTCACAGGATTACGTATGGCGCGGGCGTTGCCACAAGCGCCACGGCACGTTCCGTCCCGCGTGGCACGGTTACGCCTACTCGCATAGCGGAGGTAGCGCCGCTGGTAGGCACGCCCGACTTGAGCACAAGTGGTACTGGGCAGCGGGCTGTTGAGAGGCCGGCTTCTACCGCGCAGCCGCCAACGCCAACGCCTACTGTTGACCCTCAACTGTTGTTGCCGACGCGCTTGAGGATACCTGTGATGTTCCTCGATAGCCGGATCGAGGAGGTGACGATAAACATGGGTGTATGGCAAGTGTCGCCTATGGACATCGGCCACCACAAAGGCACAGCCAACCCGGGAGAGGTAGGCAACGTGGTGCTGGCGGGCCACCGCGACATCAATTCGGCGCTCTTCCGGGAGCTAGATAGGCTCAAGCCGGGCGACGAAGTCTTTGTGAGCAACAGCTTGCGTGAATACAGATATATAGTCAGTGAAAGTTTCGTGGTAGGTCCAACCCACACAGAAGTGATGACCCCCACAAATGACAAGCGGGTGACACTGATCACCTGCACGCCTATCGGGTTAGACACCCAACGGCTGATAGTAACGGCATTTTTGGACGAAACCCAGCCGGGACAGTAAGTTCAGCAGAGTCTCTGGCAGGAGGAACTATGAACAACCACATTCTTGTGCCCACTCCTGGAACATGGCGTGGCAGAGTTATCATCGTTAGCTTGTTTGCCGCCCTGGTGCTTGGCCTGGCGCTCGCTTCGCCCGCCCACGGTGCGGAGCTGAAGCAGGCTACCGGCGACATCAACGGCACCGTCACTATAAATGGGCAGAGCGCGTCGGGGATCGCAGTCGAGTTGCGTCAGCGAGCCAACAGTGGCACTGAGACCTCACTTGCCACAGCTACCACCGATGCCACAGGCACCTACCACTTTGTCGGGCAGCCCAGCGCGCCGAGCGATGCCTTTTACTACGTTCGCTTCATCGGCGGCAAAGGTATGTTGGCTGTGTGGAACTCCTTTCCTATCATCTATGTGAATGGTAGCTCATTCGCTGTGCCTTCGGTGGAGATAGGCGATGTGCAGTTGATTTCGCCCGCCCAGGGTGGAACGTTGAGCTTGCCTGGAGCCTTGAAGTGGAGCACACGGCGCTCCGGCGAGACGTACCGCATCTTCGTTTATGCTGACGGCGGCGCGGATGCAAGCAAAGTGATACTCGATAGCGGTAGCCTTGGCACAGGTAGTGAGTTTGTAATTACAGGAGGGCTGGCCAACGGCAAATACCAGGCTATCGTACAGGTGCGCGACGCCGTTGTCGGCTATGGGCAGAGCCAGGCGCGCTTCCGTTTTAACATAGGCAGCGCCGCCATGCAGTCGGGCACATCCGCCACACCCGCAGTAGCGCCCGACGCTGGCGCCCCCGCGCCTACGCAAGCACCTGTGGGCGCAGATGCCAGGCCGGAGATAAAGGTCAATCTCTCAGCAGACAAACAGAGCGTAGCCCCCGGCGATAGCATCATTTACACGATAGAGGTGGCAAACTCCGGCAATGCGCCGGCAAGCTCGGTAGTCGTCACCGACAAACTGCCCGCCGGTGTCAACGCCGACCCATCACGCGCCAGGAGCGATACCGGGGCTGTATCTGTACAGGGCAACACAGTTACGGCACAGGTGGGCGACCTGGCGCCCAACACCACCATCAAAGTCGAGATACCGGCCAGCGTTGCCCAAGACGCAGGCAGCAACTTGAGCAATCAGGCGAGTGCGAATTACACAGGCGCTTCTGATGCTGTGCAGTCAAACGCCTACATCTCACAGGTAGCAGAGCCTGCCTCTGGCCCACCCCCGGCGCAAAATCAGCAATCAGACAACACGCCTACCGCGCAGCCTGCTGTTGCAACGCCCTCAGCCGCGAGTACAGTGCAGCCTGCCTCGACAGCTACAACAGCTACGACCTCTGCGCCAGGCCAGCCGCAAAATCCGCCCGCAACCCAGCCGCCATCTCCTCCTACTCAGCAGGCTAGCTCGCCACAGGACTCTCAGGGTTCGCAGAATACCCATGGCAGTGCTGCCCCAGCAGCTAAACCAGCCGCCACGCCTGTAAAGCAGCCTTCCGCGCCCATGCCGCAGACGGGTGGTTCCTTTCCGGTGATCTTTGCTTTGCTCCTTGTGCTGTTTACCTTGCTGGCACGTTATTTGCGTGGTCGAAGCTACCGGAGAGTATAGCTCTACCAGAGGTTGGAGAGCAGAGTTTAATGGTTAGTTGCCGCCAGCCTCTAAAACAAGGGTGAATTATGGACGTGAACCTGGCGAAGTTGATACGTGATATTTCCGATTTTCCAGTACCGGGCATCCTTTTCCGCGATATAACTACCCTCCTCAAGGAAGGGCCTGCGTTTCAGCGTTCTATAGATGCCCTGGCGGATGCGCTGAAAGGCCTCAATATAGATAAAGTCGTGGCGATTGAGAGCCGCGGCTTTATCTTTGGCGCACCTATAGCATATAAGCTGGGCGTTGGTTTTATCCCGGTGCGTAAGCTCGGCAAGCTTCCTGCTGATACTATCACAGCCGAATACGATCTGGAATATGGCACCAACACCGTAGAGATGCACCGAGACGCTGTCACTCCCGGCGAGCGAATAGTGATAGTTGATGACTTGCTGGCTACAGGCGGCACGACCCGCGCCACGATAGACCTCGTAGAGCAGCTGGATGGCGAGATCGTTGCCCTCGCTTTCCTCATCGAGCTAACCGATCTCGGAGCGCGAGAGTACTTTGAGGGCTACAATATCGTGACGTTGATACGCTACTGAGAAGCCTCCGACCTCCTTTTCCGGTGGGGAGGATTGGGGTGGGTGGAGCCTTTCTATAGCGCAACGTTGTGTATTGGGGCGATAATATCGTAAGGCGGCAAAATGTGACCCCTTGCTGGCACATTCTTTGCAGTAAATAGAGGTAGATTGCGGCAAAGTAAGTCGTAATCCCGACTCAACCGAATGGAAGTGGAGGGATGTGCTTATGAGTAACGCAGACAACGTAGCCATTCAAGGGCAAACTCGCGCAGGCAGGTGAATGCGCCTGCTGCAAAGTTGATGCTCAAGGCGCGGTATAAATAAGCAAGGGAGGTCTAGCCGGTAAAGCCAGACCTCCCTTGTTTGTAGGCCACGAAAGATCGCCAAAACACTATACTATCCTTAGGTCTTTACGCAATACGCGATATCTACAACACCTCTCGCTCGTGCTTGTTGCCATCGTAGGAGAGGAGCGTTTCCTCGAACTCTATCTTCGTTTGTAGGTGTACGGGCCTGCCCCATAGCGCGTGGATGTGCTCTAACGTTTTTTCGCTGTAGGTGAGGTCTAAATCCTGCTCATCGTAGATGTGGCGCAAGTATAGCTCGCCGTTGTGGTGGTAATCGCCATCCTCTACAAGAATAGTGGGATTGCCGAAGTTCGCCATGCGAGCAACTATACTGTCGCGCACGTTTCGCCAGTCTTTATCTACGATCACCCATTGGTCGCCTTGCCGCTCGTAAAGGTAGAGGTCAAGGTCCTCCACAAGCTGGCGTGTTAGATAGTTGCGGATTAGAGAAATATCGTTCTCCGTCTCACGCACCTCAAAGAGCTTTTTGCGCCCTTCTCCACCTTGCCGCCCGAAGTTGACGCGCTCTTCCTCTGTAGGGTTGTCCCACCTGCGCTCTATATCCTCCAGGAGCTTCACTCCAAGATAGTAAGGGTTCAAGCTGTGGCGCGATGGGGCCACCACCCCGGCGTTCATCTCGGCATAGTCGGTGAATTCAGAGTCAGTCAGTTCTAACTCTCGCATAATACGGGCATGCCAGAACGAATTGTGGTTGATGAATCCGTTGGCTACGTAGCTGTGCTTTACGTCTACCGTAATGTCAAAGACATCCTCACAACCGTACTCGATGGATACAACGGGATCGCTCAACTCTTCTTTTTTGAACCAACAATGGTCACCAACATATCTATTCAGAGCTTTCTGTTTTCGGGAGAGGGAAAATCCGATCTCATCGCGAAAGCGAGCGGCTGATACTCCGTGAATCGCAAGCTGTATGCAGCCATCGCTCTGGGGCCGTTGTCGGGACAATATACCGTAGTTGAGTAATATGATCTGAACGTTCCTGATCAGCGACTCGCTTGAAGATGATAGAAGTATACCGGGATGCCCTGCATAGGCATCAGCATCAGCATCGAAGTATCCCCGCAGGAAGGCAGATACTACCACCTTGGGTGAGCGCAAGATGACAGGCGGTATCTTTTTACTCGGAGCTTTATCGCACAGGTTAATACCTATAGATGTAATCCATCCCAGCAGATCACGGGAATATACCACCACACGCCAGCGCCCACCGATCTCAGTAGCGTCCCAATTAAGCCTAGCGCGCAGTCCAAGCGTTTCTTGAATCGTCACGATCAGTTTTTCCGCGAGTTCCTTGTCGCCGCTTGTCAGACAGATACCTGACTTTATAGTGTTGCCATCACCGATGAAATATCCAAGTAACCAGGCCAGGTCAGCGTTGAGAGTTTCCGGCAGGTGTAGCGAAGCACGTGTCGGAAGTATCTTCCCACTTCGACCCGGCTGATAAGCAGTGGTTTTTAGAGCCACATCTATTTGCGCGGCGCTGAGTGTGCCTCGGCCCTTCACGTGCCGCATTACGGTCCAAGAAGATACGCCAGCCATTGCTGACACGGTCGCGAGCGTAACACTTGGCTCGGCTGTGGTAAAATTGATCTTCTGCTCATTTACGGGCCAGATGTTTGTACCACTCTCAACAGCTACCTTGTCCCCAGCCCTTATGTCACTAAGATAAGACCAGCTATTATCAGCCAGGAGAACTCGATGCTTGTGAGCTCCTTCGATGGTGAGACCCCTCCTGGTTCGTATGCGAATGGTGGGTACACTCCTCTCTTCGTGGTAATCAAGGACTCGGTTCAAGTTGCTAGCTCTGCCAGTAGCAACCTGTAAATCTTCTTGTGCCTCGCACAACTTGTCGAAACTGATGAAGCCTTGTTCTGTCAGTATCAGGGAGTCGCCGGTCGCACAGGCCCACCCTTCATTACACACCTTAGTTTGCATCTGAGGCACGAAGTAAAGCATCTCCTGGCGGACTACGCCTATGACATCGCGCTGCCACGGCTCAAGGTGGCGCGAGTGCTCCATAATAAATCCTACAAGGTCCTTCTCAGGCTGCGCAGGAAGGTGGTTCTTCAGTGGCTGGAGCTCTTTGCTGGGGCGCAGCTGCTTTTCATCAGGCGTAAGGCCGAAGAGGTCGCTGTAGTCATCATGGGGAGCATAAGCCCTCTCCGCATCAGATGCTGCCTGACCTCTGGGAGATTGCCTGCCGCCCTTGTCGTTCTTCTCGATGCGGAACGGATAGGGGTCTATATGCTCCTGTATAGAAAGGATGGCATCAAGGAAGCGCTCCACTGTCTGGTGTCCATGCTCGTATTCGTAGCGCCTGATGAGGTCGGCGTTGAGCGAGGCAGTCTCCACCATGCGGCGGTTGGTGCGTGCAAAGTATTCGTTGTGCTTGAAGAAATCGCAATGCCCCAGCACGTGAGCAATCACCAGCTTATCCTGCAACAGCGAGTTGCCTTCCATCAGGAACGCATAGCTGGGGTCGGTATTGATAACCAGTTCGTATATCTTGCTGAGACCATAGTCATAGCTGGTTTTCATCCGGTTGTAGACTTTGCCGTGCGACCAGTGAGAGAAGCGACCCGGCAGCCCGTAGGAGCCGAATTCATACATTATAGAGGGTGGCACAAGCTCGAAATGCACCTGGAAAGGGTCCAGCCCGAAGCCCTGCGCGATCTCCCAGATTGGCTCTATAGATTCTCCAAGTTCTTTGACAAACAAATCTTCCATAGTGACCCTGTTTTCCCGCCTGTGGCGGAATTAGTAATTCATAATTTCCTCACACCGGTTCCTCCTCGCCCGGATACCACTCTCGGAAGCGCTCATAATTGGCGTGCCACACGCCTCTCTTGAGCATCCGGGCGAGAATCGGCGCGTAACGCAGCTTTGTGCCATACATGCGCTCGATCAGGTCGCCGAAACCTGTGTGGCGATTGACATATTGCTCATAGACAAAAAGCTCGCACCGCTCGTTGACCGCGTAGCTGCCAGTCGGGTAGAACTCGCCCAGTGTCTGAAAAACATCATGCACGCGAGTGCCGAGGTTGGAACACTTTAGCATGAGCAGGTTCTCCGCGATCCCTGGATAGAGATCGCGAAAGTCAGCGCTGCGCAGCTTGTCGAGAATGGCGAGGGCGATTGGTTCAGTAGCTGTGTTCCTGGACTGCTTGAGGAGATGTAGCAGCCAGCGCCGCACCTGATCGGCGGCGATCAGACCCGTGCCGTATGCGTGCTTATTAAGCTGCGATGGGTTCATTGTAGGCCACGAGTTGGTGGTATTTGCAAGCACTTCTACCGCTCGTTTACGAACTTTGGGGTCCTCGCTTGCAATCATCTGGATTATCACCCCGATTAGCCTCTCGGCATTGGAGAGCGGAATCGGACCGTTCTCCAATGCCCTGGTAGGAACAACTATGTACGGGTCGCCTGCCTGGGCCGTAAGGCTGTAGGTGATCATCTCGCTGACGGGTTCGGTCTCGCCGGGCCGCTCGAAGAGGCCAAAGGCAAGGGCACATACCATGCAGCGGCCATCTATCCCATGCCTACGGCAGTAAAAGCGCCCGCATGCGCATCGAGCCGCCGCGCCCCCCTCGCAAAACCAGCAAGGATCAACCCCGGCGGATTGTGTAGATGTAGCAGAGATTGTATCGCTCATAAGTTTTTAGGGATTAGGAACTGGGAACTGGGGATTAGGGCTCAGTTATTAACCTCCGTCGCCGACCGGCACAGGAGACACGGAGAAGAATTTCTTCAGCGCGGGGTAAACCGCGCTCTTGTCTTTGATTGTTACCGAGATAAACTTGAGGTCGTCCAACTTGCTGAAAGCCGACATTAGCGTGCTGGACGAGCCACGATAGCCCTCACGTATCTCACCATAGCCGAAGATGTTGCATCTATCCATTAGCTCTTTTACCATCTTCACGCAAAGATCGTTGTCCCAGGGCAGGTTATCGCCGTCTGAAAAGTGAAACGGATAGATATTCCAGTCCTCCGGTGGGAACCTGCTCTGTATTATATCGAGTGCAAGCTTGTATGCCGAGGAGACCTGTGTGCCACCCGACTCCCCTTTGTGGAAGAATTCTTCTTCCGTCACCTCTCTTGCTTCGGTATGGTGGGAGATAAAGACAATCTGCACGTTGCTGTACTTTGTTCTGAGGAAGCGAACCATCCAGAAATAGAAGGAGCGAGCGATGTATTTCTCGAAATCGCCCATACTCCCCGAAATGTCCATCATGCTTATTATCACGGCATTAGACTGATGCTGAATGCTTGGCTCCCACGTCTTGAAGCGCATGTCGTCGGTGTTGAAGCCGCCGACGTGGGCATCGCCCTTTGATGCGTTGCGTTTGAGGTTCTCCATGAGAGTGCGCCGCTTATCGAGGTTCGACATCGCGCCTTTCTTGCGGATGTCGGTGAAGCGTACCGCCTCCGACTCGATCTCTTGCAGCCGCTTCTCCTGGAGATTTGGAAGGCCGAGGTCCTCAAAGATAAAGGCAGCTATCTCGTCAACCGACACATCGGCTTCGTAGTAGTCAACCCCCGGCTGCTCGCCCGCAGGCCCCTGGCCCTTACCGGCACCTTGCCCTTGCTGGCCGCCCGCTCTGCCTATTACATCGCCCACCTGCGAGTCGCCTTCGCCTGAGCCTGAATGCTTGCCGCTGTTGTCATCGTAGCGAAAGCGATACTCTTCGAGCGAGCGGATAGGCACCTTTATGACGCGCTTGCCGTCTGAGAGGATGATATTCTCTTCGGAGACAATGTTGGGGAGGTTCTGCTTGATAGCCTCTTTGATTCTCTCCTTGTGCCTCTGCTGGTCAAGCGGCCCCTTGCGGTGCAGCGACCAGTCGTCGTGGGAGATAGACATAGCTTTCCCTTCGGGGAATTATGAATTGTGATATTGTAGCCATCCGGCTAATTGATCATTTACAATTCATAATTCATAATTTCGCCTCAGCGGTTGAGTAGCGACCCGACATATTGGAGCAGCGAATTGGCGCAGACGGCGCAATAGCCGTGCTCTTTTATCAGGCGGTCTATTACATCGTTGATGCGGCGTAACTGCTCCGGGTCGGGGGTCTTGGCAGACGTAGTGATCTTGACCACGTCACGCAGGTCAGCGAAGAGCTTCTTCTCGATGGCTTCTCGCAACCGCTCGTGCGACATATAGTCAAATTGCTGGCCTCTGCGCGCCAGGGTAGAGATACGAATCAATATTTCCTCGCGGAAAGCTTTGCGCGAGGTATCGGAAACCCCGATCTGCTCCTCTATAGAGCGCATCAGCCCCTCGTCCGGCTCAAGCTCTTCGCCTGTAAAAGCGTCATGCATCTTCTGGTTGTTGCAGTACGACTCCACATTGTCAAGATAGTTGTTCAGGAGAGTGCGCGCTGACTCCTCGAAGGAGTAGACAAAGGCCTTCTGCACCTCGCGCCTGGCTATCTCATCGTACTCTTTGCGTGCTTCGCCTATCAGGTTCAGGTAATGCTCGCGCTGCTCACGCGACACCGAGGTGTGCTGTTCAAGACCATCGCGCAAGGCGCGCAAAGCATCTATTGGGTTGATACAGGTAGCGCCCTCTTTCACCAGTGCGCTCGACAGCCGGTTGATTACATAGCGCGGCGATATGCCGTCCATCCCCTCTCGGTCCGACTCGTCCTGCAAGTCTTTTACGTCCTTAGATTTGTAGCCTTCTATCTCCTCACCGTCATAGAGCTTGAGTTTTTTCATCAGGCTTATGTTGGCTTTCTTGCTCGCCTCAAGGCGGGTCAGCACCGCGAATACCGAGGCTACGTTGAGGGTGTGTGGGGCGATATGAACGGTTTGCAGCGCGCTCTGCTTGAGCAGTTTTTCGTATATGCGCACCTCGTCACTTACCCGCAGATTATAAGGCACCTTCACCAGGATGATGCGGTCTTGCAGCGCCTCACTCTTCTTGTTGCCGACGAAAGCCTGGTACTCGGTTTCGTTGGTGTGCGACACCACAACCTCATCAGCGTAGATCATCGAGAAGCGGCCCGTCTTGATATTCTGCTCCTGTGATAGCGTTAGCAATACATAAAGGAAGCGCTCATCAACCTTGAGCATTTCGATAAACTCTGCCATGCCCCTGTTGGCAACGTTCAACTCTCCATCGAAGCGGTAAGCGCGAGGGTCGCTCTCCGAGCCGTATTCACCTATCGTAGAGAGGTCTATCGAGCCTGTAAGCTCACTAACGTCCTGCGATTTGGGGTCGGAGGGAGAGAAAGTGCCGATACCGAGCCTCTTCTTCTCGGAAAAGAGCACCCGATTGACGGGCACGCGCTCTATGTGCCCCGCGTAGGTATGCTCCAGCTCGAAGCGGCAGTGCGGGCAAAGGTCCCCCTCGATATAGATTCCATACTCGCGCATGAAGTCGTCGCGCAGTTCATGGGGGATCAGGTGGAGAGGCTCCTCATGCATCGGGCACCCTGTAATAGCGTAGACCGCGCCCGCCGCGGTGCGGGTGTAAGCCTCAAGCCCGCGCTTCAATATGGAGACGATGGTGCTCTTGCCGCCACCTACAGGCCCCATGAGCAGCAAGATGCGCTTGCGTACCTCAAGCCTCTGAGCAGCCGAGTTGAAATATTCGACTACCTGTTGCAACGCCTTCTCAAGGCCGAATATCTCGCTGGAGAAGAAGTCATAGGTGGTCAAGCCACCTTTACCTGTAGCGACGCCGCCGGCCAGTATCATGTTGAAGATACGAGCATGAGCTAGCTCGGCAACTCTGGGTTTATCCTTGACGATATCGAAGTAGTCGGCGAAGGTCCCATGCCAGTTGAGGGATTGCTCCTGCGTGCGGAACTCTTCGAGCTTCTTGATCAGGTCCATGCCACTTTCCTTTCCACCTTTGGTGGAATTACTTCCCGCTTCGCGTAATTATGAGTTGTTGATTACCGCAATTCGCAATCCCGTGAAGCGAGAAGCGATTCCTTTCTACTTACACTGCCAAAATAGTTCGCCGCGGCTGCCGGGGGCGATAATACCAATAGGAGTATTGCGTGCTGCGTAAGCGATCGAGAACAAAGAGAGTACTTCTCTGATGCCCTCATGCGACACGTAATACGTCGTGCGCAATACGAGTCCAAGATAAATTGTGGCTGTTGAGATTGCCCGTCAAGCAGCGACGGTGGGGGTTTGTGAGCTTTCTTCTAAGTAGTGGTAGAGTGAGAAGTGATAGGTGGAGCGTGTGGTACAATACGCTTCTGCTGTCATGCCTAACGGCATTACTTACCGCTTTGCGGAACTATGAATTATGAATTATGGTAGCCCAATTCATAAATGATAACTGATAATCCCGCCGAAGGCGGAGAGGGGCGTCAGAGTGCGGCCCCAGATACAAGTCGTCCCCAGGGCGGCGCACTGTGGGGACATCAACACTATGTCCCGCAGGGGTCGGGACCAACCCTGACTTGTATGTTAATATGGTAACACCATTGCGCCAACTCTTTCAAGCTTTTCCACAGGTATTTGCAGGCTATAGAGCAATGACGAACGGGCTATTACTATCCTCTTACTCGTATTAACGCTGAAGAGCGCGTAAGGGTTGCATCACGCCGCCACAATACCACAATAGCTTTGTTGAAGACAAAAGCAGCCTCGACGACGAACGACAAAGGAGGCGCCACCGGATTACTACGGCTCTATACCGTAATGTAAATCCAAATGCATCTTTGGGCCTTTGCGGTTTCGCCGCCTACTGCATACTTAAAGTTCGTTCGCGGCTCTAATGCGCTCTGAGACAGGTGGGTGGCTGTAAAAAAGGGCTAGCGCCCAGGCTGGGGGATCGGCTTCGGAGAGGTTTTGGCCCGCCAGTTTCAGCATTGCCGACCGGAATGCCGGAGCTTTGTGCGTACTACGGATCGCGTATCGGTCGGCGGCGCGCTCCATCTGGCGTGACATGAAGTTCGCCGCAGGCATGGAGAGAAGCCCCAAGAGCGCCATGACTATCGCAAAAAGAGGGAGCGCGGCCACATCAGCTATGCCCCGGAACCCGAATAAAGGCACGCCCCAGTCGAGCACAAGCGACGCCACCCACATGCTGGTGACTACAAGCAAAGCCTCAGCCGCCAGGCCCTTTGGGAGGTCGTTATGTACGTGATGGGCAAGCTCGTGCGCCAGCACCGTCTCAATCTCATCGGGCGTGTATGCGGTGAGAAGCGTATCGCCCAGGATAATGCGCCTGGTTCTTCCGAGGCCCGTTAGCATAGCGTTGGCGGCTGTGGTGCGGCTGCTCATATCCATTACATAGACGCCGCGCACCTTCGTCCCTGCCTGCTCAGCCAAAAGTGTGAGCCGTTGGGCCAAATCGGGGTCATCAAGTGGCTTGAAGTTGTAGAAGATAGGCATGAGGAGCACCGGAGCAAGTTGCGCCATAGCCACAGCAAAGAGCCACACCAGCGCCGCCATGAGCAGCCACCACCACTGCGGAAAGGAGCTCAGTAGCCAGTAAAGTAGCTCCAATCCACCAATGCCCAGAAGAGCAGAAAGCGCTAGCTCTTTGAGGTTATCTGTAGCCCAGCCCCTGAGAGTCTGGGTGGATAGTCCGAAGCGGTGAGGAAGAATAAAACTGGAGTAGTAATCCAGCGGCAAGGTAACAATGGTGTAGGCTGCTCCCAGGGTGATACCATAGAGCGCAACTATAACCCAGGGATTCGGCGAGATGCCTTCTGCCCAACTCCTGAGCACGACCGACCAGCCGCTAACCAGGAGTAGCAGGATCGCGGCGGCTGTCAGGATAAGTTCCGCAAAGAAAAGGCGACGCCTTATGCCCGCGTACTCTTTAGCCTGCCGCTGCCGCTCAGGGTCGAGGTGGGCCTGCCCTTCCGCCTGCGGCTCAATCACTGCTATAGCTACAAGGAGTTAGATATAGGGAGGGTATCAGCTACTAACCTCCGGTTTGATCTCCCAGGTAGGATTGTCTGCGTGTCGCCAGTTGGATATCCAGCCGCGCTGCACGATGTAAGGGGAGTTATCTTCACTCTGGGGTGTGATGGCTAAGGCTTCTCGTGAATACCACTGAATGGTGCCGTTAATTTGCTCGCCACTTTCCAGCCTCACGACTACTGGCGTCTCGCTCTCCCTGCTCTCGTGGAGAAACTCGGTGAGGCGCTTGCGGTAAGCTTCTCGTCTGTTGGTAAGGTCTTCTACAGATACGCCAAAGAAAGCCGCGAGCTTTTGAAGCGACTCATCGTCATCACCCATCCTGCGATGCTTGACCTCTATGAGATGGATGTCCCGCGCAAGCACACCGCTCCCTTCGGCGATCTCCCAGGGTGTAAGGCCGCCTTTGACGGCCCGCAGATATTTTATGTAATCACTCAGGCTCATTCTATCCTACCAATGACTAATCACTGCTGGCGAGCAATGAGTGCTGAGTTAGTTAGCTGTAACCCGAAGCATTGCGCAACCCTCAGCACTCATTGCTCGCCAGCCCCTGATCCCCCAATTAGACCCCACGGTCTTCGTCCATGTTGTCCTTCTCAGGCGTGACAGGCTCTCCAACGCGGTCGGAGTCAACGCCTGTATCTATAGGCTGGTGGCTGTGCTCTTCTGCTGGGGCTGCTGCTGCTGTCGTCTGGTCGCTCTTGGCTGTTTTGGTTGTGCTTGCACGCGAACGAGTAGCCTTCTTGGGTGCTGCTACTTCTGTGGGGGCTGCATCAACTATGTTGTCGGTGTCAGAGACCAGGCTAGCCTGGGCGTCGCCATTAGCTGTGCGCCGATAGTAGGCGATTGCGAGCTTACGCAGCACAACCTCATCACCCGTTGCCGAATCGTTGATAGTGATCGTATAGGGCGTGAAATCGGTGATAACCCCGTTGAAGTGCTCGCCGTTGAAGAGGGTGAAGACGAACGGGGCGTTTGCCTCCTGTTGTTCTCGGAGATAAACAGCCTCCCGGTCCTCGCGTCCCTCGGGCCACTGGCCGAAGTGTACCTTGCGGGTGGGGGCTACTTCGTCGGCCATCGCCCGCACGCGCTTTATCCAATCTTTTGCTTCGGGCCTGGTTAGCGCAGATAAGCTCTTGCCTATTCGTTTCTCCAACTGCTCCTGGTCTATCTCCAGGCGGGTGGTTAGCCGCAGCAATTCTTCCATCTGGCCTTCGCTTATCGGACCTGGCGGCGGTGGCGCGGGCCGCGACGGGGAGCGAGTGATGCGGCCTTCGCCGCCCCTTCCGTTATCTGCGCTACGCCGCTCGTGCTCCTGTACAGGCCCTTCCGTTGGACGGTGTGTGCGCGGCTTCTCATAGCTGATGGCGCTCGGCGGCTGAGGCGTTGCTTGCATAGGAACTGCGGGTGGTGTCGCAGGTGACGGAAGGGGCGGCGATGCGACGGCAGCCATCTGTTGAGGGCGCGGCTGTGGCTGGTAAGGCAGAGTGTTAGTCTGCTGAGGCACAGGCAGCACCGAGCCTGCGGGCGGCATCAGATCCTCAATGGGCACCCATAAAGCTTTGGCGATGAGCTTGGCGTGCGGCAGAGGGATGGGTTGCAGGCCATCTTCGTACTCTGACAATACTCGCGCCGGTATACTGGCCCGAGCCGCAAGTTGCGACACGGTCAAGCCCTTTTTCTCTCGTATGCTCCGTAGCATGTTCATAATCCAGGCTCCTGTTTCAACGCCTGTTGCTATTGCCTAGCAATGTGTTCAGGCGAGCGCCGCCTCTATACGATACGGCATCTGGTGGCAAAGTTGGGCTGTTTCTACGCTATTATACCTATTTAGGCCAGAAAAACGCCACCCTTACTGCTTGGCGAAATTATGAATTAGCAATCAGCAACTATGAATTGCAATTGTCTGCTACTATCTCACTGGCTATCGTACCGCTAACTCATAATTGCTTTACCTGCTCCATAGCTTGATGTACTGCCTGTAATTCCTCCTCCGAGAGCGATAGAGGAGAGTTACCGGCTTTGACAGGCTTGGCGTAAAAGCGGGTGGCTGTTCGGGTATGCAGGCTGCTTATCACCACGCCATCCCCGGAAGGAGTAAGCAGTGCAAGGGCAAAGCTCTGATCGCCTCCCGTCTCCTGGAAAGGATTGTACCGCACGATTCCTACGCATTGCACACTTCGGGCCACCGCTCCATTCAGAGCGGCTGCGGCCCTGTGCAGCGTTTCTATCTGCTCGCTATTCGACTCCAACCGGGCGCCCTGGCGAGATATGAGGTCGCCCAGCGATGCTGAAGCCGCACCCGGTCCAGCGCCCCGCACCAGGGCGCGAAGCTGCCTTTCTATGCGCCCAATCCTCATAGTCTGCACGAGGAGCAGGATTCCGAAAATCACGCTCAATCCCAACGCGATCCAGGCCAACATCTCGCCGAATGACATAAATATACTGCTCCAAACAAAGGATAGAGTTGGCTGCGATTCTATCCCAGTCTCGGAAGGTTGTCAATCCAGACAATGTAAGGTTACTGCCCCACAAATGGTGGGCGAGTTTTAATCCCCACCTTCATGTCAACCCACCGCTCCTGGGACAGTTACAAAAGGCCAATCCGAACATTTACATTCATAATTCATAATTCACAAGCCCGTCCGTCCCTCGCCATGCCTCAACCACTATGTGGCCCGCGTCTAGGCGGGCAAGCTCAGGGGGCTGCGGGCGGTCAAGGTAGCCTGTGGTATGGCCTGGAAAGCGGCTTACCACCCCCGCGATGCTCAACTGCATGGGAGACATTTGGAGGGCGCAAACCACCGCTTCATCATCGCCGCCGACCCCCGCATGCACCAGCCCTTTGAGCGCACCCCAGATCACCACGTCGCCGTCAGCGATTATCTCAGCGCCCGTTTCTACGTCGCCCAGCACGCAAACGTCGCCAGCGAAACGCACCGCCTGTCCGGGGCGCAGGTTACAGCGCAGGAAGAGGCCGGAGCCAACTTCGGTGACGCCCCCCTCAAGTACCTCATTTGTAATAACCGTAGGAACACCACGATCTCTCAGCCCCAGAGAAACGCCCGCATCTCCGGCGGCGAACGAAGGCGGCCTGCTGTTTACACCGAAACCCTCAGCCACCAGCCGGCTCTGTGCGGAGAGGCTAACAAGCGACTGAACCTTCATGCCGTTGCGCGTGAGCATCTTGTACAGCACGCCAAACTCAGGATCGTCTATAACCCTGCGCCCGCCATTCAGTATCACAACAGCCCCATTGAAGAAGCTCGGCTGCCCTTTAATCCTCTCGGCCAGGTCGGTCAGGACCTGCGCGAATGACACCTCATCGTCAAGAATAAGCAAAAGCCCTTCCCGCACGCCTTTGATGATAACGCTCGACGAACTTTGCAAATGTATGACCTCCTACGCGCTACGTTTCACTTGTTGACACGAAAGTACGCCTTCATTATCGCATCGGTCACAGGCACAGCGAAGGTTGAACCTTCGAGGCTTTCCTGGCCGCCTTCCAGGAGCACCACTACCGCTATTTCGGGCTTGTCGTAGGGAGCAAAGGCGGTAAACCAGGCATGAGCGCGGCGCACTTCTTTGCCGTTCTTTATGGCTATGGGGTCCCCGAACTCGGCGGTGCCTGTCTTACCTGCTATCGGGATACTAAGGAGGGTGATGCGTGTGGCGGTGCCTTTCACCTTATTGGCTACCACTTGCCGCATCCCCTCTCTCACCAGCGCGAGGTTCTCCGGCGAAACGGGCACCTGGCCGAGTGTCTGCGGCTGGTAATCCTTAACGATCTTGCCCGCAGGGTCAGTGACCTTTAAAACAAGCTGTGGCTTATATAATGTGCCACCATTGGCTACAGCCGCAGTCACATTCACCAACTGTAGCGGAGTGACGAGGTTGTCGCCCTGGCCTATAGCTGTAAAGAGTGTGTCACCGAGCGACCAGGCGGCGTTACGTGCTGAGAGCCTCCACGCAGGGTCGGGAGCCAGCCCTGCGACTTCGCCTGGGAGGTCTATGCCTGTCTTCTGCCCCAGGCCGAAGGCGGTGGCATACTTATGAAGCTTATCAATGCCCAGGCCATTGAACTCGGTAGGCTTGGTCGCGCCGGGCGTGTAGTAGCGTGTGTATGTCACCTGGTCAATGCCGTTATCCAGCCGAATACGACGGTCTTCCTGGCGTGGACCTGACGCTATGTAGAAGAAGACGTCGCTCGACTCTGTGAGCGCCTGCACGATATTGATGGTGCCGTGCCCGGACGCCAGCCAGTCGCGGAAAGTGGTGCGCTGCTGCTCATTGGTGCTATACGGCACCTGTATGTAACCCGGACAATAATAGGTAGAAGTTGGCGTCACCACGCCCTCTTGCAGCGCCGCCGAAGCCGTAATCATCTTGTAGGTAGAACCGGGTGGGTAAGCCCCACTTACCGCGCGATCAAACATCGGCTTGGTCGGGTCATTCATAAGAGTGTCGAAGTTAGCCTGCGTTATCCCTGTGGAAAAGAGGTTATTGTCGTACGAGGGTAGCGACACCATAGAGAGCACTTGCCCGTTGTCCACACGCATTACGATAGCCACTCCTGCCTGCACCTTGGCCTGGTTGATGCCGTCTTGAAGCGCGGACGCAACAGCCTTCTGTAGATTGGCGTCAATAGTCAGGGTCACGTTGTTGCCGGTGATCGGAGGCTGAACGGAGATCTGGCTTACCACTTGCTCGTGCGAGTTGACTACGACCCTGGCTGCGCCCTTCTGGCCGCGCAGTTGATCTTCCAGCGAAGCCTCCAGGCCGATCTGCCCAACTTTGTCGTCAGGACCATACTGGTAGGTGGAAGTAATGGCCTTGGATGCCAAGTACTCCTCGCGGGAGATCGGGCCGACATAGCCCAGCAGATGTGAAAAGAGCGAGCCATTAGTGTAATTGCGCACAGGCTCAGGCGCAATGCTCACACCCACCAGCGTGCTTTGCTTTGTTTCCACCTGCTGCATCATGTTGTAGTCAAGCCCGCCCCAAACAACCACAGGTTGGAGGCACTTGTCAAAGCGGGTGATAAAGTTGAACTCCAGTTCATTGAGAACCACAACGCCAGGCAACTGGGCTTGCGCGGCACGCACAGCTTTGCTTGCTGCTTCTGAGAGACTGCTCCTGAGTAGAAAGAGGTTTTCGCTGCCAACATGGGTGGTCATGATATCGGCGAGCGGGCCGCGCAGCGCGGCAGCCGGGGTCTGCAACGCTACTGACAGAATATTTGCCACAGCGCCCTGCTGGGCTGCGGGCAGGTCTTTGGGCTTGATCGCAACAACATCGCGCGTGCCAAGAAGCTGGGTCAGGTCCTGAAAGACCTTCGCGCCCTGCAAGTTGCCTGTGGCGCAGTTGAGGTCGGGCAATTCAGCGGCGGTGACTGCCACCGAGTAGGAGGGATTATTAACAACCAGTAGCTGGTTATTGCGGTCATAAATCACCCCACGCGTAGGCTTAAGAGTTAGCAGACGCTCAAGGTTGTCCTGGGCGATAGCTTTATAGCTGCTACCCTCCAGTATTTGCACCCGATAAAGTTGAGCGGCTAATAGCACGAAAATAAGCGCCAGGCTGATATACAAGGCTAAGTATGAACGTCGTTTTTCTTCTACCATTCTACACGCACCCTCCGGCCAACGTGCTCGCTAAGCCACAACATAGAGCTGTAGACAACGGGCATAAGTATAGTATTGAGTATCGCGCTGGGAAGGGCAACCCGCACGATGTTATCCAAAAAAGCCATCTGGTGTCCCAGAGCCATGCTCAGGCCCATCGTGAATAGCTGATAACCGAGCGTTGCAAGGAAAATAGTAACCAACGGCACGAGCAGCCGGTTATGGAAAGGGTCAGCCTGGCCCATGCTGGCGAGCAAAGCAATGAGCACAAGTACGAGAGCATGCGTGCCCAGAGGATAAGCAGGCCAGCTCATCAAATCGAGGAGCAGCCCACCTATAAAGGCCCACAAAGTTGCCTCATGCAGGCTTTCGGCAAGGCATACCGCCACCACGAGCAGCACGACGATCTGCGGCCTGGCCGAAATCGGCACAACCTGAGGCAGAACAACAGATTGCACAAGGCTGGCTATGAAGAGCAGTATAGTTCCGATGTAGACCATGAGTGAAATGACTCGTGAAGCGTGAAGCGTGAGGGATTGCGGATGTACTATCTTTACCCCTCAACTTACGCTTCATGTTTTACGTTTCACGAGTCTACTTCTCCGAACCGTTGGTGATAACCAGCACATCGTTGAGTGAGTTCAGATCAACCAGTGGATAAGCCTCGGCCTGCTTGTCCGTTTGGACATCAGTTTTGCCTACAGAAGAGATCTGCCCGGCTATCAACCCTTTGGGGAAAGAGCCGCCGATGCCTGTAGTAAGCAAAACATCGCCTTCTTTGACATCGTAGTCGCGGGGGATACGGCTCATGAGCAAGCGCCCGCCTTTCTGCCACTGGCCGTCGAGAATGCCAGGACTTTGCGTGCGCTGGGTAGCCACAGCTATATGCGACTCCACGTCGGTGATCAACAGCACGGTAGAGCGATCAACCTTCACATCGGAGATTTGGCCGACCAGTATACCGCCTGAGCTTACCACAGCCATCCCTTTCGATATACCATCCGCGCTGCCGCGATCTATAGTCAGCATCTCTTTAAGCCCGGAAGGGTCGCCACCTATGTTGCTGGCTTGTACAGCTTTTATCTCCGGCCTGTCGTTCTGGAACTTGAGCATAGCGCGCAACTGGTCGTTCTCGCGCTTCAATTGCTGAAGGCTGGCGTTCTCGGCTGTCACCGAGTCAAGGGCAGCGCGTAGCTTCTTGTTCTCGTCTTCAAGCTCACGTGCGCGGCGCACAGAGTCGATCCAGCTACCCACACCGGCGGTAGCATCGTGTGCCGCCTGTTGAATAGGGGTGAAGACTGCGCCGACAGCGCTCTCGATGGGCTGAAGCTGCCGCCCCTGGCTCAACAATATGAGCGCCAGGCTGACCAGCACCAGCGCCACCAGCAAATAAATAGTACGTGTCCAGGAGAGCGAACGATCTTTGTTGGATTTCATGGCTGAAAGTGAGAGTTGGGGCTCAGGTGCTAGGGATTAGCAGCTAATCTCGAAGCCCTAACCCCTAGCTAGCCCCTCGTAACTATGCGCTTACTACAACTGCGCGACGGTTCTGCGCGCTGGACCGCAGGATACGGTCGTACTGCTCCAGGGCTTCTACTATGCGCCCGGCTCCGCGCACCACGCAGGTGAGAGGGTCCTCAGCTATATGAACTGTCATTTTGCTCTCCATAGAGAGACGCTTGTCCAGCCCCTTGAGGAGTGCGCCGCCCCCCGCCAGCGTTATGCCGTTCTGCATAATGTCAGCTACCAGTTCAGGAGGTGTCTCTTCGAGGGCCAGCTTAACTACTTCGATAATCTCGGAGACAGGTTGCGTGATAGCCTCACGTAACTCGACGCTACTTACATCAACTGCCTTTGGAAGGCCTGTGATAACATCGCGTCCACGCAGGGTCACACCAAGCTCCTCCTCAAGTGGATAGGCCGAGCCTGCCGCGATCTTTGCAGCCTCCGCCATGCGCTCGCCGATGTGTAGATTATGCTCACGCCGAGCATACTGGATAATAGCCTCGTCTATTTCGTCGCCCGCCGTGCGGATGGAGTGGTTGATAACGATGCCGCCGAGCGAGATTACCGCCACTTCGGTGGTGCCGCCCCCGATGTCCACTATCATTGAGCCTATTGGCTCCTGCACAGGCAAACCCGCGCCGATAGCGGCGGCCATAGGCTCTTCGATAGGGTAGGCTTCACGCGCGCCCGCATTGATGGCGGCATCGTGAGCAGCGCGGCGCTCCACCTCTGTTACTCCTGAAGGTATGCCAATTACCACGCGAGGCTTGGGCGACATGAGACCCTGGGAGTGGACTTTGCGGATAAAGTGCTTGAGCATCGCCTCGACCATATCAAAATCGGCGATCACGCCATCTTTGAGGGGGCGAACGGCTATGATGTAGCCGGGAGTTTTCCCGACCATGGCCTTGGCTTCCGCGCCGACGGCGTAGGGCTTACGTGTACGCTTATCAATAGCAACAACAGATGGCTCGGAGACTACTATGCCTTTACCCCGAACATGTACAAGTGTGTTAGCCGTACCGAGGTCTACACCGAGGTCGCGGCTAAAAAGGCCGAACAGAGCGTTCATGGGGCCTATCATCAGTGGAATGTACTCCTCTCGGCAAGCGTGGTGGGTGCCTGCCCGTCAAGTGGCTGATTTGTCGGAGGCCAGGTGGGGAAAAAGGCACCACGCGACAGCCGAAACTCTGGTGACGCTACGCTGCGCCGGGGTAATACGCTTCCTAAAGTCAGTTGAGGCGATAGGGAGAAGCGAGTAAGGTTACACGCTATGCATCACAGTTGTATTCATTGCCAGCAATGGCGAGGCTACTCGCCTATACCCAATGAATAGCAAAGCACAGCCCAAGAACTGCCAACTGATTATAGTTACTATCAGGAGCTATGTCAAGCCAAGATGAGGCGAGGGCAGGGCGATTGTATCTAAATTGGTGGAGCGATTTAACCAGACAAGATCGTGCCTGTCACAGAGGCCT
>JADEYI010001222.1_pt1 | contig 21256 bp, 16 predicted proteins | sample 8542331 | NCBI WGS metagenome assembly JADEYI01 (sample SAMN16510988, study PRJNA670497) | mine drainage metagenome | isolation source: biofilm near Copperflume 1 | place: Germany: Marsberg coppermine Kilianstollen | collected 2018-02
AGTTTAGGTGCGGGTCAAGCGGACGAGTGAAGCCTCGACCGCTCCGTATCTACAGCCTTTGGGTTAGCAGCCTGCCTATGTAGCAGCCCCTGCATGGCGTACCGTTTGAATAGAGAGAGCGCTTTGCCTCTGCGTCCCTGGTATACTGCTTGATGTACAGATCTGAACCCGGCCGTCAGGATAGCTTACCGTGGTGCCTCAGAGAGCGAGGGCACTTTGATGGCCTGGCCTCCCCGCCTCACGCTCTCCTCAGCCATCTGCGCAAGTATCAGTGCCTGGCGACCGTCGAACCCTGTGGGACTGACGGGCTTACCCGCCGTCACGTTCTCAGCCCAGGCCTTCAACTCGTCCAGATAGGCTTGGCCGAAGCGCTGGGGGAACCAGAATACGTGATCCTGTACAACACCGTCGGGCCGGAACAACATGATAGGCGTGGCGCTGTGATAGCCGCCCATCACCGACGCTTCCGATCCTATTATCTCGGTGCGTACATCGTAGCCATAGAGCACACCCCGCACAGCGTCTATCTGCCCGATGACATCATTTGCGAAGCGCACAGTTATGGCCGCGATGTCAGGCTCGCCTGAGGAGGTGAAGTTGGTTGCGGGGCCAACCGATGCTGTGGCTGTGACCTCCGCTATCTCCTCGCCCACTATCCAGCGCAGGGCGTCGAAATCGTGTACGCACGTATCCTTGAATATCCCACCTGAATCGGCCAGTATAGTCGCGGGCGGCGGTTGCGGGTCGCGGGTGTGGGAGTGCACGAAAAGCAGACGTCCAAGCTTACCCTCGGCTACCATGCGTTGCGAATGCGCATGCGCGGCATCGTAGCGCCTCTGAAAGCCCAACTGCAAAGGCACGCCCGCGGCTTCAACGGCGGCCAGCGCTTCGTCGGTCCTTGCCAGATCGCGGTCAATCGGCTTCTCGCAGAAGATCGGCTTACCCGCCTCGGCTGAGGCGATAATCAGGCTGGCGTGCGTGCCGTTCGGGCTGGCTATCACCACGCCGCTCACACTCGGGTCGCGTATCAATTCCAAGGCATCGGTGGTCCAGCGGGGGCAGCCTACGCGCTGAGCCGTTTCCTGAGCCGCTGTTGCATTTACATCGGCGATGCCTGCCAGGCGAGCAAGGGGTATAGCACGAGCCAGGTTATCTGCGTGGACCTGCCCGATACGCCCAGCGCCAATCAACGCGACATTCAGGGGAACTGTCATGTACACAACCTCATAAGGGGAAGACTCACGTCAGTTTAGCATCGGGCAATTGAATAGTCAAGCATTGACGAAACGACCCTGGAGTGCTATCCTGTTGCACATTGCACTATTCTCGTGCCGCTCATAGCTTGCAGTAGGAGGCTGGAAAGTTAGAAAGCGCCTTTGGCTCGCCTTCTAGCTCTCTAACTTCCCGCTTTCTATCACTGTTACTATGCAGGTGATGAAACGCGTACGAGATACCTTGTTCCAGGAGAGTATCTACGGCGCAGCGAATAACGAGCCACGAGCGAGATCAGAACCACTCGTTACCGATATCAGGAGAGTTGAGCTGTGGAAACTGAAATGCAGGCGGAGGTTGCACACCCGCTGCCCATGAGGCCTGACGTTCTGCGAATGGAGGGAATCACCAAGGGCTTCCCAGGAGTGACGGCTCTTGCAGGAGTTGATTTCAGCCTGCTCCCCGGCGAGGTGCATGTTCTGCTGGGTGAGAACGGCGCGGGCAAGTCCACGCTGGTGAAGATACTGACGGGTGCATACCCGATGGATGCGGGCACCATATACTGGAAAGGCCTGCCTGTGACTATCGACTCGCCAAGCATGGCGCAGAGCCTGGGGATAAGCGTCATTTACCAGGAATTCAACCTTATCCCACAGCTTAGCATAGCTGAGAATATCTTCATCACGCGGGAACCGCTGACTTTCTCGGTCGGGCCAATAGAAGTTATCAATTGGCCCAAGCTTCACCGCCAGGCGGGAGAGCTACTGCGCAGCCTAGACCTCTCTCTTGATCCACGCCAGCCGGTCGAAGGCCTGGGAGTTGCACAGCAGCAGATGGTTGAGATAGCCAAGGCGCTCTCGGTCAACGCCGAAGTGATCGTTATGGACGAGCCGACTTCCGCGCTCACCGGCCATGAAATTGACGAGCTATTCAAGGTTATCAGGAAGCTGCGCTCGCAGGGCAAATCCATTGTCTACATCACGCACCGTCTCGACGAGGTCAAAGCACTAGGGGACAGAGCAACCGTTTTCAGGGATGGCAACGCTGTTGCCACTGTCGAGGTGGCAGATACCTCCATAGGCGACCTCATACAATTGATGGTCGGGCACACGATCACCCAACAGTTCCCCAAGGTGGTGGCTGAACGGAGGGCTGAGGTGCTTCGGGTCGAGGGTCTTAGTCGCGATGGGGTACTGCACAACATCTCGTTCTCTGCTTACGCGGGTGAAGTGCTGGGCATATCGGGCCTTGTAGGGGCGGGCCGCACCGAGTTGGTGCGGGCCATCTTTGGCGCTGATCCATACGACGCGGGTCAGGTTTACATAGAGGGCAGCCCCGTACATTTTACGAACCCCTCTCAGGCGATTGACGCGGGTCTGGGGCTGCTGCCGGAAAGCCGCAAGGAGCAGGGGCTTGTCCTGGTGCTTTCGGTCGCTAAGAACATCACCATGGCTCATATGGAGCAGGTGTCGCGTGGTATATTCCTCAACCGGCGGCGCGAGGTGGAGGTCGCAAGCAAACTGGTGCAACAACTGAGGATCCGCACACCCAATCTTGAACAGGCGGTGCAATATTTGAGCGGCGGCAACCAGCAGAAGACGGTGCTGGCGAAGTGGCTGGCAGGGCGCAGTAAACTGCTCATTTTCGATGAACCGACCAGGGGCATAGATGTGGGAGCCAAAGTTGAGGTGTACCAGTTGATGAATGAATTGACGGCGCAGGGAGTAGCTATCTTGATGGTCTCTTCGGAGCTGCTCGAGGTGCTGGGCATGAGCGACCGGATCATGGTCATGCACGAGGGTTCACAGACAGGAATGTTCAGCCGTGAGGAGGCCACACAGGAAAGGCTGTTGCGCGCGGCGCTTGGAGAAGCAGAGGAGGAGCCGTCATATGGCAGCGCCTAGAGCCGAGCCTGGCGAAACGCGCGCCGTCGGGAGCACCCCGCGCCGCAAGCTCCGAAGCGTCATGGGCGTTCCGGTCAGTGACTTGCTTGGCCGCTTCGGTGCGCCGCTCGGTCTTGTCATACTCTCCACATTCCTGGCTCTCAAGTCACAGTACTTCCTGACGCCGGAGAATATCGCCAACATAGGGCGACAATCGGCTGTGATCGCCATCCTCTCTCTCGGCCAGTTGCTGGTCATCCTGACCGCAGGAATCGATCTGTCGGTTGGCGCGCTCATGGCTCTGAGCGTAACATCTCTGGCCTACCTAGCTATCAAAATGGGGGTGAACCCCTGGCTATCTATGTTGGCATGTTTGGGAGTCGGCCTGCTTCTCGGCATCACCAATGGTTTGCTCCTCACGAAGCTGCACCTGCCCCACCCTTTTATTTCTACCCTCGGCATGATGAACGTGGCGCGGGGCCTCGCGCTCATAATCACGGGCGGATTCCCTATCTCCAATTTCCCCGACAAAAGCATCACCTATATAGGCTCGCAGGAGATAGCCGGTATACCTGTCGCTTTCCTGCTGGTGATTCTCCTCTATCTCGCCGGTCACTTCATGCTGACGAGGACTACCATCGGCAGGCAGATATATGCGGTGGGCGGCAACCCGGAGGCAGCCCGGCTCTCCGGTGTAATTGTGGGCCGTATCCTCGTGCTCGTTTACGCAGTTAGTGGACTTATGGCGGGGTTGGCAGCGCTCGTCTTCGCGGGCCGGGTTAACTCAGGGCCGCCAAACGCGGGCCTCGGTATCGAGCTTGATACGATCTCAGCGGTCATCATCGGCGGCGCATCGTTCTTCGGTGGGCGGGGCACCATGAGCGGCACGATGATTGGCGTGCTCTTCATAGCGGTCTTGCGCAACGGCTTCAACTTGCTGAATGTGCCGGGCGAGTATCAGATACTGCTCATCGGCGTGATAATAGTGGGCGCGGTGTACGTAGATGTGCTCCGGCGCGGAGGCGGAAAATGAGGGACGGCAAGAGATAGGGAGCTATCAGTGGTGGTCTATCGCCGGCATTCAGAGGAGGTGATGCGCTTGTAAGGAGGAAGCCATATACTGAGAAGACATGTGGCAACGTAAGCCGCTAATTATCTCTCGAAGAGGAGGAACGAAATGAAAACCGGAAAGTTGGTAATATCACTGTTCATCGTGATGATGTTTCTGCTACAGGCATGCGATACCGGAACGCTTGCCACCCCAACGTCCGCTCCACCCGCAGCCACGGACACCACAGTTATGGCAGGAGCCACCGACACCACCGCCCCGGCTGCCGGTACTGACACCCCGGCCTCAACCACCAAGTCAGGGCCGCCTTACAACATCCCTGTCATCGTGAAGACGGACACCAGCACATACTGGAAAATAGTCGGCTCAGGCGCAATGGAGGCGGGCGCGGCGGACAAGGACGCCAACGTCAGCTTTCTGGGAGCCGACAGCGAGCAGAATATCGACGGGCAGATTCGTATCGTTGAGGACCAGATCACCAAAAAGGCCAGCGTCCTCGTAATTGCCCCCAGCAACTCAGACCAGTTGAAGCCCACCTTTGACAAAGCAAAGGCTGCCGGAATACCCGTCATCCTCATTGATACCGACGCTGACTGGCCTGACAAGGCCTCTTTCATCGGCACCGATAATGAGAAGGGTGGTGCGCTGGCTGGTGACTACTACGCCAAGAACTTACAAAAGGGCGACAAAGTGGCTATTATCCGAGGTACGCTCGGTGACACCACGCATAATGCTCGCCAAAAGGGTGCGGAAGACGCCATGAATGCGGCAGGACTTAATATCGTAGCCATCCAGCCTGCCGACAGTGACCGAGCGAAAGGTCAAAGCGTCATGGAGAACATCCTGACTGCCAACCCCGATCTCAAAGCGGTATTCGCGACCAACGATGAAATGGCCCTCGGAGCCGCCAATGCAGCGAAGCAGGCGAACAAGAAGGTCATGATCATTGGCTTTGATGCCAACCCCGACGCCCTGACCGCAATCAAAGCGGGCGACCTTACCGGCTCGGTAGCCCAGTTCCCCAAGAACATCGGCAAACTCGGCGTGGAGAATGCCCTCAAGCTGGCAAGGGGGCAGACGATAGATAAGCGTATAGATACAGGCACAGAGCTTGTCACCACGGCCAACCTCGATAAGTTCATGACCCCGGCGAGTGGCGCTACCCCAGGAGGTGGGGCGCAGCCTACTAACACCGCAGCCGCGCCCGCAACCGCGCCTGCGCCGACCAGCACACTCGTAGTCTCAGGCAGTGGCGGCGCTGGCTCCCTGACTATACTGTCGCTGTGGGGCGCGAGCGAGTTGGTCGCCTTCCAAAAGGTGCTGGACGGCTTCACCGCAAAAACCGGCATAAAGACCCAGTTTATACAGGCACGCGACTTCGTGCCCGCCCTACGCACCATGATCGCGGCGGGCAACCCGCCAATGGTAGCCATCGTCCCCCGCCCTGGTGTAATGGGAGACCTGGCGCGTCAGGGTTCACTCAAACCTCTCACCGACCTGGGGCTGTCAACAGCCGATATAACTGCGGGCTACAGCCAGGCATGGCAGGACCTGGGCACAGTGGACGGCAAGCTCTACGGTATCGCCGTGAAAGCCAACTCTAAGAGCACAGTCTGGTACCACCCCAATTCATTCACGGCAATGAACTTGCAGATTCCGACCACGTGGGACCAGATGATCGCCATCAGCGACAAGTATGTGGCAGCGGGCAAGACCCCGTGGGCTGTGGGCGGCGGCGACTCCTGGACCCTCACGGACTGGTTCGAGAACGTCTACGTGCGTACAGCGGGACCGGACAAGTACAACCAGCTCTTCGTCACCGGCAAGCTACCCTTCACCGACCCATCGGTCGTCAAGGCCGCGCAGCAGATGACTTCACTCATCGCCAACGACAAGTATGTGGCGGGCGGTAAGGAAGGCGTCCTGGGCACGAAGTTCGTGGATGGTATTGGCCGCGTCTTCGGTAAAAACGCCGACGCGCAGATGTACTATGAAGGCGGATTTGTCGGCGGCATAGCCTTGAATGACGTCAACACCAGCCTGAAAGTGGGCACCGACATTGACTTCTTCCCCTTCCCGACCATTGACCCTCAATACGGCAGCCCACTGATCGGTGGTGGCGACTTGCTGGTTGGCTTCGCCGACAACCCTCAAGTCCGCGCCTACATGAAGTATATGGTCAGCAAGGAAGCGGGCGAGATCTGGGCTAAAACCGGCGCAATCGTCTCTCCCAATAAGCAGGTCGATCCAGCCGTTTACCCCAACGATCTGACGCGGAAAGAGGCAGCGCAAGTTGCCGCCGCTACGGTCTTCCGCTTTGACGGCTCGGACCAGTTGCCTGGCAACCTTGCCGACGACTGGGGCGCGGCGCTTCAGGCCATGGTCACTACACCAGCCGACATCGAGAAGATCCTTGGGGACTTCGACGTGAAAGCCGCTCAGCAGTTCAACAGGTAAGGGGCCTGGGGATCAGGGATTAGGGAGCAGTTTCCAAGGCTAGTCCCTGATCCCTGACTCCTCGTCAAGGAGGTAGTGACTTATGTCTTCTAGCCGCCAGGCCAGACAGGGTTTCCTCTTCGTGCTACCCGCTCTGGCATTTCTGCTTGTCTTCCTGGTCTATCCGACCATCTGGACGATTGCCCTCAGCTTCAACACCGGGCAGGGCCTCAAGTTTGACCGGTGGGTGGGATTCCAAAACTTCATCAATCTCTTTACACACGACCGTATGTTCCTGGACCTGTCTCGCTTTCCCCCTTCGGGAGCTATGTTCAACAACGTGCTGTGGGTTATCCTCAATACATCGCTCTGCGTTGGTTTGGGGCTGATCATCGCAGTGCTGGCCGACCGGGTGCGCTATGAGCGGTTGGTAAAGGCAGTAGTCTTTTTGCCAATGGGAATCGCGGCCACAGCGGTTGCCGTAATCTGGCTGTTGGTCTACAGCCCCGACAAACATATTGGGCTGCTCAACGCCGCCCTCACGGCCATAAATCCCAGTTTCGCACCTGTTGCCTGGACGGGGCGTGCCGCCACGGTCAACTATGCCGTGATCATCGCCAACGTATGGGCGCAGACCGGCTTCGCGATGGTCGTGCTCTCAGCCGCGCTCAAAGGGATTCCAGCCGAGATAATGGAGGCCGCTCGCATAGACGGGGCGAGCGAGTTGAAGCTGTTCAGGCATGTCACCTTGCCGATGTTGAGTCTGCCCCTTGCCGTTGTGACAGTCACACTTGTCATCGCTGTGCTCAAAGTCTTCGACATTATCTACATTATGACGCAGGGCGGACCGGCGGGGAGCAGCCGGGTGATAGCCTACACGATGTATGCCGAGACTTTTCAGGGAGGCAGAGCGGGCTATGGATCGGCAGTGGCCGTAGTCCTGCTAGTGCTGATCATTCCCGTCATGCTCTTCAACATACGGCGCTTCCGCACTGAAGGGGTGACGCGATGAGCACACGCATAGCTGAACGTGAAGGGCAGGAGGGATTGCAGCCGGAAGCGTTCACCGGCACACATGTGAAACTGACAACCAGCGAGCGGTTAGCTGCCATCTTCAGACGCGGCGCTTTGCATCTGACGCTGGCGCTGATTACCCTCATTTGGCTGCTACCCGCTCTGGGTCTGGCAGTCACATCGTTTCGCCCACGGCCCGACATAGCATCATCCGGGTGGTGGACGGTTCTCCAAACTGCGGGCTTGACATTAAAAAACTACAAAGATGTAATCAATGCAGCGGGCATGGGCCAGGCCTTTCTGAATAGCCTCTACATTAGCATTCCTGCAACAATCTTACCCGTGCTGATCGCATCCCTTGCAGCCTTTGGGTTCGCATGGGTCCCTTTCAGAGGGCGCGATTGGATTTTCCTGGGTGTAGTCGCCTTGCTAGTCGTGCCAATTCAGATGACATTCGTGCCAGTATTGCAGATTCTCAATCCGCTGCGCCTGACGCAGTCTTACATAGGCATATGGTTGGCGCATACTGCCTTCGGTCTGCCTTTCGCTATCTTCCTGCTGCGTAACTTTTTCATTCTTCTACCCGCCGAGCTGATCGACGCAGCGCGTATTGACGGCGCAACCAACCTTGGCATCTTCTCCCGCGTCGTCCTGCCTCTGTCCGTGCCGGCTCTGGCCTCGCTGATAATCTTCCAGTTTCTTGGCGTGTGGAACGACCTGCTGATGGCTCTGGTCTTTATCCAGAACCCGACTGACAAGCCCCTGACGGTGAGCATCAGCAATCTGCTGTCAACTTACGGGACGGAATGGAATCTCTTGAGCGCGGGCGCGTTTATCCTGATGGCCGTGCCACTGGTCGTCTTCTTCAGTCTCCAACGCTACTTCGTGCAGGGCATGCTGGCGGGCTCTGTAAAGTAGTGATGCAACAACGGCGAGACAATAACGTTCATGCTATCCAGAGATGCGATGCCCCACTTTCAATTGGGCGGAAGGATAGCGGCATAGCTGACCGCGATGGGAGATAGCGCATGGCTGAACAGGAAGGTTTCGCATACAGGGAGCGTCCGAAGGAGGAGCAAAAGTCGCCTACGATTGGCGTGGGCGTCTTTGGCTATGCCTTTATGGGTAAAGCTCATACCAGCGCCTACAAGACCCTGCCGTACATGGTCTACCCCCCGCCCGCGATTCCGCGCCTGGTGGCAGTGGCCGGACGTAGTGAGGAGGCAGTCCGGCGGGCAGCGCTCCGCTATGGATACGAGCGTTACTACACAGATTGGCGCGAACTGATCGCTGACCCGGACGTGCAGCTTTTTGACAACAGCGGCCCCAACAATATGCACGCCGAGCCTTGCATCGCGGCAGCGCAAGCAGGCAAGCACATTATCTGCGAGAAGCCGCTGGCGCGCACCTCTGAAGAAGCTCTGAAGATGCTCAATGCGGTAACTAAAGCGGGCGTCAAGCAGATGGTGGCCTTCAATTATCGTTTTGTGCCCGCCATCCGCCAGGCATACGAGTTGGTCAAGAGCGGCGCGCTGGGGCAGATATATCACTTCCGGGCCGTCTATTTACAGGAGTGGCTGACGGATCCCGGTTTCGACATGGTGTGGCGGCTCGATAAGACCCTGGCAGGCAGTGGCGCGCTCGGCGATCTGGGCGCACACATAATAGACCTGGCACGCTTCCTTGTCGGCGAGCCGGAGTCGGTGATGGCGCAGACCAAAACCTTTATACAAGAGCGGCCTGCGGCCTGTGGAGAAGGACGCGCCAGGGTTTCGGTGGACGATGCTTTTGAAGCGCTGCTGCGTTTCGAGAACGGAGCAGTCGGCACAATAGAGGCTTCGCGCTTCGCCCCTGGCCGCAAGAACTACCAGCTAATAGAGATCAACGGCTCTAAAGGCTCTATCGCCTTCAACCTTGAGCGCATGAACGAGCTACAGGTTTTCTGGCGAGACGAGGGCTTCCGAGAAACACGTGGCTTCAGCGATGTACTGGTGACCGAGCCTCATCACCCCTTTATGGAGCACTGGTGGCCTCAGGGCCATATTATCGGCTGGGAGCACACATTCGTCCACGAGATAGCTCACCTGCTTGACGCTATCGTCAACGCTAAAGACGTAGCACCCTACGGCGCTACATTCGAGGATGGCTATAAGAACGCCGTTATCTGCGACGCAATCCTCCAATCGGCTCAAGAAGACCGTCGAGTGACGATAAGCTACCGCATCTGATCTGTTATATCACATCCTCGCACAGGCCATCCTCTGCGCTCTCCACAGCGCATGGTGGACGCCTGCGCGCCGCCCGCAGCAACACTACCGACAGTAGAGTGAGCGCACCAGGCACCAGCACATCCCACGCCGCGGGAAGTCCTGCATCTTCCAACGTGGGGCGCTGTATTGCCGCCGTCACGCCATAAAGCAAGTAGCCCGGTTCTTCGATAAGGGGCGAGTGGGCAGGATCATAGATGGTGGCGGACTCGCCGGGGTCGCCCGCCAGCACAAGGCCGTGTTCCTCGAAGTAGAGCTGGAAATTGACCAGGGCGCCAGGTATAGAGACCAGCGCGCCCAGCACAACCAGCGTGCCCCAGAGCCAGAGCAAGCCTCGTGGAGCAATTCGTAACTTATAGTTCATAATTCCGCCGAAGGCGGTAGCGGCCCCGCGCATCGCGTATTGCCCAACAGGCGCAAGGGTCCACGCCAGCAGGGGCAGCACGGGCATGATAAGGCGCGGGCCCCAGGCGAAATTGCCTGTCCAGGCCCACCACGTAGCGTTGAACAGGAGGCTTGCCAGCGTCTGGGCTGCCACGAGCACCGCAGCAACCCTGCCACTGAGCAGGCCGCGCCGGTAGGTGAGCCATAGCCCCAACGGCACAAGGAGAAGTGGCGGCGCGAAGAGGAAGAGGCTCTTGCCCGGGCTGAAAAGCAGACCGCCGAGGCCCTCAAAGAGGGGAGTCGTGAAGCCAGGCTCCTTCTCGTAACCTGTGCGCCGCCATGCGTCGGCTAGCGGAGCGTATCGCAGCAAGTCGTAGAGAATCTGCACCACACCTGCTATCAGCGGCCCAATGGAATAGAGTAACACCGCCGTCGCGGCACGGCGCAGCAAAGCAGGGGGCGATTTCTGCTCGGTCGAGCGTGCAGCCAGCAGCCAAAGCACAACTACAACCAGGCCGGGCGCGACCAGGAAGAGTGCGAACGCAGGCTTGAGCCACACCATCCCGCCCAGCAGCGCACCGGCAGCGACAACGCGGCGAGGCGCGGGCGCAACTTCACCCGGAGGCGGCACGACTAGCAGCGTAGCAGCGAGCAAGAGGGCGCCACCTGCTGTTTCCGAAAAGAAAGTGCGGCCATAATTGAGTGCAGGGGTCGCAAGCAGATAAGTGCCCGCGACGGCGAGCGACACGCCGGTGCCCGCGAAGCGCCTGGATGCACGGTACAGCAGCCAGCAAGTTATCGCGGTAACAGGCAGGTTGGTCATCGAAACGGTGAAGCGCGTAATTGCATCATAGCTGCCGCCCGCCAATGTGCCAAGCTTACCCAGCCAGTAAAAGGGCACGCCCATGAGAGACAAGCCAAAACCGTACTTGGTGTAGCCGTTGAGGCTTGGATACCTGCTGGGACGGCCAAACTCTGCAAGACCGCCAGCCACACTGTACATACGCTCCGAGTCGAAGGCGTTCAGGAATCCCTGTGTGAGCAGCAGTAAAAAGGCAGTAAGAGCCAGTACAACCAGCCAAGAGCGCTTGCGAACCGGGGCACCACTCCTTGCCCACCCACCCGCATGCCCATGCAGCAAAAGCCCCGCCAGCAGAGCAGGAGCTACCCATACCACTGTCGCCATCCAGCGATCACGATATACGACCAGCGGGCCGAGCATGGATAGGAGAGCAACGGCGGTGCTCAGCGCGAGTAGCGGGTTACCGAACCAGGCGAGCAGAGAGAGATAAAGCAGTATAGCTGTAAATCCCAGGAGCGCCAGATTCAGGAAGGCGCGAAGGCGTGCATCAGGTGCATAGATCTCCATTTCTCTAGTTAGCAGACCCAGGGAGCGGTTGTCGCCAGGCGCAACAAGTGGAGGTGAGGTGAGCGTGATTACGGGGTTGCGAGTCTCTGTCGAGATCCAACCCTGGAGGGACCAGGGCTGTCCGGGCCGGGTACTGGTCTGGTCTACTACGGTGCCATTGTAGAGGAGCGTAGCCACCCTGGGGCTTGCGCTGCCTTCCACACCCCGAAATATGACATGTACTCTGCCCGGCCCCCACCCTGGGAGAGTGATTTGCGCGTCGAGGAGGGTCCATCGGTACGTGCCCTGCTCGGCGCTCTTTTCTGGGTCGTAAAAACCATGAGCAGTATAGATAGTATCTGACGGCGTTCCGAGACTTACCGTCTCATCGCCCGACACCTCTTTCGCCAGCAGTGCGAAGCCGAGAGTGAGAGCAGCGATCATGAGAAGCGCCGCCAGGTGCCACAAGCGGCTTGCAGTCGGAAGTAGAGAATGAACACTCTTCGCAAGCGTTGTGGGCCGACGCGCTTTATGGGTAGACATGGATGCCTTCCACTCCCAAGTGCCAAGTAGCTCCAGGCGCAGGACAAGCCATTTTACGGCACCGTGTTAGGAATGGTCAAGGAACAGTGGTCTTGAATCGTGAAACAACCTCTTAGCTCGACTTTGTACATTACCCACTCAGCAGCAAACCGCGTAAGCTAACCATTCGACGTGCAAGCGTGGGACTAAACACACTTGCGGGTCTTGCGGGGACATTTGAAAAGTGAAGCTGTCTCAATAGTGTCCACGTTTGGCAATCTTGCGTCCCCACCTGCGCTCTGGCGTCTCATCAATCACAATCTCGACAGTGCCGCCCGCTCCCACAAAGGTACAGACCAGCAGTTGGAGCAGCAAGCGACTCATCATCAGGCAGGACCAGCTTGCTCGATTGAACACATAATGGAAAAAGGTGAAGTTCGCCTCCTCATGCAAGCTCATCTGCTTGAGGGCCGCTGTGATGGTGCGCCGTCCATGAGCCAGAATGGTGCCGACCACCAGTACCAGGGCCTTGTCCCAGGTCGGACGAGTAAAGGCTGACCGGAAATGCTGTAGCACCTGTATAATCGGAGTGGGTAGGGACACTGTTTGCCTCTTTGTTTCGGACAGTGCTTTGGTAGGCTTCTATCTTACAACAAAGGGCTGGCGGGTCCCTTTACCCGTTCGCACCTCCTTTCATTTTATACAAATTCGAGCTTAGCACTCATTGCCGGGCCGTGTACTGCGTAAGCAGCCGGATCAATGGGACCAGCGGCGTAGGTATGCCGCCATCGGATAGTTCGGTGGCATAAGTGCGCGAAGCTGTACGGGCCGCAATCTCATAGACGTAAGCGTCAGGGTTCTGCGCCCCCGGCCCCGCGGGCAGATCTTGTAAGTTGGCTTCATCGAGCGCCCTGTAGAGCGCGGCAAGCTCATCATCGCTTAACTTCCGAGCAGGAGGCGCTTCAGTCATGCCCGGTATAGCACCACCTTCCACTGTAACCCTGCCATCAACGTAGACAATCACTTCTACCGATGTGAAGCGAAGACCTCCACTCCTGCGCATAGCAACCAGGGCGTCGTCGGGTAGCTCTAGCTTGTCCTCGGCGGGTGGCTGGCTGGGCTGCGCCTCATGGGTACTTTGTGGCGTCGGCTCTAACTCTCTGTCAAAGCCGCCGCCGGGGATCTTACCGAGCACGCGCTGAGGCTGCGGTCCTTGTAATGGTTTGTCTTTGCTGGGCTTCTTTTTCATTGTATTTTCACCGTCTGAAGCATCCGGTCAAATTGCCCGCTGGCGTTGTCGAAGTCACTCTGGGGTGCTGCCAACGCTATGTAGTATATCTTGTTTTTGGTGACCACTACATATTCGCGACTTTGCACGATCACCGGCAGTGAGACGCTCCGCAACGCACTCACCGGCTGGGAGACGAAGGCGTAGTCGATCTCCGCAGCCTTTGCTCCGGCAAGTGTGCGCTCGCTGCTGGAGAGGAAATCATAGGCTGTGAGGGTGCCACGCTGCACTACGCGCCTATCAATAAGTGACTGAAGCGTGGGCGGGCTGGAAGGGTCCAGTTCACGCGCCTCAACTGTCACATTGGTCTTATAAGCCGAGGCGGTCTGAGGGTTCTCCACCCTCAGCAGTACGGTGTTGGTGATGCTATCGCTGCGCCACGAAGCAGGATAGGACATACTGAAGCTCTGATCGCGTGCCTGATAGCTCCTGAGGCTCCCTTCTACTGAGAAGCGAAGAAGCAGGCCGAGCAGGAAGGCAAGCAACACAACCACAGCTACCCCTATGTCTTTGGGCAAAGTACGCAGAGGCCATACAGTTACATTATCTATCGTTCGGCTCATAAGCTACCTCGCCTGCGGCGGCATGCGTGGCTCGCATAGCCTGGCGCATAAGACCAAGAAGGACAAGGAAGGCCACGAGCGACGCCACCAGTCCGAAGACAAGAGATCGCCAGGGGTCAACCGCGAGACCGTCCGCGCTCACCTCGCTAACTGACCACCGGAAAAGGCCATTCAGTATCGCGGCGACAACCACCCCTGCGGGTACCCACCACACGGGCCTGTGCTCGAACTTTGCCTGCGCCATAAAGTAGCCGGTCACGCCGCCGAATGACGCCTGGGCGAGGGCTGTTGTAACGATTTGCGCAACGCCTGGGCCGAGCGCCACTCCACCATTGTCAAGTACGTAGTGCAAATTGAGGAGTGTGCCCACCCCGAGGCCGGCCATCGTGCCGTATACAATACCATCCATACGCTCATCGAACTCGGTCGTAGCATATACGACGGCGCGCACGGCAGTATATGTTATCGCCTGCCAGGTGAAGCCCGCGATCAGAATAGAGGCCAGCAGCGACATGCCGCTCAAGCTCGATGCCCACTCGTCCAGCCGGAACCACTGCAACAGAGGAAAGCCCACAGCTTCGGTCAAAAGCATAGCAAGTAAGAAGACTTCGAGGATGCGCGTCTTCGGCTCAGGCCGGTCGCGGTCCTGCAAATAGAAGTAGTAGAGCCATAACGCTGAAGGTACGAGGACGAGAGCTATGCTTACAGGGACGCGCCAGGGATCCTCAACAGGGCCAACGTAGCTTGCCAGCAGGCTTACCGCCACGCTAAACAGCCCCATTGCTGCTATTTGCCCGATGGCTGAGCGCCAGAAACCGTAGTGCTGCCTGTTCACAACGGCGAAATGGCGGTCGCAATAAATACGCTGGTTAATCATATTGTAAGGCGGCGAAAGAGGTTGCCCGCAGATGCAACAGACGTGTTGCGCTTGCGGAGCTTCCTTTTGGGGCGCAGTGTCTTGCATACCGTATCCTAACTTCCCTAACGTCCCGCCCGCATTGTGGCGTCTATCTCTGTGGGGTTGCTTGCGCCGGAGGAGAGGGATATGCCAGCGTCCGCGAGCACAGGCCGATAGCCGTTGGCTATGATGATCACGCTATACGACCTGCCCCGCGCCACCGGGTCTGTGGTCTGGTAGTATCCTCTGCTGTCGGTGGTGCCGTAAGTGAGCACTTCGTCGTCAGTGACCTGGCCGTCCTGTGCGGCAGCGGAGGCGGTAACGCCGGAGTTGAGAATGAATATCTGGGCACCAGCTATGCCACGTCCTGTGTCGGCGCTTGTGATATATCCGTTGACGTAGACCTGGCTCTGCGAGGAGGTAGGTGGGGCGGAAGGGGCCTGGCCTGTGGTGCAAGCAGGCATTGTTGCATCGTCAACAAAGAAGCTGCTAACATTGCCCCGTGGATTAGAAGCCGTAAAGACGATGCGCACGGTCTGACCTGCATAGCGAGTAAGATCGAACTGCACTTGCCGCCACTTGTCGTCACCATTCTTTGATGACACGCTCTCTATAGTCCCTACCTGGTTGCCATTAACATCAGCAAGCAGGGAGGTAAAGGTGGCGTCACTCGCGAAGAAGCCGCTAAGCCCTGAGAACTCCTGGTGGACAAGGCGGTAATAGCTCAGCTCGACCGATGTGGCATTGGCGGGCACGGCTAAGTCCTGGTAAATGTACTGCACAGATTCCTTATCGGTGCCGCCGAGCCACGCACTTTGCGCGCCTGTGCGGGGCATCTGCGGGTCTATTATCTCTGTGTGGCTGGAGGTTACCTCATTCCAGCTGCTCGTGCCCTCAAAGCCGCCATTGGCGATCAGCTCGCGGCAGCCCGCAGGAAGGGTCTGCGACGGAACAGGCAGAGAAGGGCCGGGGGTGGGCGCACCCGAAGTGCCGGGCTGCGGGGGTGGCAGGGGGGCGGTCTGCGAGCCGCCGATATCTATGCCCACCTGCCTGAAAGCCGCTTGCACAGCGTTGACCTCTGTTGCGCCGTACAGGTCAGTCGCCGCCTGAACTGTTGCACGTCCTGCGTCAGCGAAGTTAGCGTCGGGAGTCAGATACTGTGTAAGCGTACGGTAGTATATTTGCTCCATCTTCTCTTTGCCGATAGCCTGCGCGATAAAGTAGGCAGCATGGCTGGGGATGCCGCTGTTAATGTGCACACCGCCGTTGTCGGCCTTACGGCTGAGAGGCAAGTTAGCATAGTTGCTCATAGTTCCAGGTTGGCCCACGCCTGTGAGGGGATTCGAAGGGTCGTAATTACCGCCGATCTCAGGGTCCTGAAGGCTCCGCAGATAGGGCACAGGGTAAGGGGGCGACTTCACTATTGTTTCGCCAATGGTCCAGTTGGCACGATCAATCATCGCGCCGAAAACGTCGGAGTACGACTCGTTGAGCGCACCGGATTGCCCTTCATAGACGAGTTGCGCGGTATTATCTGTGATGCCATGTGTAAACTCGTGTCCTGCTACATCGAGGGCATATGCGAGGGGCTTGAAGATGGTACCTCCATCTCCATACACCATTTGCTGCGCTTCGCTTATCCAGGCGGCGTTCTCAGAATCCGCGGGATCATTACCATAGTGCACAGTAGAGACCATGGGACTGCCCTGCCCGTCAATGGCGTCGCGCTTGAAAGTGTTGAAATAGTAGTCGTAGACTTTACCGGCAGCATCGTGGGCCGCTTGCCCAATCGGGTCTGACGTGCGCTCTCCCTCCTGAGCCAGCAACTGACCAGGGATATCGGTGCCCTTCCCGGCGCTGTAGGTCTCACGGTTCTTCAGATTGTCGGTGGCATCTATGGCATGCACAACTACGGGGCGGCGGGCGTTGACGAAGATAGTCCACTCACCCAGGGGGGAGGTGGTGAGCAATTTGACATTCCATGATAGCGTCGCCTTGCCATTTTCATCTACGTAGACCGATAGAGCCGTCTTGTCTGCGCTCTTTGCTTGAACCGTAGAGCTTTCCGCAGGGTCAAGCAAGCTCTCCTTTAGGTCTACGAGAGCAACCTGTTCAGCCTGCTCACGGGTAATGGTCGGTTGGCTTGGAATGTTCAGGTCAGGCGCGTATTGACCATCAACCGCCACTATCTGCTCCTGCTGGTCGAGATGTACGATCATCTGTTTGCCGTAAACAGGTATGCCGTTGTAGATCTGCGGCAAGCGAATATTGGAGAAGTTTAGCTGTTGGTCCGGCTCAATACGGGCAGGGCCGAAGTCGTTAGCGACAGCATCAAGGCGAAAGAGAGCGCGGTTCTCATCGAGGAAGCCGCGTGCGACTGCGAGAGGGTTGCCCCGCTCGGCTGCGGTTGGCACATAGGGTATTCTGGCAAATTTGCTATTGCCAGTGAGGAAGCGCGGGATGCCTGTCTGCTGATCCCAGTAGGCTTCGAGAGTGCCACCTGCGCGGCTGTTGAGCGCGTCGAATGCCGTCGCAGGTGACGAGGCCCGACTGGAAGTGCCAGAGTAGGCAACCAGGCTTGCGCTTGTATCTAGAGCGTTGACAAGCCGGGCGCTTGAGGCCCAAAGCGCCTGCTGTGCGGCCAAGCTGCCGGAGGAGCTAACTAGGGCTGTAGCTGCAAGTATTGAGAGCGTTATCTGCATCGCGGTGGGATAGCGCCTGCCCGAAAGCCAACTGTGCATTTTATTCTCCCTCAGCGTCGATTGAAGGAGAATAAGCACGAACCGTTCCATTAAAAGGGGAGAAACGCAAAAGCACAAAGAGCATAAAGAGCGTAGAGGAGACGAAGATTCCACAGGATTTACAGAGCAGAGGTTATCCGGTGATCTGTCGTGCGTAATGTGAGTTCATAATTCGTAATTCTGCCGAAGGCCGTTGCGGAGCGACATCAGCGCGAAAGCTGCTCGCGAGCGGGGAGCACCCGTAGCCATCAGCACGCGCGTGTTCTGGCTGTTGGTGGCTCCGAAGCCCGACTTATAGGCTTCGTCGCCTCTCCCGAAGTCAAGCACACGTGCTCCTTCCTTGATCGCCTGTTCAATACGCAAGGCATCAAGCACCGTGCCGGGCCTGCTGGCCGCCCGCTCCGGATCAAAGCCTTTCATATAGCTGTTCCACCTGCCGTTCATCAGGAAATTGACCGATGAAGCCACAGCCTGACCTCCGGCGTGCAGTGTGACCAGCCGCAGCCAATCATGCGAAGGGTTCCCATCGGGGGCAGGCTTCCTTTCAGGGGTTGCAAAGCGCATACATACCTCCTCCAGGAATGGAAGGAAGCCCGGCTCCATATGCTCATGGCTCAGGCTCTCGTCTTTGGTCGCCCAACGCGCCATGTGCAGCTTATAGAAGGTGGCGATAGCATCTTCGACCTTCACCTCCTCAGCTACTACGTCCAGGCTGCCATCCTGCTCCCGCATGAATTTGCGCGGGAAGGACGACACATAGTAACGCCGCTTGCGTGGCAAGGCGCTCACGTATGCCTCCCAGGAGGTGGGAAGCTCGATAAATGGACAGTTGGTCTGAGGTAGACAGGTGACGTTCAGCCCACTGATCCTGCGCGCCCGCAGGAAGCTGAGGAGCGGAGCTTGAGCAGGCACTTCACTCAGGTCGCCCAGGTCCCAGCCATGGTGGTGCCCTTGCAAGAAGGTCAATATAACGCCTGTAGCCGCTTGCGCACAGCGCGGGTCTACGACAAAGTCGCCGTAGTCGCTGAGGCCAGTGCCGATGAACTCCAGCTTACGGAATGGCCCAAAGCGCCGCACCATCAACGGTGCGACGCCTACAAGCCCGCCGGAGTTGTCGCGCACCGTGACTACGTTTAGCCTCTTTCCGCCGCCAAAGTGCCGCCACCAGGCATCGCACCACTGAAAAGATGAGAAGACAGTTGAAGCGGGAGAAGCGAGCAGCAGGTCAGTCCACGCGTCTTCAAGCTCATGCAGACCTGCCACGTCGTGTATCAAACGGGCATGATACTTCGGGGTATTCGGCGTAGCCGGGTGCTGAAGACTGAGCGCTGAGGAGTGAGTATTGAAAAGTCGCATATACTCCAGGTGGGAACACTAAAGAGTTGTTTAACGGCAGATATCAGGGAGGGCAGCCAAGCCACGCCATCTCTTTGTCTCTTATCATCCAACTACATGCGCAAGCCAACCCTGGCCGCCACTATTAACGGCTGACCACTTCAGTCGCATGTAGTCGTCCGCGCTCATCTTATACCAAGCTCATGCCAATAAAGATCTTCCCACTTGCTAACCCAGGCGCGCATACTGTAGTCGCGGACCACCTCGGCACGCGCTGCCTCGCCAAGCTGCCTGGCAAGGCCGGGGTCGTTGAGGCAGCGAAGAATGCTCGATGCCAGCGCTTCAGCATCTGCTGGCGGCACCAGCAACCCTGTAACTCCATCCCGCACCACCTGGGCAACTCCCCCCACGTCAGTAGTCACTGCAGCACAGCCCGCCGACATAGCTTCGAGCAGCGACACCGGCATCCCCTCCCAGAGCGATGCAAGGACAAATAGATCGCTGGCGGCAAGTATCTCTGGCACGTTGTCGCGGAAGCCGGCGAAAACAAAGTTGTCTGCAACTCCCAGGGCACTGGCCCGCGCTTGCAAATCCGCAAGTAGGGGACCTTCACCCACCACAGCGAAGCGTACATCGGGCCGCAACGCGGCAACGATCTGGGCCGCTGCCACCAGATACTCCTGCCCTTTCTGCGGCACCAGCCGGGCAAGATTAGTCACCAGAGGGAAGTCGCCGCCGATCAGAGCTTGCTTGATAGCGGCTCGATCAAAATCAGGCCCACGGTAGAAGCGATCTGTGTCCACACCATTGGCGATGGTGCGCACGCGGCTCAGGGGGAAGCCGAACCATTGGGCCACCTCTTCGCGCAATAGCTCGGAGACCACTACCAGCTTTCGGCACCACAGGTGCGCCGTCCACCTCTCTAAGAGTTGCCGGTGGCGTGGCTCCTCGTCCAGGTCTATAAGCCCATTGTGGATTGTAGAAACCACGGGCCGCCTCGTCACAAACCCGGCCATACGCCCCATGATGTCGGCAGCTTGCAGGTGTGTGTGTATAATATCAATCTTATGGCGTTGTATATACCTGACAAGGCGTAGCAGAGATGGCAAGTCATAGGAGGCGTGCTGATTGAGTACGATCACAGGCACACCCAGAGCCTTCAGCGCAGGCACAGTTATAGAATTGGGCCTGGGGCGCAGCCCACAAACATAAAGGTCGAAGCGCGTGCGATCCAGGCCCTCGGCGAAGGTCCGTAGCAAGACCTCCGCCCCCGCGTTTCCAACTTTATCTATGATTTGTAAAACCCGAACTTTCTTCGCCATACTATGGACAGGTGCTTAGCTCAAAACGCGGTAATCTTGCCCCGCGGTAATCTTGCCCATTGTGATATACTTGCTTCACTTTTCTGACTGCGCCCGGTGTGGGTGGTCGAATCACGAGATCTGTTTTGCTAACGCGTCACTACAGCAATGCGGCAGCAAAGCAGGAGGAGGCGTGCCGTGCCGTGCCGTGCCTTCTCAGCGACGGCACGAGCAGCATCATTCTAACATAACGTTGGAAGGGGCACAAACCCGCTGCATCAGCAACCGGTGGTCGGTAGTCGCTCGTAACTAACCACTGACGATGAGGAGCAACGTATTGTCTCAGCCTTCGGAGTCTCAATCGAACACCGGCGCTCTTTCAGGGCTGCCATCGTGGGCGGTAGCGCTGCCGTTATGGGCAGGAGCGCGCTGGCTCTGGATTGCGCCTGTTTCGATAGGCGAGGTCCGTTATTACTGCGGCTCTACTGGTTTGCGCCGATTATCTCATGCCCGTGCTCGCGCTATTGAACAACTGCCTCTCGCCACTCCATACTCAATAGTGGTGCTCGACCAAAGATCAGCAACTCCACAACCCTCCTGGTGGCAGCTTCTTGCGTCGGGCCTCGATTCGGGCGGCGTGCTCTTTGTCTGCGGCGACCAAACGAACGGATTGCCTGCGCGAATTCGCACAGCAGCGCCGGAGTTGCACCCCACCGAGTGGCACCTGATCGAGCGAAGTCAGGATTCGGACTGGCGGCTGCGCCCCGCAACCGGCGCAGCCCTCAAGCTGTTTGACACAGCTTTGCAGCCGCCTCTCAGTTTGGGAGCACGGCTCGACCAGTTCAGACGCCGCTGGGCACAAGGCGGGAGGTTGGCTTGTCTGCCGGTCTGGCGAGACAGCAAGGCGCAATGATAGCCCTGCTGGATGGAGCGATTCCAGCAGCGTTGCTGGAGGCGGCGGCAGGGCACCCGGTACAACGTCCTCTGTCGTTGTT
>JADEYI010001223.1_pt1 | contig 21251 bp, 18 predicted proteins | sample 8542331 | NCBI WGS metagenome assembly JADEYI01 (sample SAMN16510988, study PRJNA670497) | mine drainage metagenome | isolation source: biofilm near Copperflume 1 | place: Germany: Marsberg coppermine Kilianstollen | collected 2018-02
TTTGGTGGTCACTTTGCAGCGGAAAAGAGTGGTCACTTTGTGCGGAATTTCCAATAAGGTGAAGGACTTAATGTATCACAATCCAAAAGGCAATAGAAAAGGTATTAATCTCTCCATGCTTCGAGCATCTGGAAAAAAGTATTCAAACAACTGGGATATTCTAAAGAAATAGCATGAGCAAAATAACCAACAAAATCGAAGCGCATGATCGCTCAATCTCCGAAGTACTGGATGATAAAAAGTATACTGTAGATTATTTCCAACGCGAGTACAAATGGGAAGAGCGCCACATCGAACAACTGGTTTCAGACCTAACTTCATCTTTTCTTGATGAATACCGACCTGAGCACAAACGCAAGGACATTGAGAATTACAACTCCTACTACCTCGGTCCCTTTGTAGTCAGCGTAAAAGATGGCAAGAGAAGCATCATTGATGGACAGCAACGGCTTACCTCACTGACCCTACTATTGATTTATCTCAACAACCTTCAAAAGGTACTAGGCTATACTGAGAAATTAGAGTCACTAATTTTTTCCGAGAAATACGGTGATAAGTCATTCAACATTCAGGTGGATGAACGAATGCATTGCTTAAACCAGCTTTTCAATAATCAGGAGTATGATTTGCGCGAGGAAGATGATGAATCGACTAAAAACATGGCAGCGCGCTATGATGACATAGAAAAATCCTTTCCTGAAGAAATAAAGAATGATGTGCTGCCCTTCTTCATTGATTGGCTAAAATACAATGTGGTATTAGTTGAGATCATTGCATACTCTGATGAAAACGCCTACACCATTTTTGAAACCATGAACGACCGTGGGCTAAACCTGACACCCACCGAAATGCTAAAGGGTTTCATCCTATCGAAGTTTTCTGATTCTAAGAAGAGACAAAAAGCAAATGAACTTTGGAAAGACGCTATGCAGAAATTGCACAGCTATGAAAAGGATGAAGATCAGCGCTTTATTCAGGCATGGTTCAGAGGTCAATATGCGGATACCATTCGTCCGGGTAAAGCAGGTTCAAAGAACGAAGACTTTGAAAAAATCGGTACGCGCTTTCACAGTTGGTTCCGAGATAATCTCGATAAAGCTAACCTAGTAGATGAAGCTTCGGAGAAGTTTGAAGCTTTTATCGATAAGGATTACAAATTCTTTTTAAAAGCCTACTTAAACGTCCTAAAAGCTGAGCGAACCTTCAATCCCTCCCTGGAGCATATTTTTTACATCAGCCGATGGGGTATTGCTAATTCACTAAGTTATCCATTGCTACTCGCTCCCATAACAGTTTCCGACAGTGATGAAGTGGTTAATCAAAAGATGGATTTGGTAGCTCGCTACATCGAGGCGTTTGTAGTTCGCAGGTCTGTTAACTTCCGGAAGTTCGCCTCAAGTTCAATTCGTTATACCATGTACACGCTGGTAAAAGAAATCAGAGGGAAGAATATCATGGAACTTCAAGGCATTCTGAAAAGAAAGCTTGATGAAATGGAAGAGACTCTTTCAGAGATTGCGATCTTCCGCTTACATGGCCAAAATAGATTATTCGTGAAGTATCTATTATCTAGAATGACAAGCTTCGTAGAAAAACAAGCTGGTCTCAATTCCTCATTTGAAAAGTACTTTCATAACCACGAAGGCAAGCCTTTTGAAATCGAACACATTTGGGCAGATAAGTTTAGAGAGCACAAAGATGAATTTGATCAAGAGTACGAATTTCAGGAATACAGAAATCGCCTAGGTGGCCTGATTCTGCTTCCAAGAGGTACAAACCAATCTTTCAGTGCAAAACCTTACCCGGAAAAATTGAAGCACTACATAAAAGAAAATATGTTAGCTCAGTCGCTTTGCGAATTGAACTATCAAAACAATCCTAACTTCCGTAACATGAAGAACGAGTTGGGTTTAGAGTTTAAGGCTCACGTTCAATTCAAAAAGAAGGACATCGAGGAGAGACAAGAACTCTACAAAGCAATTTGTGAGAAGATTTGGGAGCGATAGTGCCCCTATTTTTTACCTCTCTATATTAATCCGTAGAAGAACACAAACAGATTTTACCCTTTTAAATTAAGACGCATGCGTTCAACCGGAATTGAGTTCTTCAATGAGTTAACAGAATATCACAACGACTCCAATGACATCAAGGCGAAATATGCTAGAATGCGTTCATTGTTAGAGCGTGTTTCAAAAGATTTAACATCGGGTGATAGCGTTCAGTTTTCAAATCTTTTTTCGCGGCTAAGTTTTGTTTGCACAAAGACCAATCTGGACAAGCGGAAAACCTATCAGATTAACACTTTTAGGATAAACGCGAACAACGTACTCCACTCAAACTTTTCGCCATCCCGAGAAGAATACTTGCAAGATCTGAAAGCACTTTGCAATGCAATCAGTCACTTCTACGATACTGAAATCCCGCAAGAACTTTTTGAAGAATTGCCAACAAGAGATGTTTTCAAACCTTCCTTGAGACCTAAAGGTCAGAAGCATGCGCGGATAAGAGTGGAGGTGGATCGGTGGGATGACACCTTTATTTATGGTTACGATGAAGAACATCCTACAGAAGAACCAATAAAAATCAAACACCATATCGAAGGATTGAATGCCGAGTTCAATACAACCATTTCAAATCTCTGGAAAGGAGCTCAATTGAATTTAATAGATGCAATTCTGGATGAAGCTGGTGTCTACACACCAGAGTATATTGTTTTGGAGCCGGACTATTTGATAGACATCAGTTCTTTGGCAGAATGCTTTAAGGAATATGGGAGTCATCCGCTGAATTTCATTCAAGGCAAGTTTGAAGCGTTAAAAAACACAAAGCATATTCTCTTGGGTGCTGCTGCCAACCTCTTTTTAGACGAATTTGTGAATGAGAAACCTTCTAAGCCGGTTGTGTATAACGAGGCAATTAGAAAAGTATTCAAAGCATCTCCTTTTGAATTCTCAACCTGCTCTGACATACAAACGCAAGCCGCCTTTGTTGAATTTCTTCAAGGGACCAAAAGCCAGTTTGAAAATGTAAGAAATGTCGTTAATAATGTATTTGTTCATAATGACCACAACATAGACAGAGAGGAAGGTATTTTAGAGCCCTCATTCATATGCGAACAGTTTGGCGTGCAGGGACGATTGGATTTTTTACAAAAAGTTCCTACTTCAAATTTTTCAAAAATCCTCGAACTTAAATCAGGGAAGGCGCCCTTTCCCGATAACAATACATCCCTGATTGGAAAAAATCACGCTACTCAAACGTTCTTATATCAACTGGTGATTCAAACTGTTTTAGGGATTCCATTTCAATCATTACGTGCTTACATTTTTTACTCAAAGTATAACGAAGGGAGTTTGCGTTTGAGTGTCCCTGTTAAAAGTCGCTTGAGAGGTATTATCAATTTAAGAAATCTGATTGTCTCTTCAGAAAGAAAAATTGCAGCCGATAAAACGAATTCTGTAACCAAGCAACATATTGCCAGCATTACTCCCGAGACACTGATTACAAATGAATCGGTAAGTCAGAACTTCATAGATAATTACATCATACCTCAGATAAGAGAGTTCAAATCGCACTTCCATAGTGCCAGTCCCCTGGAATTGCAATACTTCCATGCTTTTTACTCATTTGTTACCAAGGAGCATTTCCTTTCAAAGGCAGGTGATACAGACTATGAAGGAAGCAAAGGCATATCTACACTTTGGCTTTCCACCCTTGAAGAAAAGATTGAAGCAGGTGAAATACTAACCAATCTAAGCATAGATCAAAATTTATCAGAAGAGGATCCTGCCACAATTCAATTAGCAATTCCAGCGTACAATTCTAACTTCCTTCCAAACTTTAGAAAAGGCGATATTGTAGTCCTCTACGAGCGGAACTCTGAGTTTGATAACGTAACAAACAAGCAAATTTTTAAAGGCGCTATTGAACACCTGTCACCGGATGAGATTACCGTAAGGCTCAGAAATAAACAGAGAAATAAATCCGTGTTGCCATCTCATAGTAAGTATGCGATTGAACATGATTTTTTAGACTCTTCCTACAATGCCATGTACAGAAGCTTGTACTCCTTCCTACAAGCGAACAAAGAAAGGCGGGATTTGTTGCTTACCGAAAGACAACCAACACAAGACAATTCAAAGCAATTAACAGGTGACTATGGTAGCCCCGAAATAAACGAGGTTATTTTAAAGGCAAAACGCGCAAAGGACTATTTCATTTTAGTTGGGCCTCCTGGCACTGGTAAGACTTCAATTGCCCTGCGGTCAATGGTTGAAGAGTTTTATTCAGACCCTTCCCTAAACATCATACTTCTTTCATACACCAATAGAGCAGTTGATGAAATCTGTGATGCCTTGGACAAGGCTAAAGGAAAACCACCTTATGTCAGAATTGGCAATGAGCTTTCATGCGAAGAAAGGCACAGAGACAAATTGTTGGAAAAAGTAATTCAAAAATGTGAAACGAGAGAGCAGGTAAAATCTACCATTCAGGGATATAGGCTTTTTGTCGGAACTGTTGCTTCCGTTTCAAGCAAGACAGAATTATTCAAACTCAAAAGATTTGAGGTCGCAATCATTGATGAAGCTTCTCAAATTTTAGAACCTCAAATTCTTGGCATTCTGTCCGCCAAAGATGCGCTTGGCGCCAATGCTATTGACAAGTTTATTTTAATCGGTGACCATAAGCAGTTACCTGCTGTTGTACTTCAAACTCCCCAAGATTCCATTATCGAATTAGCTGAACTGAATAGAATTGGTTTAGTTGATAGGAGGAATTCGCTATTCGAAAGATTATATCGGTTAAATAATTCTGGCAGCCATTCAGGCGTAACAGCCATGTTGCATAGACAAGGGAGAATGCACCCCGAGATAAGTCTTTTCCCCAATTACGCCTTCTATAAAAATCAACTTGTTCCTGTTCCAACAGCACATCAAACAGAAAAGCTTGCTTTTACAAGATATGACAAGCTTAATGGCATAGAAACGCTCACTGCAACAAAACGAGTTTGCTTCATCCCATCAGAAAAATCTAAAACAGATAAGTCCAATAAGATAAACTCAAACGAAGCCAGCATTGTTGCTACGCTTGTAAAAACCACATACGATCTTTATCAAAAAAATGCACTCACATTTAATCCTGAAGAGAGCATCGGTGTAATTACTCCTTATAGAAGTCAGATTGCACTAATCAGGCGTGAAATCCACAAACTAAACATCCCCGCACTAGATAAGATTACAGTGGATACAGTTGAGCGTTTCCAGGGAAGTCAACGGGATATGATCATCTATTCCTTTAGCATTAATCAATTCTATCAGTTAGATTTCTTAGCGAACAACATAGAAGAAGACGGGATTCTTATTGATCGGAAATTAAATGTCGCAATTACAAGAGCCAAGAAGCAGTTGTTCATAACTGGAAATCCTGGCATCCTTCCCAACAATCTCACCTATTTCAGATTGATAGAATTCATTCGTTCGAAAGGTGGTTTTATAAACTGCAGCACTGTTGATTTTCTAAAGGGTGCATTCAAAATTGATGAAACAGATACTGACCAGAATATCACAGAGAATATCTATGAGCCTGATCAGTCTTTTGCGAAAACGTACAATGCCCTTGTCATTGATCCGATTAAGAACCATCCCAAAACGCAATACCCTAGCCTGATCTATGGGAATGATTCTGATTTCAATCGACTCAACGTGATTGAATTTGGTAGAGCTAACTTTTCCGGACAAGAAAATCTGTTTGGTTATACTCAACAGGAGAGAACAAATCTTTATTGCTTTTACAATATGCGGAAGCACTATTTTAGTTCTTACGCGATTTTTAAAAGCTTCAGTGACTTTTTCAATCTTTCATTTTCCAATACGGTCAACAGGATAGCTTTTTTTGATTTTGGTTGCGGTCCGGCTACCTCTGGCCTTGCCTTTAATCAATACTTTGGCACAAAGCCCAATTTTAACTTCAACTACATAGGCATTGATACGGCAACCGCCATGCTTGAAAAAAGTAAGCAATTTTTGACATCGGGTCTATTTAGCAAAGACACGAAATACTTATTGGAGGAGTCATTGAATAAAATTTCAGGTGATTATCAGGAAAGCATTTTCACACTATCAAATACTGTGATTTTGAATTTCTCCTATCTCTTTGGCACCCTCACGAAAGACGATGCTGAAAGGCTGGCCGATAAAATCAATGTAATGATGGATAAGTTTCCGTTGAACAAATACATTCTACTATATCAGAACTCCTCATTGGAGAAGAGAAATAGAACATATAGCGCGTTTAAGAAATTAATTTCACGGTTAAAACCAATAAGTCAAAATATGCCAAGAACTGAAACCATTACCTATCGTAATGCGGAGATGAGCCGCTATGACAAAACGGAAACGGTTTTTTATGAAATACTGAGTAATTAAAAATGACACTGGATCTATTTAAAGAGAATAAAACCAACAGAGAACTATCCTTAGAAAATGCTAATGCAATTCAAGGGCTAAAAATATATTTTGATTTTATCTCAGTCGAAGAAGAAAATGAACTCTTAAAAAACATTGATGCTAATAACTGGCTGAATGATTTGAAAAGGAGAGTACAGCACTATGGTTATAAATATGATTACAAGGCCAGAAGAATTGACAACTCCTTTTTCATAGGTGCCGTCCCTCAATGGATGAATTTTCTAATTAAGAGATTGAATAAACAAGGAATAATTGATTTCACTCCAGACCAGGCAATTATAAATGAGTATGTCGATGATCAGGGTATCTCTCCACATATTGATTGTGAACCTTGTTTTGGAGATACAATCATTTCAATTTCTTTAGGAGGCACTTGTGCATTCAATTTTGAAAGAGAACCAAACTCAAAGGATAAGCTTTCACTATTTCTTGAACCAAAAACCTTAGTAGTAATGACTGGTGAATCCCGGTTCAATTGGTATCATGGTATTCCCAATCGAAAAAGTGATGACTTTAACGGAGCCAATCATAAAAGGGGAAGAAGAGTTTCCATAACCTTTAGAAAAGTAATCGTTTAGTCCCACCCACCGCACATCCCCCCGCAGGTTAATAAGGTGTTCCTCCTTCCTTGCCGCAAAAGATCACGCCAGCACTCACAGTCCGTGCTGTTGCTAACACGCTTCCATCCGCACAAACAGCACCAACTGTTCGCCTAAAGGTTTCGCTGCGCTCCATGCTGTCATGCCTTTTGCTTTGGCTGCGTCATTCGTCACGGCAGCTCCTATGTCCTGCATCCCGCTTCGTTCAGTCGTCCTTCATTACACTACATTACGCTCCATTCGCTGGCCAGCACTCACGTTCATTGCATTTGGTTTATCGGCTTCAGCACAATCATCGCACATAAACACAAATTCCATTCACTTCCAGCGCAAGCTCATTCCACTTCATTTCGTTTCATTCAGTCCTCTTTCACTCAGCAAGCTGAAGTCCACCCGCTGCCATTGTTGTGCTCGCCTGCGCTGTCGTCCGGGCTGCGGGCTGTCATGCTTTTTGCATCTCCACTTGTTGGCTGACGAACGCCCAGCACCTTTCAACAACCAACCGCACAAAGCAAAAAATCACGCCAGCCCTTGTTCGTGCGGCCACTGCTCGACCCATGACACATTCCGTGGCCTTCTCATAGTTCGCATCGCCCTCCTTTTGTCGGGCTTTAATGCTCACACCCTACCTCCTGCTCGCGGGACTCACTTCGTTTCTCTTCGTTCGCCCTGGGCGGCTCGCAAATCCGACAGAGGCCAGCGCACGACTGACGCACAGTTAGTTTTTCAAATTTAGATCTGGAACAATAATCTAAATAGTATTAAATTGATGGCTAGACAAATCCAAAAATGAAAGATTTCACCAATGATTTCGAGAAGATAATTATTGAATGGTCAAAAAGTGGAAATGAAAACGCCACCTACTTAGCATATCTTCTTAATGAAGCTGTAAAAGCAGAGCATCAATATCTATTTTCCCGCGCCAAAGAACTTCAAGCTGGGCTAATGGTATTAAGGAATAATCCGAATGATAGATATTATCCGATGCCCAAGTGGGTTCACCACAGAATCGAGAAACTTCTTCTAAACAGCAATGTTGTAAGGCAGCAGAGGAGCAACCCAAGTTAATCCATCATGTATAGTTTCTTTACATGAGGAATATATCATGTATAATTTAGCCTTTTCAATACATGATTAAACTCCGGGTAACACCACTATTGCGGTAGATTAGATGTGGCAAAAGTTAAGCATAACACAAAGTTACGGGCTTGCGGAACTAAAAGCTTCAAGGGTTCGCTACGCCCGACTCAAAACAAAATCTCCACCTTCTGTCAGTCGTTCGTTCCTCACTTCTTCCGCCAGGTAGTATTTTCTTTTGGCGGCCCTTGCATCTTTTAGTCCGGTCCCGTGTGGTGCGAGCATTATGTTTAAATATTTATTTCGTGTCCGCATCGGTGGCTGGTGGCTGCTGGGGGGCGTTTGGTTCAAATGGGTTCGCCCGTTTATGTTTTATCGTACACGCACATGCAGTGCGCCTGAGGTTTGGCTCCGGGTCTTCTGGCTAGAGCTAGGCATTTCAAAGCTCCCTTTTTAGGGGGCTTTTTTTTCTCCTATTAAACAAAGTCACAAGAAAATGGAGATCCCTATTTTACCCTACCTCTTTTTAGTATATAGGTTGAAGCTTCTAAATCAATTTCATCTGTAGTTTTTATTCTTAGCTGAGTTACCCATTCATCAATTTCCGCTTTTTTGAAATAGACTCTCTTTCCTCTTTTAAAATGCGGAATCTTTCTGGTTGATGTATCCTTATAAAGGGAGGATTTTGAACATTTTAAATACTCTGCAAGTTCGTTGATATTCATAATCTGTTTATCTGCTTGTACTTTGTAGCCTACTGAATTGGTTGCTCTTAATTCATGTAAGAGACTTTCAATCGCTTCAAGTCTTTCCATGATCATTTCGAATGGGTTTTCCATATTTCAAATTGGTTTAGCTATAATCTTAATTGAAAGATTATTGTTACGCAAAAATTAAAAGAGTCAGCAAAGATAGGCTGGCTTGCGCCCGCTCCAGCGCTCATGGTTAAGCAAGGAACTACGGCATAAACACATGCCATCGCACATCCCTTCATTTATTCCGTTCCTCCTTGCTTCACCTCCATAGCCAGCCTGTTCAGAAGGCTTCTCTTTTCTTTTTTTTCGTTTTTTCTTTTCTCTTAAAAATGTTCGTGGGGGTCGCGCAAAATTTTAAAGCGCAAACTATGAACACACCGAAAATCAAAACACACAGAATGATAGATGAATTCAAAAATCAAAATCACTTTTTCATTTTATCTAAAGGCTACAATGCCGGGAAGCCACTTTTAAATCCTTGCCCAAATTGCTTTGTAGTAATCACTTCCAATTTGGAAGAAAAAGAATATTTCTACTGGCTTTGCTATGGGCTTTGGGTAGGTGGGTTTTTCCGTCAGGTTCTCACCGGTTCGGTGATCCCATTTTTACGAATCAGCGAACTTCATCAAGTTATTAACGCAACCAGATCAAAGGTTGCTTTGAGAAAGGAAGCTCTCATGAACTCACTTGAAATTTTAAATAAGCTTTCTGCTCATCACGATAACCTGGTAAAGCAGATTCAACTCATCAAGCAAGCAAAGAAAGCAATCATGTATAAAATTTTAAGGTAAGCCTAAAGCAAAGAACCCTGACAGCATTGTCAGGGTTCTTTTTACTCCGAATCCTTCAGGATCTTCTTCGACATCCATTTCATAAAGAGAGATATCATAAAACTGACTACCGCTCCGATACACGCCAACACCGCAGTCTTTACAATGTCCTCCGAATGAATATTCGCGAAGATCGTGAGGAGGGTACCTCCGGCCGTCCCGGCCACGGTACCGCCATGGTTGCTATGAGTCGTCATCTTTGCAATCCTTTTCACCGTCAACAGCTGTCTGACTCACTGCCGTGATAACACCACCGGCCACCGTGATATATCCAGCCACGGTTATAACCGCGACCGGTAAAGCAATGGGAGCCGTGAGCAATGCACCACCGGCAGCGGCCAGCGCGAGTCCAACATTTCGCAACACCCGAAAGAATTTCGGAGTAGGTGCTTTTAATCTTTCTATCAATTTCATGATCACTTGGATTTAATTGTGATAAATACTTTCTCCTTTCGTTCCAAAGCTTCGAGCACAAATGCCTTCAGCTTTTCGTTCGCTAAGCGCGAATCTCTTCCCTTACCTGGTCCTGTCAACTGAGTGACGGGTGCGATGCATCCTTTCAGTTGAGTCTTTGCGTCATTGGCAGGATGGATAAGTATCCAGCTTCTATCCGGCACATCCACAACCAACAAGTGCAACCCAAACTTTCTTATGAATCGCTTCCGAAGCTCGTACCTTCCTTCAGGGATGCAGGAAACATTCCGCTGATTCTGGAGCCAGGGGAGCTCGATGGTGTTGCACACCACGAGCTTGAGTTCCCCATTGGTTCCTTCAGGGTCATAAGTCCTGAATAACTCCAGTTCCATTACACGCCACCGTCAACAGCCACTAACGCTAAAGCGTTGTAAACTCCGTTCTTCAATGGGTAGTAAGCGCCATTGACGAACTGCAGGAATTCAATGCCGAAGGCTGCAAAGAGCGGCTTCGTGCTGGCTGGTGTTACTGCATTGGTCAAGGTCAACGCTGCTTCAGTTTGTGGACCAAGCACCACTTCAGGAGTTGCAGAAGTAGTTACCACATAGCTTCCTGCCTCAAAGTCAACTTCAACACCTGCAGCAATCAACCGGAAATGAGTCGCACCTTGTGGTGCTCCGATCATGTTACCAGGGATATAATCCGGAACATCAACCGAGAGATTGCCAGAAGGACGATCAATGGTTGGAGTGAACGGAGCAAAAAATGTACTGCCAAGCTTTCCGTCCAGGTTGAACTCAAAGCCATTCAGCAACTCTGCTTCTCCATCGATCACGTTACGCTGTCCGCGCACGTTAGTCGCATCTGCCTGGATGACTTTCACCATCTCACGCGTCAGGCGGCTAGTCATCCGGCTATCTGAGATGTTGATAAGCAACGCACGCAATGCGGTTCTCAGCAGCTTGCCGGCCGCGCCAGCGCGTCCGAACTCGGCACCGTTCTCACGTGTGCGCTCAAAGTTGGGATCGTTCTTAATGCGGTCTGCATCAACGCCTCCTTTTTCGCGCGCAAGAAATCCATCTTGCTGAGACTTGTAGAAGGATACTCCTCCCATTTGTCCTTGTAATTTGATAATACCTTTTTGTCTTGCCATAGTTTAAAAAATTAGTTGTCCAACCTGTTCACGGCACAGTCTGGTTAAGCCGTTGTTGCAACAATGGCCAAACTTATTCGATGGAATCATCAAGACATAAGAAGCCCTTCCGCGGGTGAACACTTGCGCGTTATTCTTCCGTTATTTCCAAAAATGATTTACTTTAAGTGCAGAGCTTTGCCCAGGATAAGGCAGGGATGAAGTATAGATAGTGTATGAAAGTCAATAGGATTATTATCTACCCAAAAGATATTCAACGCATCACGGGCAAGAGTGAGCGTCATGGTAGGTTATTGATCAGACGTATCAAAGATCATTTCAAAAAAGAAGATCATCAGCTTGTGAGCATTGATGAATTCTGCTCTTACACCGGATTAAAATATGAACAAGTAACTTCATTTTTAACCGTATAAACCTGTTCAAATTTGGTACTAGTATCATCGAAATTTTGTATTTTTATCTCATAGAGAACGAACGATTTTGATCACAAAAAGAAGGTGCCAAACGAGGTGCCACTAAGATCAGAAGCGATAAGACATATTGATTATCAACACATTAGGAGTAGGTTAAAACACCCTCCTCCTCTGCCAAGTAGTAGTAAACTCATTGATAATCAGTGAATTTTGCTTTTAAAAATGAATTGAAAACCACTAAGTTCTTCAACCCAAAATCAAATCTTGCAAAGTTTACATTATCCCCATCGTTCTCTCTCAAATAGCTGATAAACTTCGAGTTTTGAAAATAGTGGAAGTTTTGTCTTTTCTGAGAAGAAATATTGACCGGCTTCAAAACCGAAAACCCTTAATGTATTTACACAAGGGTTGACGTTTTCTGTTGCTTGTTCGAAAGATGGTATTCATTTACCAAAAACAATTCGTTAGGATCAGTAGAATTTTCAGGGTTGTACAAGTGGATCACTATTGAGTTTAGGATACCAAACAAACCTGTACTTTACTTTAGTTATCAATAAAAAACGGGAGCAATCAATTGCTTGATTTACTCCCGTCTTCGTTGGCCTTCAACCGTAGCTGTTGGCAAACCCTACATCAACGCGCTCAAACTAAAACTTACCTTAACCATCTTGCGATGGTTGCTCTCAGCTTCGCGTATTCTCACCATCTCCGAAGAAACCTTGAGAAAGCACAACCTAGCCATTCCGGCTTTTTTATTTTCCAACTTCCCTAGAAATTGGCTTTTTGTTTACCGGTTTGTCCGATCAATTTGTCGCTATCGAAATAGTGATATGAAGGTGCATGTAGTTACTTGATTATCAAAATATTTTGATAAAAAGTAACGCACAACTTTTCAACCAAGTTGTGAACATTTGAGAAATGAAATTAAGAGTGGATTTTCCCTCTTAAAAAATCAGCTGTATACCCTTTTCCCTTCTTCACCATTTCTTCAGGTGTGCCGGCAAAGAGCAATTGCCCGCCGTTTTTTTCTCCACCTTCCGTGCCAAGATCAATAATCCAGTCGGCCGATTTGATGACTTCCATGTTATGTTCGATCACAATCACGGTATGGCCGATATCGACTAAGGCATTGATGGCTTTTAATAATTTAGAGATGTCGTGAAAGTGCAATCCGGTGGTAGGTTCATCAAAAATGAAAAGGAAGTTTCCCTTCATGTCCGAATTTTTTCCGAGGAAGGAGGCCAGCTTCACACGCTGCGCTTCCCCACCGCTTAACGAATTGGAAGATTGCCCAAGTTTAACATAACCCAAACCGACTTCATTGAGTGGAAGGATTTTATCATAAACCGCTTTTTTGTCACGAAAAAATTCAAGGCCTTCCTCAATAGTCATATCCAGCACATCGGCAATATTTTTGCCTTTGTGCTCCACTTCCAATACTTCTTGCTTGAAGCGTTTGCCGTGACAACTTTCGCACATTAAAAAAATATCGGCCATGAATTGCATCTCCACTTTAATCTGGCCTTCCCCTTCACAGGTTTCACAACGGCCACCTTCCACATTAAACGAAAAGTGAGATGGTTTGTAGCCGCGCTGTTGCGATAGTGTCTGATCCGCATACAATTGGCGAATGGCATCGTATGCCTTCACGTAACTGATCGGGTTGGAGCGTGATGATTTCCCTATCGGATTTTGATCCACAAATTCGACATGGGTGATCTTAGCAATATCGCCCGTGAGCTGATCGTACTTGCCCGGTGTTTCCGATACTGATCCATTCGCACGACCGGTAGCCGGATAAAGTATTTTTTTAACCAAAGTAGATTTGCCTGATCCACTCACCCCGGTCACAACCGTCAGTGCGCCTAAGGGAAAAGTAACGTTGAGATTTTTTAAATTGTTTTCTCGTGCACCGTTAATGGTGATCGAATCTTTCCATTTCCTTCGAACAGCAGGAACAACAATTTTTTCTTTACCCGAAAGATAGTCAGTGGTGTGCGAGATAACTTTTCCATTAATTTCTTTTATCGAGCCTTGGAAAACCAAATGACCTCCGTGCGATCCGGCATCAGGCCCAATATCAATAATTTGGTCAGCCGCACGCATGATTTCTTCTTCATGCTCCACCACAATTACCGTATTGCCCATGTCGCGCAATGATTTCAATACTTCGACCATTTTAGCAGTATCACGAGGATGAAGCCCGATGCTTGGCTCATCCAGAATATACATTGAGCCGACCAACGCACTACCCAACGCTGTCGCCAATTTGATACGTTGAAATTCTCCACCGGATAAGGTCGAGGTTACACGATTGAGCGTGAGATACCCCAACCCCACTTTGGCCATGTAGCCGAGGCGGGATTTTATTTCGGTTAAAATCCGGTCAGAGACCTTTTGGTCATACGCATCAAGTTTCAGTTTTTCAAAAAATACCAGCGCATCTTCAATGGGCATCAACACGATGTCAGTGATCGAAGTGTTGGCAATCTTAACATAAGAAGCATCTTTGCGCAATTTCGTTCCCCTACAATCCGGACATGTAGTACGTCCGCGGTATCGCGATAGCATAACACGGTATTGAATCTTATGGGTCTTAGATTCCAAGTATTTAAAAAAGGCATGAAGCCCCTCGAAATATTCGTTGCCTTCCCACAAAAGATCGCGCTGTTTTTGCGTGAGCTCATTGTACGGCCGATGGATTGGAAAATCAAACTTGATCCCTGTCTTCAAAAGGGGCTTCGCCCAGTTGCTCATTACTTCACCGCGCCATGGCGCAATTGCACCCTCATACACGGACAAACTTTTGTCGGGGATAACCAAGTCTTCATCAATGCCCAGAATTTTTCCAAATCCTTCGCAAGTCTGGCAAGCGCCATACGGATTATTGAAACTGAAGAAATTGACGGAAGGCTCAGTAAACACCATGCCATCCAGTTCGAAACGGTCGGAGAAGATTTTTTTGTCTGTACCCTCAACGTAGATCACGCAATCGCCATGTCCTTCAAAGAAACCAGTCTGAACGGAATCAGATAAACGAAAGGTTAAATCTTCGTCATTGGCATTTACGGCTGTGCGGTCGATAAGAATTTCAATTTCTTCTTCAGTTTTTTTGGGTTTAGATTTCTTTCCCTCACCCCTTCCCCTCTCCCTAGCGAGAGGGGTGTCCGCAGGACGGAGTGAGGGGCTTAAAATTTCTTCAATGAATTTTACCTCACCATTCATTAACACTCTCGCAAAGCCTTTGCTTAGCAATAAATTCAACTCATCTTCGGTTTTCCTTCCTTTCTGTATCTTTAAAGGACAAGCCACCATCACCCGCGTTCCTTCTTTTTGCTTGTTGATGTAGTCCACGACATCGGTTACCGTATTTCGTTTCACCTCTTTTCCACTTACAGGCGAATAGGTCACGCCAATGCGGGCGAAAAGTAATTTCAAATAGTCGTAAATCTCGGTGGTAGTTCCTACTGTACTTCGTGGGTTACGGGTGTTTACTTTTTGTTCAATAGCGATGGCAGGAGAAACACCCCGAATGTAATCCACTTCGGGTTTTTCCATGCGACCCAAAAACTGGCGGGCATAAGAACTTAAACTTTCTACATACATCCGCTGGCCTTCGGCAAACAAGGTATCAAAGGCAAGGGACGATTTACCCGAACCCGAAAGGCCTGTAATCACCACAAATTTATTCCGGGGAATAGCAACGCTCAAGTTTTTAAGGTTGTTTACCCTTGCGCGCTTGATGATGATGTATTCTTTCGGATCGAGATCGTCTAAGGAAGAGTCGTTGAAAATGGAAGTCATGGAAAACGTAAAAATAGAAAACAAAACATTATTGAAGGAGTTAGCGCACTCGATTTAAAGTTTTTAATTTTAAGCTGAAATCGCCCCATTGATAAAAAATGTTTGTGTACGATCACCACTTGTTACGATTAACATTGCACCATAATGCCTGGCATCCGCTCAACGCAAGAGCTTGAGGACGTTATCGAAGGTTACTCCTTTGCCGATGAGGAGTATTTTGAGGAGCTTGGCTACAGCGTGATCCGTTTTATTGGATTTACCAAAGCATCAAGAGCACTAAAAGTAGCATGCCGAATTGGTGAAAATGGCTAAATCATCACGCTTGATGCAAGAATCCCTTCAGTGGAAGAAATTATTTCTGACTTCTGTAAATACTGTTAGGTTAAAAATCTTTTTATTAAATTTGAAATACTTTATCAAAGCTAACATGGCTAAAACAGCAACAAAAATCAGTAAACAGGAAAATCCGTTTTTAACATCGATGACCAATGGCTTATGGGAAAAATTGGACAAGAGTCGGCAAAGAGTGTCAAAGGAAGAAATGGTTAAGCGAATAAATAAGATAAAAGAAAAAGATTCTTAATCAGCGAATTCTCACTTCCCAATGACAGCTCGCTTACGATAAACATTTACCGAACCGGTATCGTCAAAAACTTCAAACCAAACAACATAGTAACCCATCCGCGCCCGGCTGCCGTCATCACGGTCGCCATCCCAGCGGTAAAAGCCTTCCAAGCCAAGGGTTTCATTGTTAGCTAGGGTTTTGATCAGTCTGCCCTCTGCATCCAGAATTTTAACATTTGCCACTTTACCGCCTTGATCAAACTTGTAATTGATTTTAGAAAAGTCTCGGCCGGGAACCGAAGGTGAAAAAATCTGTGGATCAAGTGTAATCGCATTGTCATTGATGGAAGATTCTGGTCTTGAGTTTGAGTTCACGTACCCAGGGGTGGCGAAACCGGCCGTTGAACTGGCCGACCTCCAGTTGCTGGGATCGTTGGTCAATTCAGAAAAAGAAATTCGTTCGAGCGAAATGCCTTCGTTGTCTTTCAAAAATGGTGAATGCATTTTCTGCGAATAACTGAAGTGATCAATTACAAGGGATTGATCATTTTGAAGTGCAATCGTTCCCTGATCGTTCGGTAAAGTGGGCAAAGAGGCCTTCAGTAAATTTTTAGAAATGGCTTGCGGATATTGATTGGTTAACAAATCCGGGAAGGAAGCGAACACGCAATACGCTTTCGGAGTTAAAATAAAATCATCTGTAGTGATTGCTTTGGCATTGATGAAAGTATTGCCCTCAAAATTTCCCAATTGCCAGTTTTTTAGATTGATATATTTTGGCGATTGGTTATAAACTTCCAAGAAATCCACGCCACCAGCCCGTGGGTTAAAAAGAATTTCGTTGATTACTAAATCAAGGCTGTCGGCTTTTTCGGGCAAAGCAAAAGAAAGCTTATTGAAGTTTGGTTGGACGAGGTTTCCGCTGCAATCATAAAGTTTATTCACTTCGATTGCGTACAGTTCGCGTAGCGCCAGGGCTTGAGTCAATTCAATCGTGATTTGTTGCAAAGTGATGTCTGTGAAATAGGATTTCGCAATAGGAATGGATGGTGTTATCGTGAATTCAGCTGGCGAAAGGTCTTTCTCTAATTTCTCATTGAAATTCATTTTCAAAATAGTTGGCGATAGCGGAGAAATCGCCACCAACTGCGGGCCAATTAGATCAGGTTTGTTTGCGAAGATTGAATTTTGTTTTCCGGGGGTTCCTCCTGATGGATTTTCAGACGCTGCCCAATTATCTTGTTCGCTGCAAACGTTTTTTGGATCAATAATTTCAATCGACCAGCCGCCCTCTTGTTTATCGATATCATGATACCAAGCCAACGTATAATTGACCGAATCGATTGTTGTATTGGAAGGATCACGCAGCGTAAGATGGTCTCCACTATTGTTGAGTGTAGGGAAATTCGGAACGCCAATCGCTCTTCCGTACCCGTTAAATATATTAACATTAGCAGATGCCACAACAATCCAATATTCCTGTGGCAAAATAATCTGGCTTCCAAGCACAGCTGTTGAAGTCCCATCAGAAAATTTCCAACCCGATAAATTAAATGGATTAGTACTTCGATTGTAAACCTCAACATATTCCTGAGCCGGCAAACCTACTTGCGGACTCGGATCGGGAAAAATTTCTGTGAAGATGATATCTTTAGACAAGGCGGGCATCGATTGAAAAAACAAAAATGCTAAAGATGAACTATTCATTGCATTCCCTGCCAAATCTTTTACTCCTGAAACAGTGATTTGATTTTGGATGCCGTTAGAAAAAATTTTTGTGAAGTTAAGGATGACAGATTTTCCGTCAGGTTGTAAGCTCACTGAGTTAGGATTTCCAATCGTATTACTTACTTCATAGTTAGCGGTCGACTGGGAGGAAACGGGATCGAGTAGTTCATCAAAAACAATGGATATGGTGGAAGAGGAAGCTACCTGAACGGTCTGGACAGCAGGTGGTGTTTTGTCCGTTTGGGGTGGACCTGCATAGAAATTATCGTAATAGAATTTTGTTGAGTTGCTTACCGTATAGGTACAGAGCACCCCAAAATATAAAGAAGAATTATACGTGAGGTCAGTGCCACTGGCATCCAAAACAAAACTATTCCCTCCTGAATAATCAACATTCAAACTCCAGAGTCCATTGCCATCCCGAGTTATTTTTATATTCACCGCAAATGAATTAGCTACCCCACCAGCAGTTCCCCGGCAAACGGAAGTAGAAATATTTCCAGTTTGTCTAAATAATTCGATCGCGTCATTCGAACCAGCTTCTCCAAATTGTAAATAATAGCCATTCAATGGCTGTGTCAAATCAGCCTGATCACTGGTTAAATAAACTCTTCCAAAATTGTTGGCTGAAGATGAAAAGCTTTGTTTGACATAAAACAGCCATTGGAAATTGTCAAGCGAAGCTGATGAAAAAGCTGTTGACAAATAAGAAGTGCCCGCTACGGTGTTGTTAAGCTGCAATTGGTTTGCGGTATTGACAACGAACTGGGAAACCGACCCCAACCAGGTTGGGCTGTTTGAGAAATCTCCATCGGAGAAGTCGTCATCTACTTGAGCAAAACAAACAGTCGTTATGCCAACTAAGAAAATAATCGTCTTAATTTTCTTCATAGCGTCATTCCAAAAATAGTATTTTTGCCGTTCATAAAAATTTTTAACAAATGAAATTAGCTGTTGTTGGCGCTACCGGGTTGGTAGGCCAGGAAGTTTTGAAAGTAATCGATGAGCGCAGCATCGAATTTGATGAATTGTATTTAATCGCCTCTGCCAAATCGGTAGGCCAGAAAATGAAATTTAAGGGTAAGGAATACACGATAAAAAGCATTGAGGAGGGTTGTACGTTGGCAGCGGATGTGGCCATCTTTTCAGCCGGAGGCGGCACCTCTTTGGAGTGGGCACCAAAATATGCTGACAAGGGCACAATCGTAATCGACAACTCTTCCGCATGGCGTATGGATCCTACTAAAAAATTAGTCGTACCGGAAATCAATGGTCATGTGTTAAAAATCGATGACCGTATTATCGCGAATCCAAATTGTTCGACCATCCAGATGGTGATGGCACTCGCCCCATTGCATGTAAAATATAAAATAAAACGCATCGTGGTTTCGACTTATCAATCTGTGACCGGCACAGGCAAGGATGCAGTTCAGCAAATGATGGAAGAACGCAGTGGGGTTACCAGTGGAATAAAAGTGTATCCACACCGTATTGACATGAACGCCTTGCCACATATTGATTCATTCCTGGATAATGGGTACACCAAAGAAGAAATGAAAATGGTGAACGAAACACACAAAATTATTGGCGACAACACCATTGGTGTAACGGCTACCACCGTGCGCATTCCGGCAATCGGTGGACATTCTGAAGCTGTGAATGTGGAGTTTTATAAAGACTTTGATTTAAAAGAAGTGCGGGAAATTCTAGAAAGCGCTCCCGGTGTGATTGTTCAAGATGATGTGAAGAACAATGTTTACCCGATGCCTATCAATTCGCATGGTAAAGACGAAGTATTTGTAGGTCGCTTGCGCAGGGATGAATCCCAGCCCAATACCTTAAACATGTGGATTGTAAGCGACAATCTTCGCAAAGGAGCCGCCACCAATGCCGTGCAAATTGCTGAATTTTTGATGGAAAAGAGTTTGGTTTATTAATTGTAATTTTGATCTAAATAAAAATAATATGAGCAAAGGATTAATCACTGTATTGATAGTAATTGGAGCCATTGTAGTTGTTGTAGGAGGTTTTTTTATGTGGGGAACCGGAGTTTATGATAGTGCCGTCAAAGCGCAGGAAAACGTGAATGAATCATTCAGCAACGTTCAGGCTGCTTACCAAAGAAGGGCCGATCTTATACCCAGCTTAGTGGCTACCGTAAAAGGCGCTGCCGAAAATGAAAAAGGCATCCTCACCCAGGTAACGCAAGCAAGGGCAGGTATCGTTGGAGCCAAGACGCCAGAAGATTTGGATATTGCCGGACGTAAAATAAACACTGCGATCAATCTCGCTTTCGAGGCGTATCCTCAAATTCGCTCAACAGAAAATTTTCAAGAACTGCAATCGCAATTGGAAGGTACTGAAAACCGAATCAATGTGGCTCGTCAGCGCTATAATGAGACCATCAAGTTATATAATTCTTACGTGCGCGGCTATTTTAAAAGAATGGCGTTGAACATGTTTGGCGGTGGCGAAGATTTTTCGGTTAGGAAGGGTTTTGAAGCTGCTGCTGGTGCCGAGAAAGCCCCCGAAGTTAAATTCTGATCTAAAAATTAAAATTTATGAAGCGCCTCAACTATTTGGTTGGGGCGTTTTTTGTTTGACAACCTTTTCGATACTCTGTTTTCATTTTTTTCGTTCAATTCTTAACTCTCTTTCGATTAGAAAATCATTTAATATCTATACATTCGACTCCATTTTTTCTTGCGATTGTCGGCATTTTATTTGGCTTCGTTTTACTTTCATTGGAAATCAAAACACAGTTGTGAATTTTGCAATAACCAATCAGGTAAGGATCAGCTTCTTCCTTGCCTTCAGCTTGTTTACTCGCCTTTAAGAATCCTGAGCTATACTCTTGATTAATAATTGGAATTGCTGCATTGATACTCGCTGCATCTGTTGATACAATCAAAGTCCTTTTCCAAGTTTTTATCCATTTTTTAAGAAATTCTTCTTTGCCTTCATAGTCGTTGATTTCCTGTTCGACAAAATCAATGGTTTTAAAACATCCTTGACGAATTAACTCTTCAATTTCTTCCCAGATGGCTGTAAAAACTGGAATCTCCTTTTTAAATGTAAAGTCTAAATGAATTAGGGCATTGGTATCAATAACGTAGACTCGTTGATTGGCATTAAACAAGTCCATGTTATGTGTTAAGTAGTTCCCTTGTTCTGGGTATATAAGAAAATCTTAAGCCAAGGAAGTCCGACAAGTCTTTCATGCCGATTCTATTCTGATCAAATGCCTTAAAAGCTAGCGATATGTAAGTACGTCCTCGTTCTTTGAATGATTCCTTGTGCATTTCTCTACCTTTTGGCTCTTTGGCCAGACCAAAGGTTGGTTTATTCCACGCCAAGTGTTTTTCAGAATAAAATAACTTTGTAGTAAGGCCATGTTGCACTAAACCTTCGGTAGCTCTTGCGCACTTCGTTGTAAGTTGTATAGGT
>JADEYI010001224.1_pt1 | contig 21224 bp, 19 predicted proteins | sample 8542331 | NCBI WGS metagenome assembly JADEYI01 (sample SAMN16510988, study PRJNA670497) | mine drainage metagenome | isolation source: biofilm near Copperflume 1 | place: Germany: Marsberg coppermine Kilianstollen | collected 2018-02
CCCCATGTAGGGCTAGATCCTGCACCTCCACTCACTAATACTTGTCCTACCGTTCCAGCCCCTGTTCCACCTAGGTCAATAGCTCCAGTTATTTTCAGCGCATAATTGTTCGTAGCCCCGGTTGGTGCATTGCTTATTACACCATAGCCGTTCGTTACACCCGTAAGGACAGACGTTTCAATATTCAGCGCGGTTGAATTTGTTAATGTTGCATTAGTACCTCCAAGTGGCGCACCTGCTATTGAATGCGTAGCTGCCAGAGAAAGGGTGCTTGCGGCTACGAAAGAATAAGTAGGTGCATAATCTACGATGGCGCGTTGAAGGGATAGCGCACCCGTAGCAAATTGTACCGTTCGGTTTAGGTTGAACTTAATATCGCTAAGTTCAGTTGAAGCTGGAAGTGCGGTGAATGCGAAACCATTACCAGTTAGAAGCGGTGCTTTGAGTGTGGAAACGCCTATTATATTAATTGATGACGTTCCTAAATAACTACCATCGAATGTTAGGTTAGATGAATATGTCAATGTTCCACTAGATCCAGTTTGTCCGAAAGGAATTTGGTGGTATCCAGAGGAAGACTTTGAAGCCATTAAGAAATAATTAGTATTCCCACCAACGACACCATAAAAATTATAGGGCGAATAATTTCCAATACTCCAAATATCACCATTAACTGGAGAACCAACAATACCATAACTAACCGGATATACACCTACGTTAATTCCAGCCCCTACACTTGTCGGGTTAAAAGTAACTTTTCCAAAACCAGTAAAAGAGGTGTTGAAATTATTTTGTGCTATCGTTACGTTTCCTGCAAGGGTAGTTGTGCCTGATGTTTTCCAAAAATTACCGTCTACATATCCTTTATGAATGAGCGATAGTGGTATCATCGTAGCGGAATAATCTGCATTATATTCTATACCTACTCTATTAGCCGTAGGTCTACCATCTACAAATACTACTTGTCCGTAAGATGGATCACCAGTAAGTTTTTGTGCATTAAAACCAAGATATGCACTTCCTGAACTAATATTTATCTGAGGTCTCCATGTAGATAAGGTAGATTCTGAGCCGATTGTAATTGAAGGCTGATTGTATAAGTTAAGTTTTGATGCAAAAATATACAGTGCGTTTGGCGTTGAAGTTGTGGAGTTATCCTGATTTATCCATCTTGAAACTCCTGCTCCAGCTACATTTAAATTCACCGTTGACGATGAAATGCCCCCTAAACTTATATCTGTCCTTGTTGATCCTGAATTATCCAAGGCGGTAATACCGTCAGTAAAATTAAAAGTGTTTCTTTGTGTGAGTGCAGATCCTAAACTTTCAATAGTTTGATAGAATCCACCACTACCTGCTGCAGCCCATGCTGGAACTCCACCAACTACTGTAAGAACTTGGCTTGTTGATCCAATTCCTAATCTAACAGGGGTTGATCCGGGGGATGAATAGATTATATCTCCAGTGGTTGTCATGGGGTTAGTCATACCTACCACTGATTGTTGATCTATTTGATAACGTGTACTTCCTATACTGAAATATAAGTGAGTGCCATTATACTCTATATTTCCATCAGAAGTAGTTGTAGTAAATGCACCACTTGGTATATTTGCTGCTGGCCATGAAGCATTACTTGCAGATAGTTTCAAGGCACCTCCTAATCCTAGTGCCCATGTACCATATGATGTTGCAACACCAGTTGTGGCTGGTAACCCATCTATGTATACATTATACATATTAGTAAAGTAAGTAGGACCTGGGCCAGCACCGAATAGGCTTGTTGGGGCTTCAAAATAATTAAAACGTTGTACTGCTATTGTACCTGTTGTATTCCACTGGACTGCACGTGCTCCATTAAATAGGACATCTGTTTGTTCCGCGGTAAGATTACTTAAGGCTGCCTGTGTAAGAATAAATTGACCATTATGGTCTACGGACAATACAGAAGTTCCTGCATTTTTAAGATCTAGGATGTACTGTACTATACCAGTGTAGGCACCTGGTATAAATGTGGGGTTAATACTTAAAGCTGTTAGTTTCTGTGTATTAGCTGCTGCTGTTATTGTGGGATCAATCAGGAAATACCGAAGATTATCGGAAGCGGTAGTACGAGCAGTAATTGATCCTGACCATTCGACATGATTATTATTAGTTGTAAGTGCTGTCCATGTACCGGTAAAAAGAAGTTGGCTACCAACATTTGATGTAATAGTATTAACCCCAGTAAGAGTACCACCACCGGCTAGTGTCCATACTGAACTTGGTGCAAGATAATCTGTACCAGCAACTGCTGCGGAAATGGCTGTACCATTTCCTTTTAGAATACCAGTTATTGTAGTTGATAATGTTATGGCTGGTGTAGTACTTGGTGTTCCTACTGTTCCTGCAAACCCATTAGCTGAAACAACGGATGTACTTGTTACAGTTCCTGTACCAACAGAAGGTAACCAACTAAAATTTCCATAACCATCATTGGTTAATGCCCCAGCTGCATTGGCTGGGATTGGGTGCCCAAGTAACTGAGTTACAATAGGATTTGGATATGTTCCGTATAAATCCCCACCAGCAGTTATACCACTAATAGTGGTTAGGAATGTTGAATTATCAAAAGAAAAGGCAGTACCTGAATACTTCAGATATCCTGGTGATAGTGATATAGATTTACCTTGAATAGCTCCTACAGTTGAGGGAATCGAAGTTGTTCCAGAACCCATTACATCCCCTGTTAATGTGATTGTTTGGTTACCTGTGATATAGGTTTGCCAACTAAGGGTGCCCGATCCATTATTTGTTAAAGCCCCAGCAGCGTTTGCTGGTATAGTATTTCCTAATAGTTTAGAAACTGTGGGTGTAGTATATGTGCCACTTAAATCGCCTCCAGCAGCTATTCCAGAAATAGTTGTAAGAAATGTAGAATTATCAAAAGTAAAAGATGAACCATTATACTTTAGATACCCAGAAGCCAAAGTTATTCCTTTACCTTGTATAGCGGTAACTGTTAATGCGCCAGTATTAAGAATGGATGCATCCCCTGTTAGTAGTACATCTGTTGCTATATTAGAACCATTTCCAACAAAAATATGACCATTAGTAAGTGTAAGATTTGTTGGAGATACCCATGCAATATTTCCACCAGATATCCCAAGAATTTGACCATTTGTACCAAGCCCAAGTCTAGTTGGTGTACCACTTAACCCACCAACAATAAGATCCCCCAAGGTAGTCATAGGGTTATATAATGCAGTATTACTGCCCCCATTTACGAAGACATTTACTTTGACGGCTGTTGGTTGAACTATTACTGGCATGTATTATAAAGTTGTATAAGAAATCCCATCTAAGGTTATATAGTCATTAGTAGCCGCATTGCCTATAATTGTTAAATTACCCAAAGAATCTATATAAGCAGCCATTGTATAATGACTATTATTATTTGTTACAGTAGTATATACCCCTGACGGGGAAAATGGTATTGGGAAATGGAATGTTGATTCATTTACAGTGGATGTTATACTACCAGAACTTCCAAGCCACTGTAGTACTCCAACGATATAGACCATCCCGGCTGGATCTTTACGATACCTAATCTGACTTGCGGAGGCCCAATAGGTTGTTTGTAAAATTGAAGATGTATAAGTTCCACCCCAAACTGACCAGACAGGGGTATTGGAAACTAAGGCAAGATATTGTCCATTACTACCAGTCGCTGTAAAGGAATAAGTACCAGAACCTGTAGAGAATGGAATATTACCATAAGTCGCGGCAGTATTATACAGACCACCAACATTTCCCCATGATAGACTACCTGATCCATTATTAGTAAGTACACCAGAGGCATTTGCTGGAAAAACTACAATTTGATCAAAACGAACAGCATCGGAAGCGGAACTTCCAGCTGTAAGATTTGTTATTTTGTTTGCCCCCATATTTATACCCCCACTCATAGTTCCTCCAATCAGGGGTAAGTAATTAGCTAGGCTAGAGGTAACTCCGGATGTCGTAGCGTAACCTGAAAGTGTGGAGGTGAGTGAACTATTTGTAACATAGCCTATTAAAGTAGTAGACAACGCTGAATTAGTTACATAATTAGTTAACCCAGTCGTGATTAGCCCATTAACTGCTGTATTGAAGTCAGAGATAAATGAGGATGTTAATGTTGTCCATGATGGTAGTCCCCCAGTTACATACAATACTTGATTTGTAGTACCAATAGATTTGCGTGATGGTGTACCAGAATTGTCTGAGGCGTAAATAATATCCCCAGTGGTTGTCATTGGGTTTTGTAGTGGTGTACCCGTAAACCCCCCAGCTACATAGATATTTACCTTGACTAAACCATCAACGGTACTTGGTCCGAATATTTGTACTCCAACTGGTCCAGCCATTACTGTGTTACGTTTCTTGTTATTTCAAATTCACCTTGTAAATATTTTAAAATAACCCCATTATTTTCATATATTGCCAAATCATAAATCATATCAGTATATACATTCATATTTACTGTTTTTGATGGTATGAAGTTAAGCGTTACATTTGGGGTGTTAGATGCTCCAGACCCAAGTACAATCGATCCATCAGAGGTATTAAGTTCTAAAAGTACTGGTAAATTATAGCCCTGTCGGACTTGTAATTTTGCAGTATACCCACTTGAGAAGTCAACTATTAGATTGCTTTGGTATATGTAAAGTTGTATAATACGTGTTGCATTTTGTGGAACACTGAAATCCCCAGACATATCGAAAACTCCTACACTACTTTTTGCTAATTTACCCATAATTAAAAGTCAGGTTGATATACTGGTAAAGAATGTGGACAAATTGCGTTTAATGTAACTAAAATTTGCTGGGTTTGTTGGGCATTAATAGATTGTGGAAAGGCATAAGTTAACGCTTCAAGACCATACATAACCTTAATAGCGGTAGTGATTTGATTATCAACATCTGCCATATCCCGTGCAGCAAAGATTTGACTACAAAGTACGATAAAATAATTCTCTGCTAAAGGAATTATTGTTGCAGCTACGATAGATTGTGCGTTAGCCATTAGATATAAAATTGTGCAATTCGTCTAGCATAAATTTCTGCTTGCCCATAGTTACCAGCGTTTGCTGCATATTTCATACCATTCAGTGCCAATGTAACCATATTATAAGACCTAACATCTTTATTTCTAAATGCTGTTGTAGATTCCTCTAAAAATGCAGTAGAAACCTGTAGGCCAGCTTGTTGTTCAGTTGTGGGATATTGTATAAAATTAACAATACCTGAAGTAATATTATTGGATTGATTAGTAAGTCCAATATTTTTTACAAGTTGAGTTGGATCGGAAAGTTGTATCCATCCAGTTCCACCAGTCCCTGTTAATGCATTTGAATTGGCTGCAATTGTGCTTTGCCATGTTGTTTTGTTAGCGGCAATATATGCACAGTCATATAGATTATAAGTACCAGCAGTGTAGTTTGGAATAGCAACGTAATAGGACTGATACCACCCATCAGACCCATAGTTGACTGTCCAAATACTATCCGTAGCTGGATTTAAGTTATTAGACACTGATGTTGCGATGAGATTATTCCCCGCATAATCTGTCTTATATGTTGACAAATACACCCCAACTGACGCCCTAGATGGTGACGAATACGTTGAATTATCAGTTAACGTAAAAGTCGATACCCCTCCTACAGAGGTTGCCAATGTAGTGGTGGAGGGTGTAATCAGAATTGTTATTGCCATATTTTATAGACCGAATTTGTTTAAATTCAATTCAATTGCTTTTTTAAGCTTTTCATCCTTAATTAGGTTGGAAACTGCATCGTCCTCATCGGCACCTACAAGTTTACCCTCCCATTTAATCATCCGCCCATCCTGGGATAGAACAGTTGCATTTAAAGCTTTCCGTATAAGTGCTCGCACTTTTCGTGCCGGATCTTCATAAAGTTTGATAAATAATGAAGGTTTATTTGCAGCGTAATCAAGTAACCTAAGTGTTAGGATTTCCTCATCTGTTGAGAATACACTTATTAAACTACACATATCACTCAATTCTTCACCTTTTAACTTCATAGCCTTCATTTGAGCATCCAGGACAAGTGTACGAGAATCCAGTGCAATTTTAGCATCTGCTGATTCATTCACTTCTCTGAAGTAAACAAGATGTTGTTTTTGTTCTCCATCTCCAATTGGGCTATAAGTACCTGATGGGCTTTTATAACACTCTGGTGAATTCCTCAAAAAATCAGCCGCTAACTGGCCATTGGGAAAACGTTCATTTCTTTGTTTATCGCGTTGATCTTTATGAACTCGTATCTGACGCCTTGATCCATTATCAAACACCCATTCTTTATATTCTGGTTGTTGATTTTTGTCATAACTCATAACATAGCCCCGTTCGTGACCTGTTTCTTTGTCCGTATAATTTCTAAAGCCATATGTGGCATTATTGCCTACATAAACAAAATATACGTAATCTGCATAACTTTCTGGTTTCATAAAATAATTGTTTAGTTTTTATAGTTTTTATTTATTCGATAATACTTTAGTTAAATTAGCCCATTTTTTTCCATGCTTAATCTCGGAAACCAAGACCCTATTAACTTTATATTTATCAGCAATTTGTGCCCCACAAAGTATATTATCCTGAATATCATTCCAAATATTAGTAATAAATTCATTAGAATACTTTGACATCGGATTTTTTTCTCCCGAGTATCCGTGTTTTAACTTTGTGTCAAAAGCATATTGCATATTAATACTTGCAGTCACCCATTCTAAATTAGATATGTGATTATTCGTCTTATCACCATCTTTATGGTTGATTTGCGGTAAATTATTGACATTTACAATAAACTGTTTAGCAATTAATCTGTGTAGTAAATAACTTTTAGGGGTACTATTAATATATAATGTGATTGATTTATAACCACATTTTGTTGTTTTTGGTTTTAATATTTTTTCCGGAATAACATGTTGATCTTTTAAATCTTTTCTCCTACTTATTCTTTCTGGTATTTTTATTCTACCAAAATCCGAAATCATATACTTTCCTTCATAATTTTCAAGATCTACCCATTGTTCTATTTGCATAAATGTAGTGAGGATTTTTTTGTTTCCTCACCACATTTACTACAAACATCATACCAATAATTCGCCCTATGTTGTACCCTTATGAGTTGGCACGTAAAATTCCCATACGATTGGGCAAACGAAGTTCCAAACCAATTTCTGACAAAAGTTGAATCTCAACCCCGTCAAAAGAGTTTGCTGCAAATCCACCATCAGCACCAGTACCATCAACAGACAGCATACCTGGAATTACTTTATGGATGAATTTACGTTGAACACCATTAAGAGCCTTATAACGCAACTTAATCAAACCACGACCGTTATTATCAGTACCAAGGTCTAACCACAAAGAGAAATCTCTGAAGTTAATAGTTGATGCAGATGGTGTGGATAGGTAAGGGAGCACTTGAGGATCGTCAAACAATTCATAGTAAGCGAAGTAAATCGTCTTACCTGCGAATGTATAGCCTTGGAAATCAAGACCAGCCATACGATTACCAAGACTGCCTTCTGTTGACTTAAAGATTTTATAGTCGCGCAAAGCGGCCATTACCTTAGTCAAGAAAGTAGAACCACACAATACAAGGTATTCTGCAGAACCTCCTTCAGGAAGCAATTTAGCAATATGGTTTTGAAGATCGGACTCTTGTACACCAGGAGTTGAGCTATAAGTAGTAACTTGACCTGAGGTATTAACCCAATCAAAGATACCACGACTCCATTTAGTAGAGTTAGCATTAGCCTTTATACCAAACATTACAAGCAACTCACGATCGCGAGCGAACTCTTTCATCAAGATTTCTTCACAGGTAAAATACCAAGCACGACCATCACCAAGGATAGTCTTGTTTGATAATTCAGAACCCGTAACCTTGTGAGCACGTCTCAAGATTTGAGTATAGTTATAATCTTCAGTTGGCAAATACACACGTGCCAATGGTCCAAAAGAACCCTCAGAGAACGCTGTAAACACGTGGCCTAAAGTATCATTACTTGTAGGGGTTGGTGCATTAGTAGTTGTCCAGTTAGAGTTATCTGGTGTAGATGCAGTAATAGTTTGAAAACCACCAGAGTTACCAATGGCAGTTACAACACCCAATTGACCTGATTTGGAGATACGAACTACATCCCCAACTTGGTAGTAACCAACGCCTCCTGGGAAGTTGGCTGCGGTTAAATTAGTGGTGAATGTTGCTGAAGGTGAGGTGTTGTTATTAGGGGATACAGCAGTATATGTAGACGATATACGTGTACGGTCTTGGATATCCCAAGAGAATACATCCTGCGAAACAGGTTCGGCTGCGCCAAGCTTGTCAAGCAACGTTGTCATATAATCAGTTTTGTTATCGTAGTGGCTTTTTATCCTCTACTTCTTACACTCTTATCTCGCGTAAGCTCGGCATATATTTTCAACTTCAACGAAATACTCGTTAAAGTTGTCGGACACTCGTGGTAAAATTATATTCTTAATTTTATTAGACTTCGCTTGATTAAGTTTTCCTGGTATAATTTGAAGATTCCACCAAGTATGAAGACCTGAAAAATTGTCACCTTTTAAGGCTTCAATATGGTCTACATGTAGTTTAATGTTTAATTCTGATTCAAGTTTAGTTGCTAATTGATAAATTGCCTTGATCTTTTCAAACTCCACCCAATTAGGTGTAGCATTCAATAATCTGGCTCTGTAATTTGCCCTTGTCTGGCGAACTTTAGCTGTGGAATAATTTTTATTATCTTTATTCCATTTTCTCATATTTGCATTATATTTCTCTTTATTTAGCTCTATCCAATTTTGGTGGCGACTTTTATAAAGAGATTTATTTGCATGATAATGAGCTTTTTTAGCTTCTGAACTTTCACTCAAACGGCAAACTTTAAAAATATTACGAAAACCAGTTATGCTTCTTGAATTTTTATGGAATTCAGAAGTTTCCTTGATTTCGTTACATTTTTTACAGTTTATCATAAGTTTCATTTACTATGCTCTACGGTGTTTAAGGATATTATTCCTTTAAATTACCTCGGGATTAACATTTAAGCCTTCCCCGATTTTGTCCGATTATCACCAAAGGATCACTCCAATGGGCAGCAATATATTTACTGTGGATATTTGTATGTCAATATCCTTGAAAATTCAGGAAAATAAATTCCTGATTGGAACACGTAGTTCTCGAGGACTCCCGAGGTACCGACTGCTCCTGACCCACCGACTAAGGGGGGTGTGGGGTACAATTTTGTTAACATAGTGGCTTTTTATCCACTACTTCTTACAATTTACTTCTTGTAAGTTCGGCATATATTTTCATCTCGTTAAAGATGTCGGACACTCTTGGGGGAATTATATTTATTCATCCCCTATGCTCTACACTGATTCTAAGCCTTACGTAATCTTAGAATTTAGCTCGGTATTAGCATTTCAGCTTTCACCGATTTTGTCCAATTCAATCCAGTAGTTGCCTACTGGACGGGCGACCATTCACCTTGTGCTGGCATATTAATTAATTGCGGATGTTATATCCTATTTTGTTTGTTAGTTAATTTTATTTGCTTTACTTTCATTTATGTAATGTGGTATAACCTGTAAATTCCAAGGAACATGAAGTCCGATCGAATATTTCCCCTGTAGAGGTTCGATGTGATCTACATGATATTTTACACCATATTGTTCTGACAATAGTTTTGCTTCTTTGTAAAAACCTTGAATAATTTTAAAATCCTCTTTAGTTAGCCATTTTGGGGTCGCCTGCAATAATGTAGCGCGATATTTCGCACGACTTGCTGCAGTTTTATCCTTATTTGCTTTCTTCCATTTTGTATTACGACTTTTTACAGTTATTAGATTATTTTTTACGTATTCTTTTTTCTGTGCTAGTCGTTTTGTTTTATTTTGGTGCCAAGCTACACGTGACTTTTCTAAATAAATCTCTTTATTATTCAAATAATAATTATGACTTATTTGTTTAATACATTCCTTGCATGTACCACTATGTCCATCAGTATAAGAAGCATTTCTATGAAAGCTACTTAAATTTTTTGGTATTTGGCATTTTATACAAGTCTTCATACTAAACACTTAGTTTATGAACCAAAGCCACGCTGTTTAGCGAGGTCATCAATCCATTTTTTAACATCATATTGCTCTTTTTCAGCATCCTGAATGTTAGCAGGAGTAGATGTAGCATTTAGCTTAGGGAAGGTAGCTTGTTCTAACATCTGGCGCTGTGTTGCATTCTTAACTTGAGTTTTCCAGAAACTTTCCATTTTAGAACCATATTTTTTACGACCAGCATCAAGTACTCGTTCTTGAATAGATTTCTGCTGAACGTCCTGCCCAGACATAATGTATGAGTATAACTCAGCTTTATGAGCAGGGGTTAACTTGAAGTTAGAAATGTTATCAGTTGCATCAATTGCGGTTTTTAACGACCGTTCAAATACATCTTTTTGCTGTTTTGCTTCAAATTCTATTTGGTTCTTACGCTGGTTCTGATACGTTACATATTGACGTTGCAAATCCTTACCTCGAAGTTCTTTATCATCATCATCGATTTTGTCTAGAATTTTATCTACCCTTTCGGCATCTACCATTCCAGTTTTAGGATCTGTGTATTGATCAATTACATAATTTTCATAAAGCGTGATGGGGTCTTCCTTGGCCCAGTCAACAACACTAACTTTTAAATACTCAAGATAATTACCACCCTGGTTTGCAATTTCCATTGCTTTTTGCAAATCAGCAGGTACCTTATTAAAGGTTTCTGCTTTTTGTTTATACTGTTCAACAAGCCCAAGCACGTCATCTTCTTTCTGAGCATTTAGTACTTTGACTAACTCAGAAATAATGGGCGAGGGAGTTTGCTGCACAGGTGCAACTAGTGTATTTGGTATTTCTGGGGCAATCTCAGTGTCCCAGTCTGCCACAATTGAATCAACGTCAACCCGTGTTGGGGCCTCTTGTACACTTGGGGTAACTGGAACAACTGGTGTAGCTGCTGGCGTTGCTAGCTGTGGAACTACACTTGGTGGTACAATTACATCAGGTGTGCCTTGCCCTACTTCTGCAGGAGCTTGAGGTTCCGATATAGGTTGCTGTGATTGAATCAATTTGCCAAACATGTTGGTAATTTCATCTTCTAATAGTTGATTTGCCATAATAGTTTATAATTTAATAGTTTGTATAATAAGTTCAAATAGTATACCAAATCTTATTTTTTAGATCTTGATTTAGCTTTATTATCCTTTTCTTTTGCTTTTTGTTTTTGAATTGCAAGTTCAATTTCTTTTAGAGCAACATTTTGTTGAAACCCAAGTATATTTTTTTGTGTATCTAATTTTCCCTGCATAAGAACCTTTTGCAAACTTCCCTGCTCTTTCATTTGAGCTTTTTGGAGTTGCATCTGTACTTTTCCTTGCTCAGTTTGTTGTTGTGCCTGCAATTGCTCCTGTTGTTGCTGCATCATATCCTGTTGTTGCTGCTTGTGCATTTCTTGAGTTTGCTCAAGTTCCTGCTCCATCATAATTATTGCATCATCAATATCCTTTTCATTTAGTATTTTTAAGGCTTGGAGTAACGTAACTTGTTGTTGTTGTACTGCAGTAGATACCAGGTTTTGTAGCATTTGCTGATCCTGAAGTGCTTGTGGCACATCATCAACGAATACATCATAGTCATTTAAGTCAAGTTCAATATCTTTTTCTAGAAAGTTTACACCTACATCTCCGATAATTGGGGAAAATCTTTCTTTTCCAGCCCACGCAATTTTACCTAGACCAGCCTGTTTATTTAAAATTTTGGTAAAGAATTTTGAGAATAAATCAGAATAAATTTCTGTAGATAGGTTGGATTGTACAAGCATAGAATTTGTAACTCCCACTGCTTGTGAAGCCCCCATGGCTGTGCCTTGACGTGCTTCATTTACTCCAGATATCTGATCCATTTCTCCATCAAGGAAATGACATAATTCTAGAAATTTTGTAACTGAATCAGAGATACCCATATCAAACTCTTTAAATTGATTATAAGGCCCTGCCCCCTCAACAGAGGAGTCTATAAAACCAATTTTGGCAGTTCTTAGATATTTAATAGCTGTGTGTAGATCCCAACCTTTAGGAAGCTGAGAAATATCATAAAAGAAACCTTTACCACCAGATGTAGCAATTTGCAGTTGCACATTGTACATAATGATGTTTTTTAGGTTTTGTAAAGGTCTTAAGCGATTGACAACAGAGACGATAGCATTATTATAGTAATTTGGGATAAGGGCAATATATGGTGGGGTAGTGGTAGCAATGTTATCAACACTACGTTCCTGATTTTCTAAAATTCCCCAATCTTTTAGGAACTTACCTCCAATCAATGTACCTTTACGCCAGATCATCATGGTAGTATCTTTTGTATTCAAAGTATCCTTTGGATCATATTTTATCTGTTTGATGTGGGTTTGTCCAAATTTATCCTCCGAATACTTATGCTGCATAACGTGGTAGTCCTGCCAATAAACTTTACCAACCATAATACGTAATTCTCCCCCATCATTCTTAAATATACTTAGTTTGGAACTTTGATCTAAAAACCCAAAGTCTTGACTATACGCACTAAAGTAAGTTTGATTGGTATAGAAGTCAGTATAGGATTTATAGGCAGCCCGTAACTCAGCCTCTGTAATATCGTATATTTTTGTAATCTCCCCGATGCTCATGTACTGTACCTCTCCCCAAAAAGTAGAGTCAGACAAGAAGTCGTCTTTAGCATTGATATCAAAGATCATATACCTTGGATCTTTACGCTCCATATGTGGCATACCATCAATGATTTCGGAGCGTGCAAAGCAACACCCCATTACAATAAGATCTCTGTACAGGGCAATACGTTGATAATCCCACCCATCAACCTCACGTAAATAGTTTAGCATAGAACGCATAACTATTTCAGAAGTTTCTTTATAGGTTTTATTCATGTATATATCCAGTTCTGGTTGAGATTGTGGTACAAACCCCTCCTGCTGGATCGGCATTCCAAAGTGTTGTTCCAGTTCTTGTGCAATAGGTTGGAAACGCATTTCTGTAATTAAACGATTGCGTTCATCCATTCGTCTGGATTGAGCCTCCTTATTGCGGGCCTGTACTTGTATTCTATAGTTTTTACGTATTAATTCCCCGATAAGTAAATGTACTTTAGGTGCAATCTTATTAAAGTCCATCCATTTAGCAGGAAGTACTTCACCGTCTTCTGCACGTTGTAGAAATTCAAATTCCTCCCCCTGCTGAAGCCCCATATAATAGTTTACACATTCGTTAAATAACGAATACCTTACATTATAACCTCCCATTACAGAACGGCTAATAATAGCTTGTGCAAATGAGCGATGGTACGATTCGTCCTTACTTTTTTCAGGAACGAATATTGTAGGGAAACTAGTCCCAATTAGACTATTCATTTATAGGTTCTCTTTGAGTTGGCCCGTTGCTGACGTTTTGACAGTATTACAAATACCATGCCTATTTTAAAAAGCCTGGGGGTGTTCGGTGTGGACCAAGTCCTTGAGTGCCCGGAATTCTATTTTTATTACTATTTGGGCCTATATTAGCAGATTTATCTAGTTGAGCTTCTGTATAGGTAATACGTTTAATTACCCCATTAACATTCTTAAACCCAAAGTGAGGAACTTTTAACAGTTGTTGTTGTTTTTCAGTAATGGAGTAATCATAATCCTCAAGTAACATCATAGCCATTCCAAAAGCCATCACTTTATCAGTGTTTCGGCTACCAAAATAAATAAACTCACTAAGAAGGCCATACGAAGGAATAAATTCGTAGAAATCTTCGATGTACTTACGAATAAGCTCTACCATATATTTTTTAGAAGCCTCAGTTGTACGTACCCCATAGGTCATGGATCTACCCCCAATTACACGGGTTACGTTGGCAGGGGTTCTCGCCATTAGGAACTTATGGGAAGATTTTTCAAAATACCCAATCATGCCCCACCTATTGTTCTCAATTAGGACTTTGGCGTTATTGTAGTAAATTAAGGCCATCATGGCCTGTTCATAATATGTCGTTAGATCATTAGGACGATCTGTGTACTCAAAGACAATTCTTGCTGGATCTGTACCCTCCTGTCGTCTTAATATGAATAGTGAGAGATCTGATGCCTCAGAAAAAGCCTCATTGTGGTCAGCCGGATCACAATTGTGTGTGGTTATATGACGGCATAAATAATTTGATGTTTCGCAGTGAAAATTATACACTGTCCCCTGAAATAAAGAATGCTCAATAGTTAGTATTTGAAAATAGATGTAATCCTTATTTTCATCAAAAAAACATCCCATATTTTGAATTCTTGTTCTAATTAATTTTTCAGGTAATAGACTTATTTTAATAGATTGGCAGTTTATAGCCCGCAATTCTCGTAGCCAAAAATGACTTATCCTCAGCCTATATGCAGCCTTTTTAGAAATTAATCTATCCTTAAAATAAACTATACTTCCTTCTCGTAATTTCGAACTTGACGAGATAATACCTATGGAAAACAGGATATCCTGCAGGGATTCAATTAATCCTAAATTAATACTTACAATTTCAGCATTATATAGATTACGCCTTTTATCCCTCACAATACACCCATCCGAATCTAAATAACCAGCAATTAATTCCTTTTTATAATTATGATTAATAAATTTGACCCATTCTGGTATAAACTTCCCATCTGCATACTTTCCAAAATTAGATAGTAAAAAATGGTGTAATTGTGTACAATGAAATTCGATATCAACACAATTTGATTTTTTAAATGACAATGTTGGGGACCTATGAAAAATAGTCTCTATGATATTACATATCTTCCAAATAGTAGTTTCTTCTTTGATATTACAGGAAATATAAAATTTACCACGAGTAGATGATCCATTACCTAACCACATTCCAATAAACCACCAAAAATCAATAACTTCTAATGGTGATTTTATTGACAAATATGACCGTTTATTTTCAGGCCATAATTTATTATCGATTTGTTCAACCCGTTTATATAAATTTGGGTATTTAATCCAATCTAATGATTTTACATTTTTGACTGGTTTATAACTAAAATTAAACTGTTGATGTGAGTATTTTAATAATAATCGTTTTTTCTTAGCAAAATTAGTATATCCCTTTTTGTTATCACTAACATAGATAGGATGTTCAGACGTAAATTTTGTTGTTCTATACGTGTTTTTAAGTTTTAAAGTATATAGATTATCCTTAACTTTATACTGTTGAAGTTCTTTAATTTTTACGTACTCCCCATCCTTGTTTACGAGCCTATCCTGTAATGTTATTTCTTCAATATTTTGCAAACCACGGTCAGTTAAGACCTTTTCGCCAGGCGGTAGACATCCCCCAATGTATAAACTTTCAACGTTTGGCTTAGGATGCTCATAAATAATACACTTTTCTTTTGGATCTGGATAAAAATCTACAAGGCCCTGTGAATTAAAACGAAAAGCCCCAACTACCCTTTTTGGGGGGCTATCGGAAAGACTTTGTTGTTGTGCTTTAATTTTAACAATATTTCCAATTCCAGAGTCGGTAGTGACTGTAAAAGCCTCAGGTACTGTTAGTGGGTATTTTTGAATAAATACGTTACGATCTTCATTACGTAAACTTTCCTTTCGATGACGTTCGTAGACAATCCATCGAATACCTGCTTCCCGATCATCATTTCCGTATGGGTCATTGTCTGCGGTTAGCCCCATCCATCCAGCAAAAAAGAACCGCTTAAGTCTATAGGTATTTGAATTACGCCACATGTATTCTAAATCCCTACCCTCTTTACCAATATCCCCAGCTGTACCAAAAACAATAGGCATTCCCACTCTTCTAGTATCGTCCATTAAACAGTCTTCAGTATACCGCCATAAAGCGGCTAGGTTTGCTATTTTACCTGCTTCGTCACATACCCATTTAGATAGAAGTTGTCCCTCAAAGGCACTATCGGTGGGGGCCTTAGCGATGACTGTTGACAAGTTTCCTTTGCGGATTGGAGTACCATGCGCATCATTAACGTGGTAAGAAAAGTCGAGATACGATGCAGTGTTGGAGGCACATGGAATTCGTAGGAACATTGGAAGGTTTTCATATATAAATTTAACTTTCATGAATAGTATTTGTGAGTCAATATCACGTTTGCTATTCATGCCAACATTGAAGTTGTTATTGAAAATACAGTCGTGAACCACGTCAGCTGCTTCCATCCAAGAAGCACCGACACGCCTGCGCTTTACACAGATAATCCCCCAATTATTTGATTTTTGGCAAGCTTCAATGAACTTAAACCATTCATTAGCAATTACTCTAAAATGTGGTAGTCCTTTCTTACCGTGCCCTTGTATAAAACAATAGTTAAAGAAAAAGTACATTTTCCCACACATACCATTATGCCCTTCCTTACAACGTCTAATTTCCTCAAGGTAATACTTTCGTATCACAGATGGATCAGAGTCACGTGGAGGAGGTACTGGATGCTTATGAAGATAAGTATTGGTTGGCAATGTCCCAGAAATAAGCATATACCTTTCTACTTCAGTTTCCCATTCAGGAACACGTTCATTATCGGGTATAGGTTTAAACTCGTCATCATCCTCATCTGGGAGATCAACGTTGAAGTCTAGACCAAAATCTAAAACTTCTTTATCAATACCTGTACTAATTTCTTTCAAAATTAATTATTAATTAATGCTCCTAATGCAACCCTTTGATATCCCCCACAATTCATGCACTGTAGTTCTTGTTTTTGCAACCCAGAGGCAGTAACACGTATACCATTGCGTTTAAGATGGGTGCTTCCACATTTATTGCATGATTCGGCTATATGGGCACCTCCAATAGCCCCAACATGTGGATGGGTTTTCATATATGGTAATAAGGCATTGTAGACCTGTTCAAGTAGAACAACGTCCCCTTTACAGTACTTAACCATTTTATTTAATGCTATCTTGTCTCCAGCCATCACATCTAACCACAGATTGTATTCTGTATGTATTTTACCTGAACCAACTAGAAGTTTTCCTAGGTAGTCAAGGCGATGTGATGTGAAGGAAGCAATTTTCCTTACTTCTTTTAATGTGTCAACGGTTGGGATTAAAGGAAGTGGTGGAAGTTTGTGTTGGATAAGTCGGGCATTAAATTTCTTAATATCAAACTTATCCAAATTATGTCCGACAAGTATATCCGCATCTGCGATTGCAGCTCGGAATTCTTTACATAACTGCTTATCTGAACCTGGTTTTGTGATTGCTATGGCCTTTACAGGCTTTCCTACTTCTTTGTAGGCACCACAAATTATATACCAGTCTTTTAAAATATTTGAATGTGATAGGGCTTTTGGGTAAAGCGTCCATGTTGTAGCAACTATTGGAGCTGTCTCAAAATCAAGGAAAACAATTTTAGGTTTTTTTATCATTTTAAATGTTTTTCTACCTCATATAGGCAGGTTTCAATAGTTTTATATAAATCAAAAGGACTTTCTGTTTCATCATATCGTTCTATTCCTGACAGAACACCTGCTACTGCAGCCTCAGTACTATCGGAATTTACAATATAATTTCTTAATGATAGTAATGCTTTGCGGTGTGTAAGGTAACTAATAAAAGCAGCTACCGATTTTAGCATTATAGGATCTTCGTGGAATATCATATTCAAATTGGATGCCATTGTGTTAGCGACATCCGACATATTGTCGGGGGGCATCCCTGAATTATTGATGGCTTCTATTGGTGGTGGTGACTGTACAGGTGTATTTGTAAACCTATCACGTAGTTCTTTATGGTCAGTATCAAGCCATACCTCAACTTTTTTTAAATCCTCAGAATCAATGTTAAGATCTAACATATTGTCACGATCAACAACAGTAATATTATATTCCCATTTCTCCTCAATGTCATCAACTAGATTTTGACCTATATAAATTCCTTGGAGTTCCTGTTTGTCAAGTGGTTGTCCTTCCTGTAGGCGAGTTCCTACATGGATAATATACCCCATTTTATTTTTAACTATCTGATATAACTTACCAGGAAATGGGTGTGCAGCAAAGATTTGGGCAAAAATTGGGTCTTTGTGCTCAAATTTATTTATGTAGCCTATTAAGAATTCAAAAGGTCCTTGTAAGGCCGGATTAAGATTTATAACCATTAACTAAGCATTCCTGCGTTAAATTGTGAGAGCAATGGAAGATTTTCTTCCTGTGTGGTTTGTGGGACTTGATTAGTTGCGGTTGTTAATTCTGCAGGTTCATCTTCTCTCATATCCAATAGTTCTTCTACTTTACGTTTTGTTTCAAGAAGTTTATCAAGTTTCCCTACATTAAGGGTTACAGCCTTATCAAGCTCAACTGCGGTTTTATCCGGCTTCATGTTTAACTCTCTTATTTGTGTAAGGAGAGCATTTAGGGATATTAGGGTTTCATAATCCTCATCATACTGTAAATCCCGATAACGTTTAATTGCTGCCTCTACTGTACCTGTCTGTCCATTAACAAGATTTCTACCTGTGGTTTTTAATCGCTTTCCGTCCGCTTCCATTTCATAGCCAGCGGCTAGTGCAGCTTGTTGTTTGCGTGCATCTGGTGTAAGTTTTCTAAATGGGCTTTTATAGTCAGCAGATAAAATAACGTAAGTCATTTGGCGCTCAGTTAAACGCTCAAATTCTGAAATAGCTTTAAGCCCTGGATTAAGCTCAAAGGTATTGGAAGATGCTTTTACTTTAAAAAGCATTAGGCGGTTGCTGATTTAGTTTTTCTAATTGGTTTAGGATTTTCACATAATTGTTGTTGTAATCCTAAAACCTGGTCTTCAAGTGCATCAATATTAATAAGTAGCTTTGCCAACTTCTTTGTTAACATAACATTTTCATTAGATGCCCCCTGTTCGTAACCCTCCCGTGCAGATGCACCATTCATCCTAGCGATGGATCCTAATGGTTGGTTATTTAACCAATCGTGAGCTTCTTTAGTAATACGGTTTCTTGCTTCTGGGTCAATAGTGGTACTCATAGTAAGTTTATAATATTTTGATGAATTAATAGTTTTGTATTTAAGATCTCATCAACTATCGGACCATTATCTAATGTTTGACGATTTGCTGACAAAAGTACAGATAGTCTGGTGGTCGCTGCTATATAGTGTGCCTTTATGTCCTGTGTGTCATCAGACATTGTCACATTGACATATGGATTATAGCCCCATGTAATTTTGTCTGATTTTTGAGATAAGAGGTTACCACATAAATCTAGGAGTTCATTAAGTTCTTTTTCCGCAATTGTTCTAATCTCAGGTTGAATAGGAAGGTGAAAATTGATTCTAGTGATGAGGTACCGTATATTTTCAAGCTCCAGGCGTAGACGATCGTAAACAATGTTTTCTGGATTATGGGGATTAAGAAGCTGGGAAAGAAAGTCTAATTGTACTACTACTTTTGGTTTAGTCCTAGTACTTTGTCTAACTCTATGCATGTGTGGAATTTTGTAAGTAATAGTGCTGGAGCTTTTGGATCGCTGGTTACAATCATAAATTCATTATTTGGGTCTGTAGAGGTGAGTTGTTTAATAGCGAACTTAGAAAGCCCTATAATAGTACCACCATTGGAGGTACTTACAAGAAGGATGGATTGATCTGACCCTGAAACTCCTACTGGTTTTCCTAAGATTGGTTGGCTAATTACTCCTGAGTTGTTAGAATCAAGATTTTCAATTATCACAGTATCCGTGGTAACTAGGACATGTACATATATTTCACGGCATTCTGTGTAAATTACTTTTTGCAATTGCTCATTCCTGGATATCCTATAGGATGTATAGTAGTAATGGTCGTGGATAACTTTTTTACCAAAAGCAGAATCTAGTGGGATATGGATTCTAAATTTGGTGTCCTTTTTGGTCTTTTTAACTGATACTGTAGTCAGGATGGTAATAAGAAATAGGATTAGTAATGCAAAAATGCCAGATTTAAGTCGTCTGTTGTTCATAGCTTAATTGGTGAGGGCGCTAGAGGCCCTTTATTTGAGTTATAGGACACTTTAGTAAGTAGGCTGATGAAGGTAGCTTCCAGAGGAGATAATTGATCCTGGGGCAATTGTGGAGGTCACAGGGGATACTAGAGAAGTTCTTGATATGATGACTGACTTTGGAATCTTATTAGTGTTACCAAATAGGCCCATAGACTCGATATAGGAATCACAGATGATTAGGTTACGTTCATCTTCAGCAACCACAAACCCTACTTGCTCTACATGAGCATCTGAAGAGTCTGATAGCCAAGTATGGAGATCTGCTTCTGAGGCCCAGGTTTGATCACAGGCGGAAATATCTTCCCAAACAATTAGTTCAGGAGAGAAGTCTGATATATTTTTTATTTGCATAACCCCCTTATGTCAAAAAGTATGCTATATATTTATTTTAAAATAATTAATATTAGGTGTAACCTTTTATCTAAATCCCTCGTACCTTTAGACTATAGTCTAGATCTAATATATCTAGTCTAATGAAGTCTAATATAGCTATCTAATCTAATTATACTATCTAATCTAATATAGACATCTAGGGAGTGCAAAACTCGGCAATCAGTTATAGTAAAAATAAGGTTTTGCTAGACACCTCTGTCATTGTATTATGTTAAATTAGATTAAAAAAGCAATAATTCATGACAGCAATGTCTACAAGGGTGTTTAAGAAATTGCCCTCTAATTCAGGGGTAAATAGCGGTAAATGTCAGAGGAAGTCTCCTAGGACACCTACATCTAAACTGCTCTCGAAGCTGGATAAGTAAAAAAAACAATTATTGCAATCATTAGGACACTACAGTCTATGCATTTATTTAATAATCTCACTCAATTATAGCAATAACCGCTTTTCTTAAATAGCCTTGTAGACTCTAGCGTCTGGGTCAAGGGCTTCATGGACTACACCTACTAAAAAAAGCAAAATCAATCTAATGAAGCCCGAGGTATATGACAATGTGGCAGTAGATATGACAAGTTGTCAGGTGTATGGCACAATGGCAGAAACTGCCACTAGACCCTTATCTAGCAGTTTTAGCCTGAGAGTTTAGAAAATAAATAGCAGATGGGAGGTAATACCACCCACCCCCTCCCCCCTATCGACTCGAGTTGACAAGTACAGGGGGGCAT
>JADEYI010001225.1_pt1 | contig 21213 bp, 16 predicted proteins | sample 8542331 | NCBI WGS metagenome assembly JADEYI01 (sample SAMN16510988, study PRJNA670497) | mine drainage metagenome | isolation source: biofilm near Copperflume 1 | place: Germany: Marsberg coppermine Kilianstollen | collected 2018-02
GTGTAGGACTCCTATGGCATCCCTTCCTCAATCCTCCAAGAACTTCCCAGAATGTAGCTCCAAGGCCAAGGAGATGGCTGCTCAAGCGCAAGTCCTCTCTGGCAACAAGTTAGAGCAACTCGTCGTACGGATTCAGCGGCACACAGGTCGTCCAAAGGATACCTGCTGGCGATTCGTGATCCAGTACGGTATCAAACGCAAGCCGGATTATCGGCGATGGACTGACACGGAGTTCGATCTTCTTCGCGAGGAACTGGTCAAGGGAACCGTAGAGCAGGTGGCCAAGAAGCTCAACCGTACCCCAAAGGCCATCCACAATATGCTCCGCAGGAACCATCTGAGCCTTCGAGACATTCGTTGCGATCTCTTTTCAGTAGAGAGCCTGGCAACGGTGCTTCGCGTCCGCAAGAGCGAGATAGTTCATTGGATCGAGCAAGGCTGGCTGGAGGCGACTGTTGGCACTCGGGGTAAGAGGCACTTCTACATCATCGCGCCGGAAGCGCTGATGAAGCTGTACAAGCAGCACCGGCCGGACCTCCTGAAGCGTGGAATACGAAACCATGCGCTATTTGAGGCATATCTCCAATATTGCTTCTCCCCGAAGCACACGGTCGGAGAACAACTGCTGGATGTTCGGCGCGACAAGCGGGAGAGGGCTGCGTTCGCTGCTGCAGACGCGGCAGGACACCGCTCCGAGGAAGACGACGACCATGACGAGGATAACGAGGATGAAGGACCGAGCCTTGTCGACTTGGAAGCGTTGGACGGGTTTCAGGAAGACTGAGGATGCCGTCGTGAACCGGAAGCATTGATGAGGCTCTACAAACAACACCAGCCGGACCTTTTGAAACACTGCATTCGGAATCAAACTCTCTTCGAGGCATATCCTCAGTACTGCTATTCCCCGAAGCGTACGGTAGGAGAACAATTGCTGGACGGTCGGCGAGACAACGGGAAGGGGCTGCATATGCCGCGGCGGAAGTTGCCGTTCCCAATGATGAAGAAGACGAAGAGGAACAAGACGATGACGCAGAGGCGAAGAACGGTATCCGATCAAGCTGCAACGTCGGACCGGAGTCAAAGAAGATTCAGGACCCGAATGCGAATGGCGTTTGTCCGCTGTGTGGACGTGGAGCTTCTGAGTCCCGGACCTCGATCTGAGAGATCGCCATTAATGTAGTTTGCGCGATCTTGCAGTTGAGCATCGCGCTGCCGGCTCTGTGGGCTATTGAGCAATGGGTTGAACGGCAAAGTCATAAGGTAACGGTGCAGATGATCTGGCGGAAAGCACTTCAGAACTGGAATCGAAGAATCGGAGTGGGCGGCAGCCCTCGTTAGCGGAGAGCCCCGCACTCCTACCATGGCCTAGATGAGGCACCGGTACCTTCCGATGTGCCTAGCATCATCGCTCGGCGGCCTACATGCAACAGATATCTCATCTGAACAGGGCAGAGCAGACGCTGTTCCTGAGACTCACTTGATCTTCACTAAGCTGACTGCTACCCTTCCACAATCTGAATCTTGACGGGTCCCAACAGATGGCAGTTCGGACACGCAATAATTCCTGTTGTAATTGTTCTGAGGTCGAGGTTGGCCAAATTAACTACGCGCCCGCACTTAGGGCAGACGTGTGCGCTTTCCAAGCACTTCTTCCATTTGGAGTCCGACGATTGAGAGCCCATGAGAGTTGTCACTCAGCAAGCAATAGAGAAACCGGAAACAGCAAGCCGTAGTATCCTCCAGACCGGGCAACGTGATGTTTCATAATCCAATGGTCGCTGGTTCAAATCCTGCCCCCGCAACCACACGAATTTGCGTAGGGATGGCTTCTGAGCCATCCCTTTCGTTTCAAAGCAGATGCCAGCTTCCCTCTGGTTTCCAGTTCGGAATAGCTGATTAGGTAGATAGCCAATCCCGGCTTAGTACCGGCCTTTCAATACACCTCGGATAATCCAAACCGTGTGCAGGCTGGTCATCCTCAGGATCGGATCGTCGGGAGGTTCAAAATGAAGATCAGAGACGATTGTCAGCAACTCCGGGCAGAGGAAGGACGAATACGCAACGTGGAGAAATCCAGCCTGCTGTTTTGCCACATTTTGTGCTCGTTGCACAGCCCGTTCATATTGATCGACGGAATGAAGAATTTCCTCTACGAATGCTTTGCCGGCCGCGGTCAAGCGCGAGCCGCCATGCCAGGTATAAAAGAGCCTCCCTCCCACTGCGGTTTCAACATCATGGATAGTGCGGCTCACCCCAGGTTGGGTCGTGTGCAGGCGTGAAGCTGCATGGCTTTCGCTTCCTTCCTGCGCCACCGCTATGACGCATTTCAGATCGTAATGTCGTCCTGCATCTTGAACCTGGCAAATTGGAGCTAGAACGTCAAACATCTCAGCGTTTACCAATCTCTTCTTAGCGCATGCCTTCGATAGAGACAGACATCACTTTGGTCCGTGATTACAGGGCATACAGCGCTCCGAACCAGCGCTCTTCTATAAACGCTATCCTTGAGACCGGACCTTTTCACATTCGAACGCTTGTTATGCCAGCTTCCTCACGAAGCCTGGCGGCTTTATCCGTTGCCTCCCAGGTAAATTCCGGGTCGGGACGCCCAAAGTGACCGTAGGCGGCAGTCTTTCGATAGATTGGGCGTCGCAGATTTAGGCTTTCGATGATTTCTGCGGGCGTTAATTTGAAATTTTCCCGGACAAGATCCTGTAAAGCCTGCGCCCCGATGATGCCGGTTCCGAACGTCTCCACCAGCACGCTTACTGGTTCGGAAACACCGATTGCGTAGGAGAGATGAACCTCGCAGCGCTTTGCCAGTCCTGCCGCAACAATATTCTTGGCGATGTATCGGGCCATGTACGCGCCTGAGCGGTCAACTTTGGTCGGGTCTTTGCCGCTAAATGCTCCTCCTCCATGTCTTCCTATGCCACCGTAGCTGTCTACGATAATTTTGCGGCCTGTCAGCCCTGTATCCCCCATAGGACCTCCGATAACAAAGCGGCCTGTCGGGTTGATGTGATATTTGGTGTCCGTATCCAGCAGGCCACGAGGAAGCGTAGCCTGAATGACGTGCTGCAGGATCGCCTCGCGCAGCTCTGTGGTCGATACAGTATCCGCGTGCTGGGTCGAGATTACGACGGCGTCAATCCGGACAGGATTGTGATCTTCGTCATATTCCACCGTCACCTGGCTTTTGCCATCAGGGCGAAGATAGCTGAGCAGCCCATTCCGGCGTACTTCCGCCAGCTTGCGGACAAGCCTGTGCGCCAACAGAATCGGAGTTGGCAGCAGCTCCTCTGTTTCATTGGTGGCATAACCGAACATCATGCCCTGGTCACCTGCGCCACCGGTATCCACGCCCATGGCAATGTCGCCGGATTGTTTATTGATGGTCGAAACAACGGCGCAGGTGTTCGCGTCGAAACCATACAGAGCATTGTCGTAGCCGATTGAGGAGATCACACCTCGGACTACGGATTGGAAATCGATATAAGCCCTAGTCGTGATTTCTCCGGCGATGACAACGAGCCCGGTAGCTGTCAGGGTTTCACAACCTACTCTGCTATAAGGATCTTGCTCGATGCAGGCATCAAGAACCGCGTCTGAAATCTGGTCTGCCATCTTGTCGGGATGGCCTTCTGTAACGGATTCGGAAGTAAAAAGAAACCTATCGCGTCGCGACAAAAGCGTACCCTCCTTGGTTGAACCGGCGGTTAAACCGGCATAGTTCTCGAGTTTCCCGGTAAAGTTGGAGTTTCATACTTTCCGATCTCGATTCAGGCATTCTGAGTCACTCCACCTTTCCAGATGGTGATAGCTTTTACAGTTCTGAGATGAAGTTTTCCGTAACGCCGGAGAGTGATATGGCCGGAGCCATGGTCTTCGTAATGATCGTAGATATATTTCCCGCATCGCAGAATGACGCGCAAGGGAGTTCCACGCCGGTAGTGTGTGTGCGGAGTCTTCATCACAACACTCTTGGCTTCTCAGCGGATTGGTATGTTTCGGAGCAAAACCCTGATGCGGTTCTCATGACACGACTCCCTTTGCAGGAGTCATCAGCCATCAAGGCGGTTAAGGTGGGCTTCCATCACCTAAATCAATTGTGCTTCCATGGTCGATCTTTAATGTTGCTGTTGTCAAGCACAGTTGCGGTTAACCAGCAAAGGATGCTGCTTCGAGTAGGAAATAACGTTCGATTGTGTCTTTCCTTTTCGTTCTTTATGACAATGCTTTCAGGTGTGGTCAGCATTATCGGGATACCCTACCCGCAATCTTTCCTCGGGCTTTAGGTATCTTGGAAGACTCTATGATCCTTAAGCGCGTGAGCGCCGGACCCGATACGTAATAGCGAACATCCTCCGGGGCCGTGTCGTCAACGAAGGAGCCTTCAGGGTCTGCTTTGAATGGTAGACGAGGACTCGGTGATTCGCGCGATCTTGTGCTGTGGTCTCAAGAATCCTGAATTGCGCGCAGTCCTGGAAGGCAATCATCTCACCAACCTTACCCTGTGGCTGTCTCGATTTCCCGACCTTGCAGAAACATATTATTCCGATCATCCTTGACAGGCACCACACATCTTGGCATTCTCAGGAGTTGCACTTTGAGGTGATGGGGTTCACCCTTAATTGTCCTTCGGACTGATGACCCCTTCTGACTTGCTTGTGTCAGGAGAGGTCCGTGTACGATACAGCACCGCAAAGCCCTGGGTCACTCCCTCTGCCGAATCTGTCCGGCATCCGCTGGAACTCCCGCAGAGTAAGGAAATTCAACCTTCTTCAACGGTGTGGACTTGATACAGTTCTCGTTGTGGACCGCGTTCTGCGGCATCAACTTCGGATTCATGAATTCACCGATTGCGCCGAGTGCGTCCTGCGCATATCAAGGAGTTGGTCAAGGTCGACGGTAAAGCTTCCCGACAGAATCGAGATCATACCTGGCGATCTGCTCCTTGAACTGCATCTATGGAACGAACATTTGGGCGACGACGATAGCGGGAATCACGGTTTTGCATGGGAAATTCGCCTGCTAAAACGTATCCACCTTTCGCTGGTGCTTCTGGCGGAACATGTGGGACAGGATCCAGCATGGAAGGAATGTAAGGCGGTACATGCTCGATTTGTCACCTCTCTGCGTAGACCAGAACGAACCATTCGGTATCTTGGATTTTCCACTACATCTCCTCCGGCGTCAGTGGGCAGAAAAGTCCATGATTTCTTCGAGAATTTTCTTATATACAGCCTAGTTTGGGCATTTCACCCATACTGCGCAAGCTGGAAGAAAAGAGATTTGAAAAGAGCAGAGCTGTGGCTTTCAAAGGCGCGCCTACTGAAAATGTATGGATACAGGAAGTCGATTCCATAGATGGAGAAATGTGATCTGGACAGCGGATTGATTGCTCTGATCGGAGAGCGTTCTTTGGTTGATCTTCGAATTTATTCCCCTCTTCTGCATAAATGTGATTTTAGACGCCTGAGATATCGATTCTTGCGCCGATCATTTCGTAAGAAAATAATAGACAGCAGGCGTTACGATCAGCGAGAGCACCATGGAAATCAGCACACCTCCGACCACAGCAATGGCGAGGGGCTGCAACATCTGCGAACCCGCCCCCCATGCGAAGGCAAGAGGCAACATGCCAGTCACTGCCGCCAGCGCAGTCATCAGAATCGGCCTGAGCCTGCGTTGCGCAGCCTGCATCATGGAGTCATACGCCTGCATGCCCAAGGCGCGATACTTCTGGTCCGCATCCAGGAGCAGTATGCCGTTCTTTGCCACGATGCCGATGACCATAATGAGTCCCATGAATGAGGCGACATTGAAAGTGATACCAGTGATGAGGAGAGCAAAGACCACACCGGCGGTCGAAAGAATGGAAGAGACCAGAATGGCGACAGGAGCCGAAAAGTTGCGAAACTCTGCCAGCAGCACTCCGAAGACTAGGACGAGGGCTAGCAGCAGTACCTGAAACAGCTCACGAAAGGATTTCTGCTGTTCTTGAAACGTTCCTCCATATTCGACACGTACGTCGAAAGGCAGATGAAGTCCGCGAATCACTTCTTGGACGTGTCTTACAGCTGTTCCCAGGTCCGAACCTTCAAGTCTGCCCGTCACGATCACCTCACGCTGTAGGTTTTCCTGCCGGATCTCATTTTGCGGAGGCAATTCTCTGATATCGGCAACCGCCCCCAGCGTCGCTATTTTCCCTGAAGCACTATTCAGCAGGGTGTTTTCAATGGCCGCAAGCGAACTGCGATGGCTATCGTCATAACGCACGCGTACTGTGTAGGGACGCCCATTCTCGATGACCGGCTCGGCGGCGGGAACGCCCTGGATCACTGCCGTCACATCCGTCGAGACTTCCTCTGGCGTAAATCCCAGACGGGATGCGACGCTGGGATTCACCTGAAACAAGGTTGCCGGACCGCTAATCGTGTTCTCCACTCCATTTAAGACATCGACTACGCCCGCCTGCTTCTGAATCGCTGCGCCGACTTCCACCCCCAGCTTGTTCAACAGGTCCGGATTGTCCGAGAACAGTTTAATCTGGATCGGTTCCGGGGCATTGGACAGATCTCCGATATTGTCTTGGAGCATCTGGGTAAATTCCACGTTCAGCTCCGGCTCTGAATGATTAATTCTTTTCCGGATATCCTCCATCACGGCATCGATGCCGCGGCTTCGCTTGTCTCTGAGTTTGACGGTAAAATCGCCTCGATTTGCTTCAGTGACGGACGTTGGACTCAACTGCAAACCCGTTCGGCGTGTGATGACGTCCACTTGCGGAGTGCTTTTCAATATCCGTTCAACATGGCGCAGCACTCGATCTGTCTCAGTGAGGGAGGTGCCGGGGGGCATGTAGTAGTCAAGCGTAAAGGCGCCTTCATCCATCTTAGGCAGCAAGTCCGAGCCCAGGCCCTGATAAGCGAAGTAGGTGCCTCCCACAAGCACTAGGCAAGCGACTGTGAGCCAAAGTGGCCGCGTCAGCGCCAGTTCGAGTCCACGCTTGTGCCATTGGAGCACCTGCCCCATGATCCTGCCTTTTGGGGCATGCTCGTCTGTAGCTGACCGGGCCACCGCTACCGGTTCGTCGTCAAGGAATGCAGACTGCTTTTCCTTCGGCTGCTTTCGCAAAAGAAGGAAGCTGAGACATGGCGTCCAGGTAAGAGCCAAGGCCAGGGAAGTGAGTAGCGCTACGCTCATCGTGATGGCCAGCGCTCGAAAGAAGCTGCCAGTGACGCCGGTGACTGCCACCAGCGGGAGAAACACCACGATAGGCGTAATCGTCGACCCGACCAGTGGAGTAGTAATTTCACGCAAAGCCTTGCGGACAGCCTCCACGCGGTTTTCTCCCGAGTCGCGGTGAAGGACGATGTTCTCCACGACTACAATCGCGTCGTCGATCACAAGGCCGACAGCGGCAGCGAGGCCACCCAGGGTCATCAGATTGAAGCTCTGGCCTAATACTTTCAGGAAGACAAAAGTAATCAAGATCGTGACGGGAATGACCAGCCCAGCGACCAGAGACGATCCCCAGTCCCGCAGGAACACAACCAAAATGATGGAAGCCAGTATCAGCCCAATCAGAATGGCGTCGCGGACGCTGGAAATACTTGCTTTCACCAGCTCGGCTTGATCGTAGTAGGGCTTGAGTTCGACGCCCGGAGGTAAAGTTTTTCTGAGTTGCGCCACCTCCGCTGCCACCTCATTGGCAACGGCCACAGCATTGCTTGACTGCTGGCGTGTAACACTGAGCAGCACCGCGGGCTTTCCATCCGCGGTAACAATGGTATAGATAGGCATGGTCGAGGCCTCGACCTGAGCCACATCTCCAATGTGGATGGGCACTCCCGCAGCGGTATTCTTCACCACGATCTGTGCCAGCTCGGAGGCATCGTGTACCTGGGCTCCTACCAATCCCAATACCAAAAGGTGATTGCTCTCATAGAGGCCAGGAGAATGGATCACATTGGTCAGGCGGACAGCGTTCAGCAAATCGGTTGGGGTAGTGCCTGTTTCCAGCAATTTGGCCGGGTTGAGAATGATGTGGAACTCCGGCACCCGGCCACCCTGCACCCATATTTCCCGAACGCCGGGAAGCCGGTTGAGCTGGGGCTTCAGGTCATACGTCGCCATCTCCCACAGCGCCGTCTGCGGAACCACGTCCGAGGTAAGACTGTATCCCAGGAGGGGAAATGTTGCGAAGCTGAGTCGCTGCGTCGTGATATGCGCTGTTGGAGGAAGTGTCTGCTGCACTTGCGCCAATGCTGAGTTCACCAGTTGCAGCGTGCGGAACATATCGACATTCCAGTCGAAGAAGAGGCTGATTTCGGCGGAGCCTCGGCTGGTGTTGGAACGCATCGTCTCCAGCCCCGGCACGATCTGCACGGCCATTTCGATAGGCCGAGTGATCGTCACCTGCATCTGCTCGACAGGCATCACTCCGTTATCCACCTTGATGACTACGCGCGGAAAATCTGTCTTTGGAAAGACCGCGAGGGGGACCTGTGTCGCCAGGTAAATACCTGCGACCGCCAGCACGATGGTGAAAAATAAAATGGTGCGCGTGTGCTTGAGCAACCAAAACGACTGCTCGGCAGCATCAGCGGAAGGAAGGTTCCGGGAAGACATTGCCATTAACGACTCCCCGCGCTATCCGTGTCCGTCGAGCTATTAGTCTGGATGACCCTTACCCTGGTACCGTCGTCCATGGCGTAAGCACCATTGGTTACGACCTCCTCTCCTGCCATGAGGCCACGAACCACCTGCACTTCATTCCCGTTGATGATTCCGGTTTCGATCTCGCGCTGATAGGCAACATGGCTTGCATCAATCACCATTGCGATTTGTTTCCCGGCAGGATTTGTAAGGACTGCCTCTTTGGGAATGACCAATGCGTTCGTAATCGCTTGACTCGTGATCGACACACGCGCCTGAGACCCTGCATCAAGGGTCATGTCCTTGTTCGGTACTTTCACCCAGACCTCGACGATCGTGCTTCCGGGATCGAGGGCCGGACTCACCAGATAAACCGTTCCCGAAACCGACCGATTCATTCCGTCCACCAGCACCGTGGCTGGCTGGCCAACCTTCAGGAGTCGCGCCTGCGCCTGCGGCAGGTGCGTCTTGGCTAGCAACGCGGACACGTCCATCACGGTAATCAGTGGTGTTCCAGTCGGCGCGGTCTCTCCCGCAAACAGGGGCCGCTCGGTAACAACTCCATCAATCGGACTGCGGATTTCCGAGTAGCGCAGCAATGCCTCCGCGCCCAGGTATCTCCCCTTTGCAGACACCAACTGTCCGGCAGCAGTCTTAAGCGCGTCCGCGCGGCTGACCGCCTTTGCCGAAGCCAGGTGTGTTTTTGCTATGTCATAGGCGTTTTGCGCTTGTACAAGACTGGCTTGGGCCGTATCCAATTCCCGGCGGGGGATGGCGCCCTGGTGAAACAGTGCGCTACGACTGTCGTAGACCTTTTGTGCAAGATCCAGATTGACTCTCGCTTGCTCGGTATCGAGGACAGCCTTCTGATAGGCTTCCGGAATAGCGGCTTTGGTGGCGGTATTGTAGGCCGCCTGTGCTTGTTCGTAGCCGCCTTTGCTGTCGAGCGCCGCTGCTGAAAGATCGTCGTTATCGAGCACTGCCAGCAACTCCCCCCGCCTGACCTTGCTGCCACGCATGATGTAGAACTTGCGCACCGGAGCTGTAATTTTGGGGGAGATGGCCGCCTGAGCAAATGGCGCCAGCACTGCATCTCCTGTCACATGCTGTGAGATGGGCTGTTCTTTCACCGTCGCCGCCTGCACCTGCACCACAGTTGATTGCGGCGCTTCCTTTCTGGAACACCCTGCTATCAGAATCGGCAAACATGCCGAGAGCATCAAGTGAGTTATCCATCCGGAACGCCTCGCCACCGTTGGTTTCAGACGTACAGGTTTGTTCCTCCGACGCACACTCCTAGCCATTTTCATTGCTGCACCTATCGAAATCCCGAACATTTGAAGTCTCATTTCCGATCCCAACGATTGTTTATGGCAGCACGCCGGTGAGTGTTTGCAGGTTCGCCAGTGTGGCGCGATAGCGGACCTCACCGTCGGCATAGGCTTGCTCTTCCAGGACCAGCGTGTTCTGCGCATCTACCACCTCAAGGGCAGTGGCTTCACCCGCCTGATACCGCAGGTTGGTGAGCCGCAACGAGTCCGCTGCGGTTTGCACGCTCTGGTTGAGGGACGCCATCTGATGCCAGGCAACTTCGGCATCGTGATAAAACTCCCGGAGATGCGCCAGCAGACGGTCCTGTGTCTGGTTCAACGTTGTCTTGGCCGCGCTCTTTCGGAACTGGCTTTGCTTCACACGCTCGTGTGTTGCCAGCCAGTCCCATACAGGGATGTCCAGCCTCGCAAAAGCCGAGTAGCCAAGATTCCGAGGTTTCACCGGCGTATCGAGCGATAGGTCGAGAGGGCCATTCACTGCGAACTGCGGCGCGTCGATGCCATAGGTCCAGTTCAACGATAGCTGCGGAAGATACCCGGCGCGCGCAATGGCAACATCTTCCTTAGCTGCATGGAGGGCTTCCATTGCGCTGCGGATATCAGGATTATTGTGTTGCGCCACTGCATCGATGTCGGCCTCATCCGGAAGAGGCGGGGCTTGCTGCAGGTCATCTTTAAGCTTGTAAGCGGGTTGTGGACCGGAAAAGAGCAGAGTGCCCAGCTCAAGCCGGGCATTGTCCGCCAGCAATTGAGCGTTCTCCTGATCCCGCTGCCGTTGCTGTAGTTGCAGCTCGGCCTTCACTACGTCCGCGTGTGCAACTTCGCCGCCTTGTTCGAGCTTTTTCGTGAGATCGACAAAATGGCCGGCTTCGGTCGTGGCACGTTGGGCGACTTGCTGCTTTTGCTCGGCTGCAAGCACGCCATAATATTGCTCCACCACCGTGAAGACCAACCCGCGCCGCGCTATCTCCGCCTGAGCAGCAGCCTGAGCGGACGTGGCATCGGCCCGCCTTACTTGTGCGATCCCCGAAAGACTGAATGTTTCGTTAACGATGGCCTGGTTCACGTATTCGTGGATGGCGTTGTTCGGAAGGAAGACGAACGCATCGCTGTTTCCTGCTTGTTTTCCGGCGTGCTTGCCAGGGTTCCGTGCCCCGCTCGATTCGGTGTAAAGATACTCGTTGTGATAGCTCACGCTCGGCAGCAAGGCGGAACGGGCAATCGATCGATCCGCTCTCGCAGAACCCTTCGCTGCAACTGCATCTGCAAAAGTTGATTCGTTCTGCTCCGCGCGCCGGATCGCTTCATCCAGAGAAATGACGATGGGGCTGGCTGTTCTGTCCGTGGAAGGCTGTGCGCTCTGCACCGACGGGCTGACCGTTATCCCGGTCTGCGCCAGGGACTGATGTGCGAACGCAAGGAGCATTACGCCGAAGAACGCTTGAGTTGAAAAAAGGCGCATTGTCGATTGACCCTCTGCCAAAATGATCGAATCCCTAATCTTTCAAGGAAAAAGAGCCATGCTTTGGACACCTTCTCCCGGATTGCAGAGATCAAAACAGGAAGCGAGAATCAACGCACTCCTGCCCCAACCCCAGGAGTCATCAGCCTTCTCTTTCAGTCGGCAATTATGGCGGATTCCATCGCCTGTCTCTGGACCAGAGACACGGAACACATCGACGCGGGACTTTTAGGATGAATCCCGCTGATTTGTGAAGATTACATCAACAATAATACATACAGTTTAGTGTTCACCCAGTTGCTCTTGCCTATTTGTGGATCCCCGGCCTGGGCGTCATGGATGTTGGCAGGGCCAATCGAAGCCATATTTGACACTCTCTAATGCAGCGTGATTCTGGTGTAACGGTTGGCACATATGTCGGTGAAACTGATATGCTCACTTGTGCATCTATTGTTCAGATGCATAAGGCGAAGGGGTTCGCCTGAACTGCTGTTCCTTCCTTGAACAAATTGGGTGGACGGATGATGACCCCTGGCGAAGTTTCGTCAGGGAGTTTCCCGCCCATAAGAAAACTTCGCAAAATTTGGTCTCGCACATGTTGGTGGCTCTGCGTCTGTGTGCCGAATCTCGAGGTGATCCATGAAGATCGTCTTCATTTCCAACATTCATTCCAGTTCGATGGCTCTCGAAGGACTTTCGGAACGTGATTGTGATTATCTCTGCATCGGTCACCTGGTGGATTACGGCATGGAACGACGTGATTTGACTCTTAACATCGTGCAAGTTGAGAAGCATCGCTGAAATGCGCCGGGATTGTCAGACGAAGATTGGAAACTTTGTATGGATTTAAAACAATACGAGCAAAGCAAGTTCGCCATTGCAGAAATCATTCGTTCGGCGCAAGCGATCGATACAAAAGACGGGACTTTGCGGTCTGACTGCCGCGATCTGCTAGCGCGTCTGGCAGAAGACAGGTTCAATCTGCTGGTCGTCGGACGGTTTAGCAGAGGCAAGTCAACTTTGATGAATGCCCTCCTTGGCGGAGACTATCTGCCTACGGGCATTGTTCCTCTGACCTCCGCGATTACCACGGTACGTTATGGAAGCCGGAAACAGGTTGTGCTGAGCTTTAGCGACTACGGTTTGCGCCGCGAGATTCCTTTGTCCAGTTTATCGGAGTATGTTACGCAAAAGGAAAATCCTGGTAACGTCAAGAAACTTGCATATGCGGAAATTGAGCTGCCGGTCGAGATTTTGCGCCGCGGATTCTTTTTTGTAGATACTCCTGGACTTGGTTCTCCCATCATAGAAAATACATTGACTACGGAACGCTTCCTCCCAGAAGCGGATGCATTTGTATTGGTAACGAGCTATGAAAGCCCGCTTTCCGAAGAAGAAGATCGCATTTTGCACCGGATTCACAATACGAATAAAAGGCTCTTCGTTGCGATCAACAAACAGGACACTGTGGATCCGGATGAGAGACAGGAGGCGATCAATTTTGTGAAGGAACGCCTGGACCGATTTTCATTTACAGACACTGCCCAGATATTTTCCATCTCTGCGCGACAGGGATTGGAAGCAAAACAAGCACAAAATCAGGAGCAGATGGAAAGAAGCGGCCTGCAGGCGTTGGAAGCAGAATTGTTACGTTTTCTCACGGAAGAACGCGCTCAGTCTTTTCTTCTGAATACATATGAACGCACAATGACATTCCTGACCCAAAGATCCAGATCGCAAGAGCATCCCGAGTATGAAGAATCCTATAAGCAGCTTATTCGGCAACTGCGCAATCTGCGGGAAATGATTCTTGACATGCCAAACCAACCGGAGCAAGCGACTGCGGCTGGAGAGGACCCAAACGTCAATTCTTATGCATTACATCTCAATCAGAAAACCGGATGCAGCATTTGTGGAGCGATTCTGGAGGCTATTTTACGGTTTCTAAGCGAATATCAGTACGAACTCACTATCAATCCGAAGGTACAGCAAGAACATGCTCGCAGAGGTGGATTTTGTCCTCTGCATACATGGCAGTACGAGAATATCTCTTCTCCTTATGGGGTATGCGTGGCTTATCCGGAATTAGTGCATCGTATCGCTGCGGAACTGAAGGGTTTTGCCGACGAAATTGGTCGTCGGGGCGAATCCATGGAAAGGGTCCGGAGGCTGCTGCCGACTACAAAAACATGCCGTGTATGCGAGGTCCGTATCGCTGTGGAGAAAAAGGCAGTGCAAGATATCGCGGAGATTACGCTACGCGCGACCGCACCGGATGCACATGTGCCAGCCTGCTGTCTCTCCCACTTGATTATGGCTGCGGAAGCTACAGGCCCAGGCGAGCCAGCTCGGAGGCTGTTCCATTCTCATGCGAGTCTATTGGAAAGAACCGCAGAAGATCTACAACGTTACGCGCTCAAACACGATGCGCTGCGTCGCTATCTTACGAGTGAGGAAGAGCGCCAGGCGTCGCAGTTGGCACTGCTGCTGCTTGCCGGGCATCGCAATGTCAGCGGACCTTGGACCATTGAATCCATTTGATGGTTTCAAATTGAGGAACGTAAAGAGGCATATCATCCTTCGGATTAATCGGTATGAGCCAAGCGTTCGGTCATTAACAGCAGGGGATAACTTCTTGTCTTTTCGCAGCATACTATTCGACGAATCCAGCATCGGCACAGAGATCGATGAGCAAAGGGCGCCCGAATGCTTCAATGATCTGAATCTCGATCAGATTGTTGCGTCCATGACAACCGGTCGCGATGAATATAATCTGAAGCCGTTCTTTTATACCCCCTTGAGCGATGTCGAGACGATTCATTATCGCCACGAAATATTTCGGGACTTTGAAAACTCTGTGCTCCTGCTTGAACACGTCCAATCGTTTGCCCAGCAAATGCGAACCATGCGGGACCATCTCAGGCAAGCGGACAAACTCCATTACAAATATCAGAAGCACAGCAGGTTTCTGGAGGCGGCGGAAATCTACTGCGGCGCTGTCAGAAGTTTTGCCCGCGATCTGATGCTCACAGGCCTAAGCTCGCGCGGCTTCCTAGCTTTTCGCGAGTACCTGACGAACTATACCGAGTCGGGAGAGTTCACTTCACTTGCCGCGGAAATGCGGAAGCTCAAGGCCGACCTGTCCAGGATCCGATATTCCTTAGATATCAAGGGCAGTCGCATCAAAGTTGAAGGATTTTCTCCGGAGCCTGATTACGGCACAGACGTATTGCGGACATTTGAAAAGTTCAAGCAAGGCGCAGCGAAGGAGTACCGGTTCGGCTTTTCCTCGGAGCTGGAAATGAACCACGTAGAAGCTGCCATACTGGACTTGGTTGCCAGGCTATATCCCGATATCTTTTCGTCCCTGGATAAGTTCTACGAATGCCACTGTAACTTTCTTGACAGCACGATTCGTACGTTTGATCGCGAAATCCAGTTTTATATCGCGTGTCTCGATCATATCGAGCGCCATAAGCGAACTGGGCTGCTCTTCTGCTACCCAACAGTCACCGGCCAATCCAAGGAAATCTATGGCCATAATGTTTTTGACCTTGCCCTTGCCAATAAGCTTGCCTCCGAAAAGATGCCAGTGGTGACGAATGATTTCTACCTGCGAGACCCGGAACGCATATTTGTTGTGTCTGGACCAAACCAGGGAGGGAAAACGACCTTCGCGCGCACGTTTGGACAGCTCCATTATCTGGCAGTCCTCGGCTGTCCAGTTCCCGGCACGGAAGCGAGGCTTTTTTTCTTCGACAGACTATCTACTCACTTTGAAAAAGAGGAGGACATTCGGGATCTGAGCGGCAAGCTGGAGGATGATTTGTTCAGGATTCACCGGATTCTCGAGCAGTCGACGTCCAACAGCATTCTGATTATGAATGAAAGCTTCGTGTCCACGACGCTGCAGGATGCTCTGTTTCTCAGCAAACAGATTATGCAACAAATCATTCAGCGCGACATGCTTTGTGTGTCAGTGACGTTTCTTGATGAACTGGCGTCGTTAGGTGAGACCACCGTAAGTATGGTCAGCACGATCCATCACGAAGATCCGGCCCTGCGTACATTCAAAATCATCAGAAAACCCGCCGACGGACGTGCCTATGCCATGGCAATTGCGGAGAAGTACCGTTTGAGTTACGAAAACATAAAGGAGCGCATTGCACCATGAAGGCGTTTCTGATGTACAGAGATCGGGATTTCGATTTGAAGGTCGACCTGCCCCCGAACGCAGCGGAGCTGACACAAGACCTGGAGATCGATACGCTGCTGAACGCCATGAGTGGCGGTGACGCATTCCTGCTCGAAGTAACGAAGAAGGCGATATTTACCGGCCTTCGGGAACCGGAGGCGATCCTCTACCGCCAGCACATCCTCGCGGATTGCCTGCAACAATCCGACATCGTCCGGGAGCTATACGCCATTGCCGTGGAGGCAATTGAACGCGAGAGGAAGGTCTGGCGAACAATGATAGGAAGGTATCCCGAGGGATTGCTATCTCGCTCCGTCGAGGTGCTCCAGATCTTTGTTGTGCTGCTCAAGCGGCTAAGGCACACTGCGGATGAGCATGGCGCGAAGTTTCACTCCGAAGGCTTTATAAGACTCTTCGATATGCTCGCCAGGGAGCTTGACGACGAGTACCTGAGCATCGTGGACGATCAGCTGGAACGACTTGAGTTTCGAAGAGGTCTCCTGATGAGCGCTGAACTTGGCAACGGAAACAAAGGGGTCAACTACGTACTTCGCAAGCCGCGAAAACCGGGTCACGGGTGGAGAGAGCGGTTCCAGGACTGGACGGAGCGGCTATCTTCAAGAGATCGTTCCAGCTACTTCTATCAAATCGACGACCGCGATGAAAGCGGTTTCCAGGCATTGTCAGAGTTGAAAGGACATGGGATCAGCCATGTAGCAAGCGCGCTAGCTCAATCGGCTGACCACATTCTTAGCTTCTTCAGGATGTTGCAACTGGAACTTGGATTTTATGTCGTCTGCTTGAACTTGCGTGACCAGATAGACCGGAAGGGCGGCCCCATCTGTTTTCCTGAGCCTCTGGCTGTCGGCACAGTGATGTTCTCCGCTCGTGGGCTTTATGATGTTTCTCTAAGTTTGAGCGTAGTGGATAGAGTGGTTGGCAATGACGTAGATGGTGACAGGAAAATGCTGATCATGATCACGGGCGCCAACCGGGGAGGCAAATCGACATTCCTGCGCAGCATGGGACTTGCGCAAATGATGATGCAATGCGGGATGTTCGTGGCGGCTGATTTCTTTCGCGCCAATGTCTGCGATGGTATCTATACTCACTTCAAACGAGAAGAAGACACCACCATGAGAAGTGGAAAGCTCGACGAGGAATTGAGCAGAATGAGTTCCATCGTCGACAACCTGACCCTGAACAGCATGGTTCTTCTCAATGAGTCATTTGCTTCCACAAATGAGAGAGAAGGGTCGGAGATCGCGCGACAAATTGTGCGAGCCCTCTTGGAAATCGGCATAAAAGTGTTCTATGTAACCCACATGTTCTATCTGGCGCAAAGTTTTTACCAAGCGAGGATGGATGGCGTCTTGTTCCTCCGTGCAGAAAGGCTTGCGGACGGGCAGCGGACCTTTCGCCTTGTCGAAGCTGAACCATTGCCTACGAGCTATGGGGAGGACCTGTACCGGCGGATTTTCGGGGCAGCTTGAATTCCACTGTAGTGGTACTTTTCCGGGTGAGATCGAGACGGTCCTAGCCGGATGGCGAGCTGCCTCCGTTCGCCGCTTGATCTCATAGTGCATGTGTCATATAGTCAGTCCAGGCGAGGGAATCCGCCTTTAAGCGCCGCCGAATACGGATGGCTGATGACTCCTACTATTCGTGTAGGAGGAGCCATGCGATCAGAAGCGGTGTTTCAAGCTAACAGTGTAATAAAAGGCCGTTACAATCTGTGCAGAATATGTGCCATAGGGACTAGGAAACTTCACTTTTCCTCCGATCGCATTCAGGACACTATCAATACTGTGCTAGCCATCATCAGTGAACGAAACGGGACAGAGCGTTAATCTCACTGTCCTTCTTCGGTGACAAAAAGGTCTTTACATACGGTTTGTTGAGCGGACATGGATACCTGCGATATTTTTAATCATCGAGTTCAAAAGAGACTTGATCCAAGTCATCTCTTGCTGATTTATGTCCTTAGCTTATGCCTCAGTCTATGAACCATCATTGTTTGCGGGATTTCAGCACGATTTCTCTCACACTGGATAGCAAGAAATAGGCAAAAATTCCCACGCCAAGCAACCAGAGATGTTGATGTGATCGTTGCCAACCGTATAGGCATATTGGCATGCCAACTAGACCTGCGATTAAAAACTCAATAGACGAAGTAGATGGCTTCAAGGGTGAAAGCCCTTCAATAAATATTGGTATGCCGACGAAACCTAAAACCAAAAACAAAATATTAAAGGCGGATGACTTCATGAGTGAGAGCCTTTCACAAAACCAATATCTTTAAGATCGTTCTGACCGCGGATCGAAGGAGGTAGTTGTTCTCTTCGCCGAACTGCATACATCAAATTGGGGCTGCTGGTCGGATGCTGTTCTCACCGAGCAGCCAACAAATGCGTGTTCTCGCGTTTTGTATAGGAGGTGCTTGCGCGGCAATCGTCTTGTACTCGTAGGATCGTAAGTCAGCTCTCGGGTCGATCCGACAGTGTGAGCGGCGCTGACCTTTAGCGTTGATTTCAGTAAAGCGGCAGGTGCGGAATGCAATCATAAGGATCCAGCACTCGCCGATATTGACTCATTCAGCAGTTGAGAACAATCTCTTACGACAGAGTCCAGGACATCTAAGACTGCAGGCTCTTCTTCTGTTCTATTGTTGGGCTTGAGTAGAGCGGACTTGAGACTTTCGGTCACCATCATAACCGCAGCGCTGAGGTCTTTCTCAAACTGAGTTATGCTCGAGTGGAGACGCTCAAGATAGTCGTAGCGGATGCGTCCTGCATTCATATCCAGCAGTCGCCAGATCCCATCATTCATTTTCCGCAAGACAAGTGGGCGCAGGAGGAAACGCGGCAATACGAGGAGAAACGAGTCGAGCGAATAGAATACCGGTTCAACCTTGTAGTAGAGGTGGCTCTCCACACGAAGCGGGCATGCAATCGACACATGTTCCGCCGGCACCTCGAAAAGAGAACCGGCGGCTTGTTGGAGCTGTTCCAGAATCCCGTTTGCCTGAGCAATAAAGCGAGATGAGAGCAGGTTCAGTTGGGTTTGAACTTCCTCATCCTCCTTGATCCTCCAACTCCGAAAGATTGATTCTACTTCTCCCAAGAGGAAACTTTCGAGAAGGGTCGCAAACAGGCGTCCGGTTTCTTTTGGGTGCTGAACCTGGAACAGCTTCAAATGCTGTCGTACTGTGGGAACAGAGTTTTCCACTTGTGTTGTCAGGTCACGCTCTACACGCCCAATAAGTTCTCCTGAATACTGGCGCAGCAGCACCTGCAGCTCATGAACTTGAATTTCCGTTTGCTCGAGTAATCGATCCAGAGCTCGCTGTTTGCGATCCAATTCTTCTGGGCTCATCGCCTGCGCACGAACACCGATGGCTGCGGCAAACTTGAGCGTGCGAGCGATATGCAAAGCGTCCAGGGCAACGGAACGAACGAGGACCTGACCCTTTTCGTCAGATAGAAAGGCGCGCAGCCGCTGTTCGAAAACTCCAAGCCCGCTTGTATCCGAGGCACAATAGTCTTCGCATTTCTGCTGGAGGGCTTTACGCGCTGACAACGGGAAAATCTCCAGCGAGTCTATCTGCTGCCGATCCAACTCCTCTTCGAGGAAGCGCGTAATGGCAGCAATTTCGTCAGCCGCAACTAGGTCAATTTTATTGAGGATGAAAAACAGCTTGGGGATATCTTCTTTTAGATTTCTCAGAAATTGCGATTCTACTTCTGTGATGGGCGGGTCTACTGAAAGAACAATGATTGCGGCATCCACATGTTGCAGATAGCTTTCTGTGGTCCGGGTGTTGTGGGCATGCGTAGAACCAATGCCTGGAGTATCGATGAGGACAATTCCACTCTCGAGGAAAGGCGAAGGATACGAGATCTCTACAGAGGCGACCTGTTTCTTGTTTCCCGGATTGCCTGCCTCCGTGATGTAATCCGCCAAAGAGCTTAGATCAACCTGCTCACGCGATCCGCCTGTGGAATAGACGATCGTTGCGTCCGGTATCGGCCCGTATCTAATTTCCGTGATAATCGCGGTTACAGGGAGGACGCCTGTGGGTAGAATCTCCGTTCCCAGAAGCGCGTTGATGAAGGAACTTTTGCCCCGCTTCATCTGCCCAAGGACGGCAAGCTGAAGTTGATTGGAAGCCAGTTTGTTTTCAAGAAAGAGCAGTTTCTCTCGCAGGTTTTGATTCCGGGTGCCGGCATTTTCGATCGTGAGCAAAGTTCGCAACGCCGCTTCCATTGAGCGGCGTTCTATGCTTTGATCCGTGATGGCCCTGCACCCGGCTTTCATTGCTCTATCCCGTCACTGGAGAATCCTGCGTAGACCGTGTGTAGCGGGTGGCTTCGACGGTGGAGCTGGCAATTAGGCCACCTTCAATCATCTTGTCAAGATGGGGAATGAGCCTTTGGATCTGTTCGTCCGTATCAATCACGGTAATCATGATGGGCGCGTTCTTCGAGATCGATAGATTTCGGGCATGATAGATTCGGGCGCTGGCCCCAAAACCTTCGAGACCGCGATAGACGATGGCACCAGCAATGCCGAGCTCCATGCACTTCTCAACAATGGCTTTGTATAGTGGTTTGTCCTGCCACTTATCTGCCTCAGTGAAGTGGATGCGCAACATTCTGGCTTGATATTGTTCTTTCATGGCTCACCTCTTGCCTTCGCCAATCTCCGCCGCGCGATAGGCGTACTTAATGATGTCAACTTCCGAAAGAACCACCAGGCCTTCCTGGACCATTTTTTCTACGGTCGGCTGAAAGGCCTGCAATTTCTCGTCGGTATCAACGACCGAGAGCATGATCGAGGAGTCATGCGATAAATGCAGCGGCTTGTCTTTGTGGACCCTGCGGTGAGCTCCGTAACCGAGAATGCCACGGTACACCGTCACACCGGCGAGGTCGTGGGCGCGCATCGCAAGAACCAAGGCCTCATAAAGGGGTTTGTCCTGCCATTGATCACTTTCACCGATATAAATCCGCATCATCTTTGCTTTGCCGTTGATTTTGATATGCTCAGGCGCCGGAGCCGTTTTGGATTTCGATGTTTGTGCCGGCTTGGCAATCATGGTTTCCTGCACTTCGATCATTCCAGAACCGGCCATTTCCTCCAGTTTGCCGAGCAATTCGTCGACCTTCTCCCGTGTTTCGATGAATTCAATCTTTAGAGGCAGGTGATCGGAGATGGCTACCAGACTGGAAGAATGGAGATGGTGATCGGCGCCGAATCCAGCAACCCCCTTCAGTACAGTTGCGCCCGAGACTCCGCGAAAGAACAAAAAATCAAGAATACTGGATGATGTTGCGACCCCATGATGTGTGGAACCTTCGCTTAGATAAATGGAAACTTTTATAGCTTTCCCTGTAGTCAACATATTGTCTCCTCTTTCTATGTGTGCAGTCCGCGTTGCGAAACCAGAAACTCCGCTGCATGTCCCAACACCCCCCACCGTGCGTTATCCGGCTGGTATTCATCTCGCAGACGGGTAAGTTCTTCGATGAGGTGTTCCCGATAGCTTTCCAAGATAGTGC
>JADEYI010001226.1_pt1 | contig 21201 bp, 19 predicted proteins | sample 8542331 | NCBI WGS metagenome assembly JADEYI01 (sample SAMN16510988, study PRJNA670497) | mine drainage metagenome | isolation source: biofilm near Copperflume 1 | place: Germany: Marsberg coppermine Kilianstollen | collected 2018-02
TTGTAGAAATATGGAGGAAATATAAATTTCTTTTAATACAGCTTGCTTCTTAATAAGAATATTGAAGGCAATTAAGAATATGTGAATTTTTCTGTATTAATAAGAAATTTGTAATGCTTTGTCGATAAAGGATTGACAAATCGAAAGATATATATTATTCTATGCTCAGTTGACAGTGTTAAATTCACGAACTTAAATATTTAGGTAGGATGGAAGTGCCTACAGGCTTACAAAGCCAGTTCGGAAAAACAAACGTGGTTCTTTGTATTTACTTTCATGTCTGGGTAGCGTTTGTCTTCACTGTTGAGATCCCCCAAATTTATAGAGTATTTGGGGGGAGATGCTGTCTTTAAGCTCACTAGCAGTGTATCAAAAGAGGTAACCACTCAGAACCTCCAGGCAATAAAAGGAGAGTGGCCCGCAAAGATACTTTGCAAAGCTTAGGGGAGATATCATAATTTGTTCAGTGTTATAGGGGGAAAGGTATTTTCATGATTTCAGTTGTGCGTCCTCACTAGAGAGATGAGAGCAAATAAATGTGGTTATTTGCTAACAGGGTCCTTGATAGAGGATGTGATCAATATTTGTGTCAAGGTAATTGCCAACAATTCCAGATCACGTTCATTCTATCCTACCTCTTACTCATCAACATGATCGCAGATTGAACAGATGAGTTCATTAAATGTAAAAATGGCTCTATTTCAACGAGTCAAGCTATCTTTTTGTTTGTGAGCTTGCTTTCACAACTTGTTTATCCAGTGTTAGTCATTTAACGTACTTAGGAAAAGGTGGAACTTCATGGAAGAGAAACATTGGCTTTCACGTACCAGCGTCGTTGAGGCTCGATTGCAAGTTTCCAATGTGGCTTCCTAAGATGCGCCGTTGTTTGCTTATTTTCATGAAACCCTGTCACTACTGAGTAGCGCGATATTTACGGTGGAATGGATCATCCAAAAGTCCTGGGAGGATTTAAGTGTCAGAGAATAAGGATTCACTAATAAGTATGGATGGGGATGGGTATATAGACTTTTCTCTATCAGATAAAGATACATTCATACATCAACGTGCTCCTAATACACCTCGACCAGCGGTGTATGTAGTGCTACCAACGCCAAAAAAGACACGCCTGGAGCGGCTACCCCTTCGCGAAACAACATCTGCGGTGATGCGAATAATCAGACGGGTGCGTGTGGAGTGCCTACCTGAGTACTTCGAGCAGACGTGTGATCGGCGACAACACGAGACTGCTGTGATCTGTGGGTCTTCCCAGCTCACTTACCTGGAACTCGACCAGCGAGCCAATCGTCTCGCCCATTTCCTCATCTCATGTGGTATTGGCAAAGGTGACCGGGTTGGCGTTCTCTTAGAGCGGTCGCTCGATACCTATATTGCGCTCCTCGGAGTACTCAAGGCGGGTGCCGTTTTCGTCCCACTCGATCCATCGTTTCCTTCCGACTTGCTGGCCTTTATCACGGAGGACGCAAGACTGCGGAATATCGTGACAACCTCTACATTTCGCGGGAAAACGAGCACCTTATCCTGCCCTGTGCTTGAACTCGACCAGTCGTATGAAGCACTCTACGTCCAGTACGAAACTCGCCCTCAGGTTCACGTTGATCCTGCATCTCTATGCTATATCATGTATACGTTTGGCAAAACTGATCGACCGACAGGAGTTGCCGTCTCGCATAGCAACATCGTCAACTTCCTCCACGTGTTCACCCCAATCTACCGTGTGACACTTCACGACCGGGTATACCAGGGTATGTCAACCGCCATTGACTTTTCCTTCGAGGAGATCTGGCCGACGTGGATCGCTGGCGCAACACTTGTCACTGATACTTCAGCCTCCCAGCACTCTGGTCAAGGACTCACTGACTTTCTCCTAGAGAACAAAATCACCGTACTCTGCTGCGTACCGAGGTTGCTCGTCACCATCGAGAGCGATGTACCTTCACTGCGCACCCTTCTTGTCGTCGGCGAAGCATGCCCTGCCGAGCTCGTCAGCCGCTGGTCGCGACCTGGACGCCGAATGCTCAATACGTATGGCCCTACGGAGACGACAGTTACGGCCACCTGTTGCGAGATGTTTCCCGGTCGCCCTATCACTATCGGCTCTCCACTACCAACATATCATATTTATATTCTCGACGACCAACTCCAACCCGTCAAGGATGGTAAGAGCGGCGAGATATACATTGGCGGCCCTGGTGTCGCTATAGGCTACATCAATCGCCCAGAACTCACGAAGGACCACTTCATACCTAATCCCGTGTGGCGAGATCGTGAAATAGTGCCTCGCCTCTACCGCACAGGAGATCTTGGCCGCATTACTCCTTCAGGAGAGATTGAGTTTCTGGGTCGAAACGAAGTCCAGATGAAGATCCCTAGCAATTTCATCGAGCGTGGCTTTACCGAGCAGTTTGCTCTTACTCAGGCTATCACAGCACCACTTGTGGCTCTATCTCTAACCAATTCGGCACCTTTAATGGATTTTGCTTCAGCACTCCAGTTTAAAAGCAGCGCAATCTCCGAACTCGACGCTGAAACATCGAAGCTGAGTATACTCAACCAAATAAACTTTAAAGGTGTCTATAATCATATCGTGACTGACTCTCTTTATAAGAATGCTATATTCAATATGGCAAGCACATTAGTATTGGGTGGGTTAGGATTTTTCTTTTGGATCATCATAGCACGACTTTATAGGACAGAAAATGTTGGTATCGCTACTACCCTCATTTCCATAATAACATTATTAAGCAGTTTTACTATTATGGGCTTACACTCAAGTCTAATTAGATACCTTCCCAGGTCTGCTAATAAAAATGAATTAATTAATTCCTCGTTTGCTATTGTAACGATAGCTACGCTATTGGCTTCGGTTATATTTTTGCTGGGATTACAAATATTCTCACCACAATTATTATTCCTGCGATCAAACATCTTCTATACCTTATCATTCACTATCTTCATGATTTTCTATTCTTGGAATATGCTCGTTGAAAGTATTTTCATGGCTTTTAGATCTGCTAGTAATATACTCATAAAAAATATTATTATCAGCATATTAAAACTTTTGCTTCCATTTGCACTTATCACATTAGGTGCCTATGGCATTTTTTCATCCACAGCTTCAGCATTTGCTCTGGGTGTGCTTGCCAGTTTGATTGTACTTATTATCAAATTTAAGATTAAATTTTCAATTTTGATTGATATTAAATTGATAAAAAATCAGTCGAAATATTCAATAGCTAATTATATAGTTAGTTTTATGCTTGCTATGCCCTCACTTGTATTGCCCGTCATAATATTAAATGTTTTATCAGCAAAATATGCGGCTTATTATTATGTTGCTTCCATGATTCAAAGTATTTTGTTAGTTATTCCCACAGCTGCTGAGCAGGCATTACTTACAGAAGGTTCACATAACGAAGCCGAGCTAAAAAAGCACATTAAAAAAGCGATTGCAACGATTTTAGTAATCCTTATTCCAGCAACAGCAATTACCGTTTTATTCGGCAATATACTATTACAATTCTTTGGTAAAGATTACGCTTCTGAAGCTTTTCAATTTTTACAACTGTACAGTGCATCCACAATTTTTACAGCACTACTATTAGTCGCGAATGCTATTTTGAATATAAAACATAAGATAAAAACGCTAATCATTTCGAATGTAATGGCAGCTGCTTTTACATTATGCCTATCTTACGTTTTTATCTCTGGTAAGTTGGTTGGCATAGGATGGGGTTGGATACTTGGGCAAGCGATTGCAGGGTTAGTATCTCTATATTTTATAACCCGCAGCTACACAGATACTTCCAAAGCTCAAGCACCGCCAGGCATGGTTCAGAGAGTGTTTGAGTAGTTACGGAATTTTTCAAAATCGATCCTGCTAGTAGTGCAGCATTATCAGAGTAACTGTAATAGTTACGAGAGGTTTTATCGATGCATATGACAATTAAGCAGCTTTTCAAACTAGCATCTTTATTGGTGATAGGAGTGATATTGGTAGCAGGAATGCTCATTTTCTACAATTTGAATAGAGTAGCTGTTCATGACGAACTTGTTTCTCTTGATCTACTTCCCAAACCCGAAAAATTGACCGAGCTCTATTTCAATGATAATGCGAATTTGCCAGGTTCTGGAACAAGTAGCCAGACAACTAGAACGTATAGTGGCACAATTAACGACTTATCTTCCAAAGTGAGCACAAATTTATCACTCACTGGAGTACAGCAAAGCCAGGGAAAAATTACTGGCTATCTTATCCTGGGTTACGGACTACAGGGGGGTGGTCCTTTTAGCGGGACAATCGATGCTGCGAAGCATCTTCAGTTGACAGTTACAGATTCTAAAGGGCATGCAAAGTTCCTTTTTGAAGGGACAATGCAATCGGCAACTAGTCTGAGCGGAGATTATTACAAATGTAGCACCACCTCCACTCAAAACAGTCAATGTCATCGGGCTTCCAATGGTTACGGTATCTGGAGTCTCGTTCCCGTTCTTGAGTTAAGTTTTGCTTTCGTTATCCATAATCTTGAGACAACAGATTATCAGTATACCTACGAGGTATCTGTGAATCTTAATGGCGCAAAGCAGATCGTTGATAGCGGAAAAGTGTTGGTTAAGAATAATCAATACTATGTAAAAAACGAGAAATTCAATCTCATTGATTCACCTGCACGCCAGGAGGTAGTAGTTGAATTAATTAACAAACAACAATCAATAGATTTCTGGCTAGGAAATAACTAAGTCAGATACCCCGCCTCAGGAGAGTAATCTCAACGATTCAATACTCTTGTTTGGGATTTCGTCCTCTCGTGCTAAAGGCGAAGAGAGAAGTATCTAGAAAGGATTCATCATGAAGAAATTAACAGTTGTCATACCGGCATTAAACGAAGAACAAGGGATTGGACCTGTTCTCAAAGAGATACCTGTTAGTAAGCTCATGGCTATGGGCTACGAGACCGAAGTCATGGTCATTGATAACGGCTCAAAAGATAAAACACGCCATATTGCAAGGCAACATGGCGCAACTGTTATTATCCAACCTATTAGAGGGTATGGTAATGCATACAAAGCAGGATTTGCTAATGCGTCCGGAGACATTATTGCGACTGGCGATGCAGATCTTACCTATCCGTTCGAGGATTTACCCGAAATCCTCGAAAAAATGGAAAAGGAAGATTTAGATTTTATCAATACCAACAGACTGAAGCATGTTAATCCGGAGATAATGACACCTAGTCATATCTTTGGCAACAGGTTACTCACTACAATTACCAAATTTCTCTTTAATTTACCTTTTGTTGATTCCCAGTCCGGAATGTGGATTTTCCGAAGAGAGATTTGGGAAGAGTTGGATGTGAGGTCATCTGGCATGCCCTTCTCCCAAGAGTTAAAGATTGAGGCATTCATCCGTGGCTTTAAATGCGCGGAAGTTCCGATCCAATACCGGGCTCGCGCTGGAGATGCAAAGCTTAATACGATTAGAGATGGAACAAAAGTAATGTCCCATATCTTCCGTAAAAAACTTGCTACCCTCTTTGTCAAAGAATACTACAGGGCAGAAAGAAAATTGGACGGCAGTCAGCTAGTTAAAGAAGAAGTAATAATATGAAAATTTTAATCGTAACTCATTATTTCAATCCCCACATCGGTGGTATAGAAATTGTCGCTTATAACCAGGCGAAAGGGTTGGTAAAAAATGGCCATGAAGTGACAATTGTTACAAGCAAGCTTTATCGCGATAAAGCTGTTGAACAAAAAGAAGGCATCAGAATCGTACGGGTGTCCGCCTGGAATGTGTTTGAGAAAAAATTTAATGTACCGTACCCAATATTTTCTCCTCGTTTAGTCTCAACAATCAATAGAGAGATTAAGGAGAACGATATTATTCACGTGCATGGAGTATTGTACTTAGGATCATTTATAAGCTCGCTTTTTGCCAGGATTTATAACAAGCCATGCCTTGTAGCTGAGCATGTCGGATTTCTGATGTACAAAAGTTCCGTAATTAATGCCATAGAAAAGCTCGCTTTACAAACAATAGGGTTAGTTACTCTTCGGGCAAGTGATGCTGCAATAGTGCTAAATATGTCCGTTTATAAATGGATAAAACAATATAAAGATGAAGTACATTATCTTCCTAATGGCGTAGATCTCAAGTTATTTGATAAGGCAACAGAGCAAGAAAAACAGACCATTCGAGAGCGATATAGCATACCACTTGATAAATTCGTCGTTTTATTTGTTGGCAGGTTTGTTCCTAAGAAGGGGTTTGATGTTTTATATAAAGCAAAAGACCCTTCTTATCTTCTGGTATTTGTTGGTGGAGGAATTATCCCAGAATATATGAAATCTGATCATTCGGTCAGACTGATGGGACCACTACCTCAAGAAGAACTAGCTATGATATATAAAGCAAGCGATGTGTTTATTCTTCCTTCTTATGGTGAAGGAGGCTCTCCCGCACTCTCCATTCAAGAAGCTATGGCCACAGGGCTACCAATTATTACTAGTAAACATAATAAGCTCGACCACATATTAGATAGCCCATTCATTATCTATATAGATATAACAGAGGCGGACATAAAAGCTGCCATCAAAAAAATACAAAGCAATAGAACACTTCAAAAAGAGATGGGTGAATACTCCAGTAAAATAGCCAGAGAAAATTACTCCTTGGAGAAAAATATGGCAATATTACTAGGGATTTATCATGAAAAAATTCAAGCAAGTTAATAGAAGAGGAAATATTCAAAAATGATGCAGGTGACTACAAGTTGGGATGATGGACATGTACTCGATTTGAGACTCGCGGTACTACTGAAAAAATATGGAATAAAAGGGACTTTTTACATTTGTCCGCAGGATCATGAATTTCAGAGGGAAGATCTATTAAGTACGCAAGACATTCTTTTGATCAGCAGGGACTTTGAAATTGGCGGACATACGATAACACACCCCCATTTAACAAAAATCGCAATTTCTCAAGCTGATAATGAAATTGCACAGTCAAAATCTTATTTTGAAGAACTTTTGCAACAAGAAGTAACTGCATTTTGCTATCCTTATGGAGATTATAATGAGGAGGTGAAAGGCTTAGTTAAAAAACATGGGTATAAGCTAGCAAGAACAACGAAAAGATATACTTTTGACATTGTCCAGGATGTTTTCGAACTTCCAACAACTTTTCATGCTAATGCACATTATTCGGATCTACATAAGATTCTGTCTTTCTCTAACTTTTCTCCTATTACCATTAAAAAACATTGGGATTGGGAAAAGCTTGCGATGGCTCTCTTTGATCGTACTTGCCAAATCGGTGGTATATTTCATCTCTGGGGTCATTCCTGGGAAATAGAAAAATATAACGGATGGCAAAAGCTGGAAAATGTTCTTTCGTATATAGCCCAAAAAAGTAACGTTATACATCAGACTAACACAGAAATTCTTAGTAACTGCTAATGAAAGAAGGACCGATGAAAATACTTTTTGTTACTCCACATTTCCCTCCATCCTTAGGTGGAGTCGAGAACTATGTTTTCAACATTGCATTAAAATTAAAACAAACGTATGGTTACGAGGCCGTTGTCATCACGTCTAATCCATTTAAATCTAACCCAAGTCGGAAGAAGCAAATTATCGAAGACTATTGCGGTATAAAAGTGTATCGCTTACCTATCATGCTACAAATTTCAAATACGCCGATTAATCCATTCTGGTATGGGACCTTGAAGAGCATTATTCGTTCGGAAAAGCCCGATATCATCAATTCCCACCAGCCGGTTCCCTTCATAGGTGATTTGACAGCCCTACTCGTTGGAAACATTCCCTTCGTTTTAACCTATCATTCAGGGACCATGCTGAAGGGTAAGTTATTACCAGATATTATCATTTCTCTGTACGAAATGTTTATTCTCCCCCATACTGCAAGAAAAGCAACTATGATAATCTGTTCATCCAACTTTGTGAGAAATACTATCTTAAAAAAATATGCTTTGAAAAGTACTGTTATTTACCCAGGAGTCGATATTTCTCTATTCAAAGCCAATCCAGTCATTGAAAAAGAAAACAATCTCATCTTATTCATTTGCAGCTATATAAACATGCATAAGCTTAAAGGCCTTTATTATTTGCTTGATGCAATTAAAGACCTCTCTGAAGTCAAGTTACGCATTATCGGAGAGAAAAGCGATTTTACGGATAAGAGAATAATTTCTGTAGGTGAAAAGCGAGGAAAAGATCTGGTTGAAGAGATGCAAAAAGCAACTGTTGTGGTGCTGCCATCTGTTGCCCATATAGAAAGCTTTGGAATGGTGCTTGCTGAAGCAATGGCATGCCAGACTCCAGTGGTTGGAACAAATGCGGGTGGGATTCCTGAAGTCATTAATGATGGTATCAATGGGTTCATTGTACCCCCACATGATAGCAACGCCTTAGCACTGGCAATTTCAAAAATACTGGCTGATAAAGCGTTAGCAAGCCGTATGGGGCAATTTGGCGAAGCGAAAGTTAGAGATAAGTTAACCTGGGAGACAGGTGTTGCCTTAACGAAAGAGGTGTTTGCGTCATGTCTAAAATAACCCGAACCAGACCTACTATTGTACAAGCAATATTCTATTGTCCACCTCATCTGTCTGGTATGGAAAGTTGTGCGGTGCGGATCATAGATGGGACGGGAGTACTCTTGAATAAACAGGAGCCTGCTCATACAGAAGGACACTTAAATTGCGGCTACGGCAAGGAGGAAACACAAGCTGGACAGGGTACTACTCTGGTCTCTCGCACCAGACCAATATCACATGAGCGGGTCGGTGCGTTGTACTGCGTGCTGATCCTCGATTATAAGGTTACTAAGGTCTATTTAGAAGATGTGTACAGAAATATTATATTTTCGGATACATTTTGAGAGGCAGTTGAAATCATGGTATTTGGTAAAAAAACATTCTTCTTCATATTACTGGTATTTGACCTCTTGGCTAACATACTAGAACTAACACACCTTAATTTTCTCGGTATATCGACGCTTCTGTCCTTCTGTAGCTATATTTTATTGCCAGGCTTCCTCATCTCATTAATTTTGCGAATAAGAAAGCTATCTTTCTGGGAAAATCTTTTAATTATTGTAGGACTCAGCATTGCTTTTTTGGAATTCGGCGGATTACTCTTAAATATCCTCTTACCATTATTCGGCATAAACGATCCACTGGCGTTTCAAAATCTCGTCATTGGCTTTGACATATATATTTTGTTACTTTTCATAGTTGCCTGGATAAGAACATCGCAAATTGTCATTCAAATTCAACTGCCGAGGCGCTCGAATCTCGAAAAAGCACTGTATGCTCTGCCTCTATCCTTTCCGATACTCGCCACTTTGGGGGCCATTGTTTTAAATAATGGTGGCAGTGGTATCCTGACTCTCATTCTACTAGGAACTATAGCACTCTATAGCCTTCTCCTGGTGCTATTTCGTGATAAAATAGCGGTTGATCTCTTTCCCTATGCGATATTTTTTATAGGACTAGCCTGTTTATTTACCACTTCTCTTCGCAGCTGGTATATAACAGGACATGATATTGAAACAGAATTTTACGTATTTAAGCTTACAAATATAAATCACATTTGGAAAATGGCATTTTTCCAGGATACCTATAATGCATGCCTTAGTATCACTATCCTGCCGACTATTCTAACCAATCTCTTATCCATACAAGACATGTATATTTATAAAGTTATTTTTCAAATCCTCTTTGCAACTTCACCTGTATTAGTATTTTTCATTCTAAGAAACTATACAACACCTGTATTGGCTTTTTTATCCGCTTTCCTTTTTATATCTTTCCCGACATTTTTCAATGATATGCCGATGTTAAACCGACAGGAAATAGGCTTTATCTTCTTTGGCTTGGTGCTCTATATGATGCTCAGGCGCGACCAAACTCGGCAATTTTACACAAAGTTTGATCCGCTTTCCCTTGCTGATCCTTCGAAGTTGGATACACGCTCTCTTTCTGCACTTTCGGTTGATCCTTCGAAGTTGGATACACGCCCTCTTGCCGGGCTTGTAAAGTTTGATCCACTTCCCCTTGCTGGGCTCTCAAAGTTTGATCCGCTTCCTGCTACTGCTCTCTCTTTATCGATGAGAAGGGTATTGTTTACTATTTTCGCGCTCAGTGTTATAGTTTCTCATTACTCAACGAATTTTGTTTTACTTATATTGGTCACATTCACATATTTCTCAACGCTTATAATTTCTCTGCCGTTTGTGAAAAAGACTTTTGCTTTGCTGGTATCAAAGTCTCGTATCAAGCCCAAAAATACGTTTCCTAACAAAGTATTTTTGAGCCTACCACTGATATTACTCCTCTTTTTTATGACATATGTTTGGAATACTGTATATACAAATTCATCAAATCATGCTGCTTCAGTAATTGCGGAAGTTGTCAGCAGCTTATTTATACAATCGAACACTAAGTCAAGCGACCTCTCTTATAGTATCTTCTCTTCTTCTCCTAAGACGAATCCCAAGCAGCAGCTTCAGGATTATATTCAAAGTGCTATACAAAAAGCAGAAACAACTAGTTCAAAAGAGGCAAATGCAAGTCAATTCTATAGAAAATCAATAACGGATAAATATCCAACCTTTCCTCTTCTGCAAGAACAACTACCTCCAACGCCATTTGGAAATTTGTTATCTTCATTCCACATCTCAGTATTCGGCGTTCAGGCAGAATTAAGATCACTTTCTGCTTCTTTTATGCAAATTTTTGTTTTCATCGGGTTGCTAGCTCTCTTTTTCTTGAAGAATAAAAAACCATTAGATCTGCAATATGTCTTTCTCTGTTATGGTGCTCTTTTTCTTCTCGCTCTTATAACTTTACTACCTTATATATCGGTAGAGTATGGAGTACTGCGTATGTTTCAACAGCTTCTTTTTATAATTTCTCTACCAATTGTGCTTGGCCTTAGTTCAATACTATTCTTTGTGAAAGAGCAAAGAAGAATGCTTTTTATAGGAATAATAGTAATGTTTTTATTTCTAAATTTAACAGGGTTTATTTCACATATAACGGGAGTTTATTACCCTCAAATGACATTGGATAATGCTGGGTTGTATTATGAAGTTTATTATGTTCATAAATCTGATGTTCTTGCTATAATATGGCTCTCAAGAAATAATGTCAATCATGAACCAGTAGAGGCTGATGAATCACGTAAGAACGTATTGCTGCCATACGGAAACATAACCGCCATAAATGATGTCTTTCCAGCTGTAATCTTAAAAGATGCCTATGTCTATTTGGAAGTTTCAACCCACATAGAAGCTACCATTAGTGGGCAATCGCTAATTTATACTTCGTCTCAACCATTTTTAGATCATTATAAAAACCTCATATATAGTAATGGACAAGATAATATTTATAAGTAATTTTTTATAAATCTCTAAATTTGGAAAGTCGACTACTAGAGGAGGTAAGTATGGAATACAAATTTGATGGAAGACCTAGCAAAGTTGACTCAGATAAATGTGTAGCTTTAACGAAGGGCCTTCGCCGAAATAACATGGCCGCTTTCCCACGCTTATTGCACATCAAGGCTGGCCACTTTATTAGAGCGAGCCACCTAAGCTAGACTTTATCCAAGTTACGCCGCAAAAGCGAGCGTATCCACGAAGCGATCAAAGAGTGCTCGTGGAATTTGCACGACATCGTGTTCAGAAGACGACATGGTAAAAAAGGTGGAGGGCCAGAGATGCTGACGAACAAAAGCGAGCGTGTCCGAAAAGGTGGGCAATGCTTTGGTATACCAAGCCGCCTGGCGAACAGGGAAGGGTTGCTCATCAAGCAATTGATGGGCAAAGAGTGTGACGAGCGAAAACAGGCCCCACAACGCAGGTGTTGTGTGCACAATCGCCAAATCCGACCATTGGTGCTGAGTTTCCACACCAAGATGGGTCCGTACTTCATGAAAAGTCACCTCGACTTGCCATCGCAACACAAACCAAGCAATGATCTGTGCGGGGTCAGCGTTTTGATCGGTGCAAAGCAGTGCCTGTGGCTCGAACTGATCTTGTGGATCACGAATGAGTATCCACCGAATGGCAAGAGGTGGAACCCCCGAATGATACCACAGAGCGGTTGCCGTTGCGACCTGCACCTCTCGCATCACGCCTCCATACCAAGGCACGGTCAGCTTCTGCCATGCCGTCTTGGGATCGGCCAACCGTTTGGCAAGGGTGGGCTGACGCTTTCCTTTGAGAGCAGGACGACCTTTGCTGGAGGGGGTGCGTGCAGGGGCAGGATCGTACAAAGCCGCATCCAGCCGTGTGATGACAGTGACCCGAGGCAAACGGATCACCGCTGCCAGAAAATCGAGCACGGCATAGCTGCCATCAGCCACCACCACCAGTGCCCGGTTGGGTACCCAACGATGCAGTTGCCGGATCATCTGTCTCGCCCAATCGGTGATCGTCTTATGTCGCTTCTTGCGCTGTTCATGATACCGTTCCAATGGGGCAAGCACCGTCAAAAACGGCAAAGCCCAGACACGGCAAGCCCATGGAATGGGGGTCAGCAGCATCATGGAGATCCAACGCAACCCACTCGTCTTCACAAAGAACTCTTTGCTCGAACGGACAGGATCGCGATAGATCCCTCGTGCGGCAATCTTCTTGCCCCGACGACGCTCAATCGTTTCATCAATTCCGACGACGATTGGCGCATCTTTGGCCGTAAAAACGGAAACCAGCAAGAGCACCAACCGGCGGCTTATTTCCTTCCTCGACCATTTTGCTCGATTGAGGACCCGGTGATAGTTTTGAAACTGTTTCTCGTTCTGCTGTCCCATCACCCGCAAAATCGCCGCCACGGTTCGTTCTCCAGGGGTCAAGATCGCTCCGATCAACAGCACTTTGGCCCATTCCCATACGCGCTCGCTAAAAGCCCCTTCAAAGTGGCGCACCATCTGTATAATCCTTTTAGGCAGTTTGAGCATTTCTCATCTCTTTTCATTCGTACAAAGTTTGAGAGAAGCTTACTCTGTCTTTCGTTTTTTGTCTAGCCGATGGATAAAGTCTAGCTAAGGAGGTGTTTGAAAAATGTCTAAACTAAACCAAGCCAAACCAACAATCATCCATGTAACATCCTATTACCCGCCTCATCTTGGAGGCATGGAAAAAGGTACAGCACTGAGAGCAGAGAGATTTGTAGAAAGAGGATACGCAGTGTTGGTCTACACATCTGATAGAGGCTATTCAGGGAAGGTAGTGCTTAACTCTAAATTACAAGTTCATTATTTAAAATCGATTGAATTTGCACATACGCCAATTATATTTACTTTGTTTTTTTGGCTTTTTGCTCTCCCTCGCAATTCTCTTATCCATCTGCACGTTGCACAGGCATTCTCGCCAGAAATTGTCTACTTAATATCCAAACTGAAAGGGATACCTTATATCGCCCATATCCATCTGGATGTAGATCCTTCGGGTTCCTTGGGTTTTCTAGTTGAGCCTTATAAGAAATTATTTCTCAAAAGGGTTTTAAAATCGGCTGCAAAAATTATTTGCCAATCTGAGCCGCAGAAGAGGCTTATAGCCGCTAAATATGCACTTCCATTGGAATCTATTGCTGTGATACCTAATGGAGTGGCTGAAGAATATTTTGTAAGGAAAAGAACGAGCCGAAACTCTGTTCCACATCTGTTGTTCACCGGCCGATTGGCGGCCCAGAAAAACCTTTCTCTTCTCATCGAGGCTGTCTCGCACATGCAAACAAGCGTCTTTTTGGATATTGTGGGCGAAGGGGAATTAAGGAAAGACATAGAGGCTTTGATTAAGAAGTACAAATTGCAAAATGTTCAACTCCATGGCCAAAAGACAAGTAAAGAGCTTATTGAATTTTATCAGTCAGCGGATATATTTGTGCTTCCCTCTTTGAAAGAAGGTGTCTCTAATTCGATGCTTGAAGCGCTCGCAGCTGGCCTTCCTGTGGTAGCTTCCGATTCGCCTGAGATTCGGCAAATCCTTGGCGAATGTGGTGTGCTCATTCAAGATCCGACTGCTACAAACTATGCAAGAGCATTAGATGCACTTTTATCAAATAAGCAGGCCATGCAAGATTTGAGTATATTATCAGTACAGAAAGCACATTCTTATACATGGAAAAATGTCTTGGATGCTACAGAAGATCTTTATAAGGAGGTATGTATGGTTTGACCTTAATTCTACAATGTCGAAAGGTAGCTACGAATGAAGCAAAAGGCAGTACTCCTGCCTCGTCAAAGGTGTCTGCAATCTTCTGATGAACTTTCCCTTAGTACTTTATCGTTTGGAGGCTGTATATGCGTTGTCTAATCACTGGTGTAGCTGGTTTTATTGGTTCAAATCTGGCGGAACGTTTGCTTGCCGATGGGCACGAGGTAATTGGGATAGATGCTTTTATCGACTATTATCCTCGTTCCATGAAAGAGCAAAATATAGAAAATATACGCTCATATAAACGCTTTACTTTTATTGAAGGTAATTTGCTTGATCTTTCACTCGCGTCATTGCTGAATGGCGTTGACTACATATTTCACCAGGCAGCTCAGGCTGGAGTGCGTGCAAGTTGGGGCAGTAGTTTTTCGATCTATACAGATTGTAACATTTTGGCAACCCAACGCCTGCTGGATACACTACTGACGACAGGTCAGCAAATCAAACGTTTTGTCTATGCATCATCATCTTCGGTGTATGGTAATATCAGCGTATTGCCAGTATCTGAGGAGACTACTCCTCAGCCGATTTCTCCCTACGGTGTTACGAAGTTGGCTGCAGAGCACTTATGTCAACTGTATCATCATAACTTTGGTCTCCCAACAGTAACTCTACGGTACTTCACAGTTTATGGCCCTCGTCAACGACCAGATATGGCCTTTCATCATTTCTGTAAAGCAATTATTAAGCATCAGCCTATTCATGTTTTTGACGATGGCACTCAAACCCGTGACTTCACCTATGTAACTGATATCGTCGAGGCAAATGTACGCGCTGCGACCTTTGAAATTCAAGGTTCAGTCATGAATATTGCTGGTGGATCACGAGTGACCGTGCGTGAGGTCATTGCCTTATTAGAGGAGATCAGTAACACCAAGATCCAAGTTATCTTTGAGCAGAAACAATATGGCGATGTCCGCGATACATTTGCAGACATTAGCAGAGCTCAACAATTAATTGGCTATCGGCCTCTCACGTCTCTAAGAGAAGGTTTAGTTCAGGAACTTGATGCTATTGTATCTTTGTATAGCAAAATGTGAGATGGCCCCGGTCTTGTGGAGGAGAGGAAGTTGGAATATACTACTCCACAGAAAGGGAGGGGCACGATGCCAAAGGAACAACGAACGTTTACGAAAGAGTTCAAGCTGGAAACGGTGCGCCTGATGCAGACCAGCGGCAAGAGCATCATGCAGGTCGCACGAGGCCTGGGATCGCCGATAGCACCCTGCACCACTGGTGTAAACTGCTGGCGGAGCAGGGCGAGCAGGCGTTTCCTGGCAGTGGGCATCAGACCGCTCAAGAAGAGGAGCTTTGCCGCCTCAAACGCGAGCTGGAAGTCGTGCGACAGGAACGCAACATCTTAAAAAGTTCTTCACATCTACTCACGGGATGTCAGATGAAGTATCGCTTTATTGCTCAGCATCACCAAGAGTATCCGGTGACAACGATGTGTCAGGTGCTGGAAGTCTCAGTCAGCGGGTATTATGCCTGGAAACAGCGATCTGCGAGCGCACGCCAGATCGCCGATCAGCGCTAAGCGCTCGCATTCAACAGGTGCATGAAGCACCTTATCAGGTCTATGGGAGTCGGCACATTCGCGGAACTGGCCGAGCAGGGCAGTTCGTGTGGGCGAAAACGGGCGGTGCGCCTCATGCGTCAACAGGGTCTCAAGGCACGGCGGCAGCGGCATCGGACGGTCACGACCGATAGCCAGCACAGTGATTCCGTTGCGCCCAACCTCTTGGATCGGGATTTCAGCGCATCGGCTCCAAACACCAAGTGGGTGACGGATATCACCGGCGTTTGGACTGCGGAGGGCTGGCTCTATGTGGCGATCGTTCTTGATCTGTCTCGCGATTGGTAGTCGGCTGGGTTATGGCTGCTCATCGCGATACCAAATTAGTCGAGCAAGCCCTGCAGATGGCTCTGCTGCGTCGGCATCCAGCAGCGGGTCTGCTGCATCATTCCGATCGAGAGTATACCAGTGGGGTCTATCAGTCCTTACTGGCTCAGTTCGGGGTGCAAGTGAGCATGAGCGGCAAAGGGGATTGCTATGGCAATGCCGCAATGGAGTCCTTCTTCAGTTCACTCAATGGCGAGTGTACGGACTGTTATGCCTATCAAACTCGTCAGGAGGCGCAACTGTCGATCTTTGAGTACATCGAAGTGTTCTATAATCGGCAGTACCGCCATTCAACGCTGGGTTATCTCAGCCCTGTGATCTATGAACAGCAACAGAATAGATGAACTTCCAAGTTCTCCGACTTCACGAAAGTGGGGCCATCCCAATACATCCCTTATTTGTAGCACGAACGAGCGAACCATAATTAATAATGGAGGATGAAAAAATGAAAGTACTTGCAATAACTAGCGTAGGATACGAAGCCGGTGGTGCGGAGACCATCCTTGTAAAAATCAACACCTACTTATTAGCAAGGGGTTATATCATTAAAACTCTTACTAGTGATTTAGGAACTGATAAAGAACATTTTAATGACTATACTTTCAAGAACATTAGCTCTACTGGTCCATTAAAACTTTTCTTTTTCCTTTTTAATCCATCCTCATTTTTGATTTTAAAAAGAGTATTAAAGGAGTATAAACCAGATTTGATACATTTACATGTGATGCATGAAATTACACCTTCTGTACTATTTTTACTCAAAAAGTACCCCACGGTTATGACTCTGCATGGAGCTGAAACATTTCTTAGTAAATTAGTACTTTGGAAGCTCAAGCCAGAAAATTTTAAACATCATGTTTATGATAAAAAAGATTTGAATATTGTAGGTAAGTTAACATACCGCTATTTTAATACAATTCAGAAATTGTTCTATAAAATTGCTCTTAAGAATGTGGATATCTTTATTGCTCCAAGTAAATATTTTCAAAACATTGCAAAGAATGATGTATCTCCAATAATTCATTTATCTAACTTCATTCAGTTGCGGAAATTTCATGAATTAAAGAATAATTATAATTTGCTTTTTGTTGGACGTTTGGAAAAAATTAAAGGGGTTGAATTTTTAATACAAGCAATCGATGTAATCATCAAAGTATTTCCTCAAACCACACTGACTATTATCGGTGATGGTCGCAGTAAGACCGACCTATTCAACCTGACAAAAAAATTACGGCTTGAGAAGTATATACAATTTAGAGGTTGGGTAGAGCATAAAGATCTTGATGCCTATTATGAAAAAGCAAGTATTGTCGTTGTTCCTTCGATCTCTGCTGAGGCCTTTGGTCTTGTTATCCTGGAAGCCATGAGTGTGGGAAGACCTGTGGTTGGAACAAAAGTCGGAGGAATCCCAGAAATTATTGATGACGAGATAAATGGCTATCTTGTCGAACCTAACAATCCAGAACAAATCGCTGACAAAGTAATCAAACTTTTTCAGCAAGAAATTTTATTAACAGAATTGGGGAGAAATGCTCGAAAAAAAGCGGAAGAGTTTAATGTAGAAAAATATATGGAGAACTTAGAAAAAGTTTACGAAGAGATAATGAGCAAGTATAAACTACAAATAACTGCTCATATCCGTTAGAGATTTATCAAAGAGTGTCGAATTCGGTAAAGTAAGAACTCATGGTTCGGTCATTTTTTAAGGAGTTTGTAAGAATTGTCACCACGAAACGCATGTTTTGAACGTAAAACGAGAAATACGTCTCTCTATGGTAGAATATTGATTCACTTGGTGCTGGCCATCATGACCAAGTGGGGAACGATTACCACTTTACTGGCCTTTCTGGCCGAAAAGTGGGGAATACAATTCATTTTATGCCCTAAAAAATGACCGAACCGTGAGTAAGAACATAGGAGAAAATAAGACATGGTGAGGTCAATCGGAAGAACGCTAAATATAGTTGCTCATGAAGATGATGATCTTCTCTTTCTTAGTCCAGATTTGCTGCATGCCATTCAGGCCGGTCGCACTGTCAGAACAGTCTTCGTCACTGCAGGTGACAGAGGTGCTGGCGCTGACTATTGGCAGAACCGCGAATCCGGTGTACGGGCCGCTTATGCTCAAATGTGCGGGGTCGCTAATTCCTGGACTCAATCTGATGCTGGTATTTCTGGACATCCAATCTCAGTTTTTACACTCTTGGGGGACCCGTCTGTCTCCCTCGCCTTTATGTGGCTCCCCGACGGAAATAGCGATGGTTTGGGATTTTCATCTACTGATCATGAGAGCTTACAGTATCTCTGGACTGATTCAATTTCAACCATTGACACGATTGACGGCTCGTCAAGCTACAGCAAAGCGACATTAACAAGTACACTAACCTGTTTGATGTCAGCTTTCCAGCCGGATCAAATTAATACTCAGGATTATGCTGGCACTTATGGTGATGGTGACCACAGTGACCATCACTCAGTTGCTTATTTCGTCCAAGCTGCAGCGCAACAGTATACAACACCCCATAGCTTAACAGGATATGAAGACTATACTTCCTCCTCCCGCCTTGCTAACGTCACTGGCACCGATCTCATTGCCAAGCAGAACGCTTTTTACGCCTATGCCCACTATGACAGGTTCATCGGTGGCGTGCCAAAGATTTTTCCAGAGTCCTGGAGAATGAACATGAGGCTTCGTCGGATTGTATTTTCGTTACGCTCGCATGCTCGCTGTTTGCGAAATTTTGTGGCTCACTTCCTCATCGGTAATGGCACATTGTCCTGCGCCGATATGTCTCACACAGCATGGCTGCAACGTCAATACACAGTAGGTTTAAGGTCCGGTGAAGGCAACCTATCACTGAGCGCCAATGTCGGCTCGAATCAGATAGCCCAGCCCAATGAAAGGAAGGAGCAAGCCCCTTTCCTGCCAGAACCTGAGTAGTTACGCTTAATATACCATACTATTGAATATTAATCGTTAACGTAAATACTGTTGTGTTGAAAATATTATTTGTTGAATACATTGGGTTAGATAGTATGTTAATTTGAACATTGCCTTTGCGAGCAGTTTGATACAAAGCATAATACGAATCTGATCCAGAATCATAATAGAATGATTCTACTGGGCGTAACATACTATCCACACTTAGAGAAAGTGAGTAATTTTTGTTGTCATCTAATTGCAGCTTGAGACCGATCCGATCAGATATACGCAGGCTTTTTGTCGTGTAATTATCGGCATTTGTAACCAAGTAGCTTTGTGAAGTAACCACTGTTGCTTTCTGTAGGGATGGATTAAATTTTCCTAAAGCATATTCTTGCAGGATGTAAGCCGCGGGAAAGAGATAATTCCCATTATTTTTAACGATAGCCCAGGCATCGGGGTACTGATTGCGGCTATAGAAATCAAAGGCAACTGATCCAATTAACTGGTCGCTATGGATTTCTTTTAAGGCTTGATACACACCTTGATAAATGTTTGCTTGTAACTCCGGGCTACCAATTGTATCCTGATCGCTCACCGCATCGCCATTGGCTTCTCCAAATTCCTCAATAAGTATTGGCTTTTTGGTCTGTAAGCCATTTTCGACTTGTGATACAAACACTTTTGTTCTCACATCAGGATTTAAACCAGTCCCCGAATTATCACTATCCAGTCCACCATACATGTGGATAGAATAAAAATCAACAATATTAGCTAGCTTTTGACCGGCAGAGTAATCTGACCAATTGTAATTATTCGGGCTATAAAGATCTTCAGACGATTTAGGAGTCGCCCACCATCCTATTGTTTGTTTCAGGTTAGGATACTTTGCTTTGATCATCGCATGCGCGGCCTGAAGCATTTTTATATTAGCAACCGTTAAAAGTGGCTCATTCTTAATATCTACACCATATACGTCCGGGTTAGAAAAAACTCTACTATCAATATATTCTTGTACTAAGTGCAGGTATACTGGTTGTATCTCAGGATTATAATAATCTCCGTTGTTACTATCAGTCTCTATAAGAATGAGTGCTTTGATTCCTTTGCTTTGCATTTTGCTGAGCACTTGATTCCATTGAGTTTCTGTGTAAACAGAATCTGCTTTGTTATTAAAGCTTCGCTGCACATTCGTTATGCGGACAAGGTTAATCCCGAGATTTGCAGCAATATCGATGAGATCCTGGCCTTTACTATTAACAATATAGTGCTGCGAAGAAGGTAGGATTTGACTCATATCAATGTTTTCACCATAGAATGGTGGCTCACTCTTGACAGAGAAAGATAAGAAAGGAAAAATATTTAATGCTAGATTGATACTGATATAAGGAGAAAGAGCATATATTGCGAGACCAGCCAGAGTGATGAAACTGACCGCCCAAATGAGAAATGTAGCTCTTTTGGTTTTTTGATTTTCCTTTTTTACCATGCAGTATCTTACCTTACTCTATTCTACCCATATGAGGGTTCTGTTGCAAACATGATACTATGCTATCCTCCATTGTCAAGACAATAATCGACCAACTTTAAGAATGAACTCAGCCATAGAGCAAAGGGATGAAATCATGATCGATAATACACCTGTGCAGGTGTTCGATATTCCAAAGATTGATGTAAACGATCTTGGTTGTAGAACTGAAACTCCTCTTTCAGCCCTTTTTCTGCATCTCCTATCGTCTGATAATCCTTGAGATACGCTTCCTCTTGCTCTCCCGGCTGACTCAACCGTGGCTTGGGATACACCGCCATCAAACCCATCTGCCTCAAAAGTCGGGCCACCCGCTTGTGATTCACCTCCTGACCTTGAGCCTCTAACCAAGCGGTCATCTTGTTGATTCCATAAAAAGGCGTTCGGGTATATTGTTCATCTAAAAGGCGCGTCAGAAGCAGATTCTCCTCACGCGACATCCATCGGGTGGTAATAATACCTGGAGCGAGCCAGCTCCATTCTATCTTATTGGCTTGTCCAGTTTCTGGGGATATTATAATTTCCCACCACCAAAAAAGCCGCGCAGTCCGGGATAGTCTTTCAAGATGCTATCGACAACTGAC
>JADEYI010001227.1_pt1 | contig 21182 bp, 10 predicted proteins | sample 8542331 | NCBI WGS metagenome assembly JADEYI01 (sample SAMN16510988, study PRJNA670497) | mine drainage metagenome | isolation source: biofilm near Copperflume 1 | place: Germany: Marsberg coppermine Kilianstollen | collected 2018-02
ACTCTGTACTCTCTTACTCAGACCTCTCTCAACAGCCGCCCTGTAGCGGAGATGTATAAGCAAGACTGGTATCGTGAAATTGCGGTTCTAGTCTCTCCTGCGGAAGCAGGAGCCACCTGGAAGAGAAATACATCACTGTCCTTATCTCCAATCCAAGAAAGTGGCCAACTGACGTGGCACGTGCCGCCTGGCGAGTGGACACTTCTCCAGTTTGGATATACTTTATCCGACAACCAAACAAAGGTCGGTAATCAGACTAATCAAACAAAGAGGTTCACTTTTGAGCAAGAAGGATGGGAGATCGACCCGCTAAGTGCTCACGCCATGGACGAGCACTTCCGGAATACGGCGCTCAAGCTCATTGAGGATGCAGGCCAGTTTGCGGGCACAACATTCAAGTACACACATATTGACAGCTGGGAGATCGGCCAACCTGGTTGGACAAATAATTTTGTCGGAGAGTTCATAACGCGCCGCGGTTATAACCCAGTAACATATTTACCGGCTCTGGCCGGCAAGACAGTTGATAGTGCTGAGATTACGGATCGATTCAAGTGGGACTATCGGCGCACAATTGCCGATCTGGTTGAAGACAATTACTACGGCCGCCTGACCCAGTTGTCCCATCAACATGGTCTGGGGACACACTCAGAAGCTGGTGGTCCAAGTTACTGGCAATATATTAATGGGTTGGCTTGTTTGGGAGCCGACGATATCCCGATGGCGGAGTTCTGGAGCTCCAGACCACTCGCCCTTCACACGTACGAAGGAGTTTCGGATCCCTTTTTCAGAAGCACGAGTCTTACCTCTCCGGCATGCAACACAGGGTCGGTCCGGCAGGCCGCCACGGCGGCCAGGATTTATGGAAAGGCATTTTGTCAGGCAGAGGCCTTCACTGGCCTTAATCGAGATTGGACGGAAGACCCTTATTTTCTCAAGGCATACGGAGATCGGGCGTTTTGCCTTGGTTTAGGACGAATCGTCATTCATGACTATGCTCTCGTTCCAGATTTTAATCGCAAACCGGGTGATGAGCGGGAGCACATCTCCATGCACTTCAACCGCAACATTACTTGGTGGGACAAGAGTCATGCATGGCTTACTTACCTTGCCCGGTGCCAGCATATGCTAAGGCAAGGAGACTTCGTGGCCGACTTGTTGTACTTTAGCGGCGAAGCTGTGCCCAATTTCGTATTAATTGATCGCAAATCGATCCCTGGATTTGACTTCGACTCAGTGAATGCTCCTGCCCTATTGAAGAATGCATCGATTCGAAACAAAAGAATTGTTTTTGGAAAAGGCACGTATTACCGATATCTAATTATTCCTGGCTCCGCCGGGTTAGAGATGGCTCCAGCGGTTCTCAGGAAGCTTCGCGTCATGGTGCACGATGGAATGACACTCATCGGCCTTCGCCCGCGCGGAGCTCCCGGACTTTCACACTACCCGCACGCCGATGGTGAGATTCATCAGATTGCGGATGAGCTTTGGGGCGCGGAGGCCGCTCCTTCAGGAGAGCGAACAGTCGGGCAAGGCCGCGTTGTCTGGGGCAAATCTCCTGATGATGTGATCAAATCAGATGGTCTGCAGCCCGATTTAGAAGTTCGCGGCGCACCTGGAGAAGTGGAAATCGGTTGGATTCATCGGCGCCTCAACGCAACTGAAATTTACTTCCTGGCAAATCACACCGAACAAGCGGTGGAAGTCGAAGTTCTGTTTCGCGTAACAGGTAAGACACCCGAACTGTGGGATGCCGTCAATGGAACGGTGCAAAAGATCACGGAATTTCATGCTGAATTTCAGCGGACTGTTGTCCCAATGAGGTTTGAGTCAAAGCAAAGCTTTTTTGTTGTGTTTTCTGAGGGCCCTCAGATCCACGAGCACGGCGGGGCGGTGCCATCGGGCTTTCCAAAGTTGCGGCACCATTCCATTCTAGACGGACCTTGGGGAATTCAGTTTGACTCTGCCTGGGGAGGGCCTAGGCAGGTGACCTTTGATCGGTTGCAAGATTGGACCACCAACACAGATGAAGGTATCAGATATTACAGTGGTGAGGCAGTTTACTCAAAGACTTTCAATTTTTCATCTCCGATAACTGGCCGCTGCTATCTCGACCTAGGCGCTGTCAAGAATGTGGCTCAAGTTTATCTCAATGGGAAAGATTTGGGCGTGGTATGGACAGCTCCATGGAGAGTGGAGATTACAGATGTTGTCAAAGAGGGCGACAATCAATTGAAAATTGAGGTCGTGAATTTATGGCCGAACCGATTGATTAAAGATGCGACGCTCCCGCTCGATCAGCGGCTGACAACGACAAATGTTCGAACATACGATGTAGTACTGCCGGCGGATGCGATGACTTACGGCGATCCTATCGACGAGGAGCGCAAGAAGACGGGAAGACCGCCTGAGCTGCTCTCATCCGGATTGCTCGGCCCCGTCACCATTAAATGCGAAGTATAGAGTAGTCAGATCGTAGACGCGGTTGAGAACCATCGATCGATTACTTGGAAAACGGCAAATATCCGGGGCAGCATCACCGGAGGAAGAAGTGAAGAATAAATCCTGATGAGCAATGACAAGGGGGGAAGAGATCTATTCGCGACGGAACTTTTTGAGGACCGCGATCGCAGGAGCAGCAGCGGTCGGTGCAGGCGGCCGAACCTGGGCGGCGGATTCCAACCCGGCAGCGCCTCGGAGCGAACAGTGCGGTTCTGTCTGGGAACGGCCTCCGAAGCAGAGTGGGAACAACCTCAATCTGATTGTGAGTCAGTGATACGTTCCGTCGCGATAACCTCGCTTGCTACGGTCCAAAGTGGCTGGAAAATCTTGAGGCGCCAAACCTGGATCGGTTTGCCGAAAAGGCCGTCTGCTTTCCACAGTTGAATCAGCATTGATATAGGAGACCAACATGTTCAAAATGCAGAGAGAAGCGATTTCCAGAAGATCGTTACTAAAAGCGGCCGCAGCGGCGGCAATTTTGCAGGGCATCAACGTGAGAAGTGAAACGCGCCAGTCGGATACACCTAATATTGTGGTAATTCTGGCAGACGATCTCGGTTACGGCGATCTATCGAGCTATGGAGCTACTGATATGAGGACGCCGAATATCGATGCGCTTGTCTCCGGCGGAATGCGGTTCAATAACTTTTATGCCAACTCTCCGGTTTGTTCGCCGACGCGCGCCTCCATACTCTCGGGTAAGTACCCGGATCTTGCCGGAGTGCCGGGGCTTGTGCGCACTGAGGCTTCTAACAACTGGGGCTATCTTTCACAAAAGGCAGCATTGGTCCCTGAAATGTTGAAACCAACTGGCTATCACAGCGCGATCATCGGCAAGTGGAATCTAGGATTGGAATCGCCCAATACCCCTACTGAGCGCGGCTTTGATTTCTTTCATGGATTTCTCGGCGATATGATGGAGGATTACTACACTCATCTGCGGAATGGTCACAATTACATGCGGAGGAACTTGGAAGTCATCAATCCCAAGGGGCATGCAACAGATATCTTTACCGATTGGACGCTAGACTATCTCAACGAAAGAAAGCAAGATGGGCGCAAATTCTTCCTCTATCTGGCCTATACTGCTCCTCACGTTCCGATTCAGCCGCCGGAGGAGTGGCTCAAAAGAGTCCAGGAGCGAGAACCTCAGCTCAATGAAAAGCGCGCAAAGTATGTTGCTCTTGTCGAACATCTCGATTGGTCGATAGGCCGGGTCATCCAAGAGCTCAAGCAGAACGGTCAGTTTGACAATACGCTCATCATATTCACCAGTGACAATGGCGGGTACCTTCAAGCCGGCGCCAGCAACGGGTCGCTACGCGGCGGCAAAGAGAACATGTACGAGGGCGGCCTTCGAGTTCCAATGTGCGCTGTTTGGTCGGACCACATCGCTCCGGAATCTCGCAATGACGAAGTGGTGCTTACCATGGACCTTGTCCCCACGATCTGCCAGACTGCAGGCGCGTATTCCTCTGGTAGCTTGAATAGTACTTCTATTTTGCCGATTCTGGAAGGTAAGACCGATCGGTTAGCTGCGCGGGATCTCGTATGGGTTCGCCGTGAGGGAGGAATGCTCTACCAGGGACAAGATTATTATGCCTTCCGCCGAGGGAATTGGAAAATTTTACAGAACACTCCATTTGAATCTCTTCGGCTCTATAACCTTAAAGAAGATCCAGAGGAAAATACGGACTTGGCAGCGCGAGAACCAGAGCTTTATGGCAATCTTATTAGCTCCTTGATGCTCCACTTACAACAAGCCGGTCGCGTTCCATGGCAACGTCCCGAATGACTGTGTAGATCGACAGCAGAGGACTTTGAGGCTTGATCTGGCGCGACTTCCAGCACTAGCACTTCCGCCAAGCCCTTCGTGTGGCGAAAATGCGAGATTAAAGGATATCAGCTGAGAAACACTATCGTAAACTTACGCAATTTAGACACTAGAGCAAGATTTTGTAGAGACACGAGATTGAAAAATGAGGATCGAGCCATGGAGTCGTGGACTAGACGAGCCGTTCTGAAGCTGGGGATTTTGGCGCCCGCAGCAGCTGCATCGTTGAAGTGGGCCGAAGCTACCACGGAAAGGAATCTGGCGCTGAACCGAGCTGCATGGGCATCCAGTTCAATAGATTATATCAGCACCGGGCACATGGCCACCGATGGTCAACCGAGTACGCAGTGGCAGACCTCAAATGCTGATCTCCAATGGATTTATGTTGATCTGGGGGCACTCTGCAACATTCGGTCGGTCGTCCTGCGCTGGGGCGCGAATTACGCTCTGGCGCACAGAATTCAGGTCTCGATGGATCGCGGCCCGTCGCCGGAAACAGGATTGGTGGAGGGCTGGACCGAAATCCACGCAACCAACGATGGAAAGGGAGGCATAGAGCGAATCTCGCTGCCCGAGACCAGCGCGAGATATGTACGACTGCTTTTGAGCGAGAGGGCAAAGCCCGACGGATACGAACTATCGGCGTTTGAAGTCTACGGAACCGGAGGCTTTGAGGCTGTTCCGGCACTCATCCCGTCACCGGAGCCGGACGGCACAATACGATTGTCGGGCGGTTGGCGTTTGGTCAATCAAGCCTTCACGCAAGATGAGGCGGCCGCAATCTCCACTCGTGGCTATAACGACAGCAAATGGCTGATTGCCACCGTTCCGGGAACGGTGCTGACCAGCTATCTGAACCTCGGCGCGATACCGGATCCGTTTTATGGCGATCAGCAACTTCAAGTCTCGGATTTCTTCGCGCATACGAACTGGTGGTATCGAAATGAAGTAGAAGTGCCTGCGAGCTTTCAGGGCAGACGTATATGGCTCAACTTTGAAGGCATCAACTATCGCGCGTACATCTACGTCAATGGAAGCTCTGCTGGCAGCATTGATGGCGCGTTCATCCGCGGACGGTTTGATGTCTCGAATTTGCTTGTTGCGGGAAAGAAGAATTGCATTGCCGTGCTGATCATGCCGGTTCCCAAGCCGTACAGGGTGAGCGCCAGAACACTCAGTGGATATGAGTGGCCATGGGAATACGCCAAGAATGAGCCGACCATTCTTGCTGCCGCCAGTTGGGACTGGCTACCGACGATCCGCGATCGTGATACGGGCATCTGGAATCATGTCACGCTCACAACGACTGGAGACGTGACCATCGAGAATCCGTTCGTGATCACACATTTCCCTGAACCGCAGGATCTGAACCGCGCTAACGTGACCCTCAAGGTGGAATTAAAGAATCATTCCAACCAACCCTGCAAGGGCGTGTTGAAAGTACGTCTCGGAGAAATCGAGTTCGCTCACCCGGTAGCACTCCAAGTTGATGAGACAAGAGCCCTGTCGCTCGACAAGGCTACCTATCCTCAGCTTTCGCTCATCGAACCGAAGCTTTGGTGGCCCAGTGGCTATGGCGAGCAGAATCTGTACGATCTCAGGCTCGAATTCAAGTGCGGCGGCAAAGTATCAGATGTAAATAAATCCCGTGTTGGGATCCGTGAATACACCTACAACCAACCGTCACTCACTCAATGGGACGCCAGCAAACTGGCGAATCTGGCGGGCAAAGTGGCGCGCGAGATGGAAATGAATATTAAGGAGCCATTGGCCATCTCCTGCAACGGGCGACGCATCTTCATCCGAGGGGTGAACTGGGGTATGGATGAAGGAATGCTCCGTTGTGACCTCCAGGAGTATGAGATCCGGCTGCGCATGGAAAAGGAGATGAATTTCAACCTGATTCGAAATTGGGCCGGAAATCTCGATAAGCCGGATTTTTTCGAACTCTGCGACGAGTACGGCCTGATGGTATGGGAAGAATTCGGAATTTCCAGTCATCAGAGTCCGGATAATCCAGGAATGTGGCTGACCAACGCTCGCGACCGCTTTCTGAGGCGCAGAAATCATGCCTGCATCCTCCTGTGGTGCTCGGCGAATGAGTTTATCCCCGAGGACCCCATCCTCAGCGATATGCCGAAGATGGCCGAGGCGCTGGACGGGACCCGGTTGTTTCTCCAGAGTTCCACGCAGATTCCGCCGACCAACGGTGACGGTCCGTACACCACGAAGCCGCCGAGTTTTTATTTCAAGGATCTTGCCCGCGGATTCCGTCCGGAGCTGGGATCGCCCACCGTTCCGTGCGTGGAAAGTATGCAACGCATGATGCCCCACAACAAGCTATGGCCAGTCAATGACTTGTGGGGCATACATGACTGGTGGCTCGGAACTGGGATGGGTGGTGCGGGGATATGTGGCCCGACGGAAACTGCAATTGCCGCATATGGAACTGCTACGGGAATTGAAGACTTCTGCCGTAAGGCGCAGATGGTAAATATGGAAGTGTTCAAGGCTATCTATGAGGCATGGAACGACCGCATGTGGAACGATTGCACGGGCGTCATGCTGTGGATGAGCAATCCGGCCTGGCCGTCGCTGACCTGGAATACCTATGACTACTATAAGGAACCTACCGCGGCCTATTTCGGGTGTCGAAAGGCATGCGAACCGGTCCATATCCAATGGAATATCGCAACGAACAACGTCAAGGTCGTGAATTGTACATTCGTCGATCTGAGGGGACTTAGTGCGGAGGCAGAAGTCTACAATCTCGACGGCAGCCGCGTTCTGGTGAAATCCGTCCGAATCGATTGCTCCGCGAATACGGTTCAGCACTGCCTACAGCTCTTCGTCTCCGGTGAAGATAAGGTTGAGAATCTGTCAGACGTCCATTTCATTAAGTTACTTTTGAAGGATAGCAGTGGGAAACTCCTATCGGACAATTTCTACTGGCGGGGCAAAACAGAATGGAAATATGAAGAGCTACAGAATATGAAGGAGGGCCGAGTGATCGGGAGCACCGACGAGCTCAAAAACGGACACCTCGCTGTGGACCTCGAAAACCCGACGTCAGGGATTGTTCTCATGGCTCGACTCAAGCTGGTCGATCTTACGACGGGTCTGCTGGTCGCTCCCGTCATTTACTCCGATAATTACTTCTCCCTGGCACCACACGAATCCCGGCGCATCGACATCACTCTCAACATGCACCGCCGTCTGAATCGTAAGGTTGCTCTGATGGTGGAGGGGTGGAACGTAACGCCTTTAGAATTGTCGAGGCACTTCTTGTCCGGCGCGTAGTCATAAGTCATTCCGTACTTCTGAACGTGTTTGACGCAGGTTAGAAGCTGACCGCTGATCCGTGATTGGCAATATGCTGGCGAGAGTATGCAATCGAACCGGAGGGGTTTTTTGCGCAAATCTCTTTGTCTCTTCTTTTTAGGAATGTGCACGCTCGCCGCCGCCCAAAACGTGCGTCAGGTATTCCAGAACCCTCCTAAGGCCTACCGACCGATGGTCCGATGGTGGTGGCCAGGTGGCGACGTGACTTGCGTTGAGCTACGCCGAGAAGTTCGGCTTCTGGACGAAGCCGGCTTTGGGGGTGCTGAAATCCAGCCCTTTGTAAGGTTACTCAATCCCCACACGCCGGACGCACTTAGCCCCGATTTGCCGCACCAAGTCACAGAGCGTGTCTATAGTTATCTAACGCCGGCGTTCTTTGCACACATGCGATGCCCGATCGAGGAGGCGCGTACTCGAGGAATGTGGTTGGATTTCACATTTGGGTCGGGATGGCCTTTTGGCGGAGCCGGAGTGATTACACCCGAGCTGGCTTCGGTGGAGTTGCGGTATACGCATCTATCTATTCGTGGACCAGTTCATTTTCACGAACAAATCCTAATGCCCACACTGGAACCCAGGGTCACCAATATGAAGTTACCCTCAGGTTGGGCCAAGCGCTTCAAGAAGCGTGAGAAGTTAGTTGCAGTAGTCGCAGTTCGCGGAACAGATGTAGATCTCTACTCGAATGCGTCAACAAGAGTCAAAAGGATGGGCCAACTCGATCCTGGAACATCGGTGGTGCTCACAAATCGTCTATCGCCAGATGGCACGTTTGACTGGAATGTACCGAGAGGCACATGGCAGGTGTTCGTATTTAAAGAACTCCCCACTGAGCAGAGAGTAAGGTTTAGTGCTGCAGAGGGACCACAATTCGTACTCGACCACCTGAACAGACAGGCTTTTGACGGATATGCCAAGCGAGTCGGTGGCCGCCTTCGGCAGTACGAGGGCCAATTCTTTGACAATGGTTTACGTGCAATCTTCTGCGACAGTCTGGAAGTGAGCGCATATTTGTTCTGGAGCGATAACTTTTTAAACGAGTTCCGCAAACGCCGTGGGTACGATCTCACTCCATTCCTTCCGCTTCTCAAGGTTAATGGTGCCCGACCAGGTGAAAATGCCTCCAGTGCCCACCTGCCATTCTATGACATCAAAGGAATTGGTGACCACGTACGACGTGACTACTGGGAGACCGTTTCTGATGTCATGATCGATAATTTCTACCTTCCCTTCACACAATGGGCCAAGGCTAACAATCTTTTATCGCGCGTACAGGCGCACGGGTCGCCTACCGACTTACTTCGCGTTTATGGCGCAGCTAGCATTCCGGAGACCGAGGCCCTTTATGACGACGGACGCTATGACTTCCTAAAAATGGCAGCCGCAGGCGGGGATTTATATGGCCGGAAAGTTGTATCTAGTGAGAGTTTTGTATGGGCGGGAAAGGCTTATCAAGTCACCCCCGAGATGCTCAAGCGCTACGCGGACGAGCTGATCACTGCGGGTGTCAATGAGATTATTTATCATGGCTATCCGTACAAATATATGGACCGGTCGGAGCCAGGCTGGTTCCCATTTTCATCAGGACCGCTTTCGTTATCGTTTTCGTCCGATCTAAATCAGCATAATACGTTTTGGCCATACCTGCCTCTTTTGAATACGTACATAACCCGCCTCCAATATCTTTGTCAGGCTGGCACGACCGTAGTGCCGGTCGCGCTTTATCGTGGCGCGATCGGGTACAACTCTGTTCCACCACCTCCACCCGAGCCGGAGATTGACACGCATCTCATGACAGCCGGTTACAATTTCGACGATATTAATGCCGACGCACTGCTAAAGAGCAAGGTCGACGACGGGAAACTGATCTCACCCGGTGGGACGCACTATAATGTGTTGATTCTGCAGAATCAGGAGACGGTTCCTAACCCTGTAGCCAACCAACTGATCGCACTTGCCAAAAGTGGGCTCCCAATTATATTTGTTGGCATTATACCTGTGATCGAATCAGAAGTTGCGGACGGATCGTTAACAAGAGATCACCCCTACAATGGCCTTCAAAATATTCTGGCAGATAGAAACGTTTATCAAGCGGCTACTATGGCGGAAACCGTAAGAATCCTTCATACCGCAGTTCAGCCAAACATCCACTTCATAGGACCGTCGGTACCTTTCATCGAAAAACGTGTTGGCACCCTCGATGTGTTCTTTCTGCGCAATCCCGACGACGCAAAGAAACGATTGAACGCTGATTTCACGGCAATCGGTGCCCCCGAGATCTGGGATCCATGGACGGGGGCGATCCAGCCAGCCACGCAATGTGAAAGACATGGAAAGGTCGTGCAGATCCAATTTCCTATTGGCCCCTACGGGTCAAAGCTGCTTGTTTTCGACCCTGCGGTGAAGTCTACGATAGAAACCGCAAAGGTAGCGACCCCGACCCAGCCAGTCACTTATCTGGCAGTGGGTCGGAACGGCTGGAAATTCCACGGGGTGGGAATTGGTCCAGGGAGTCAACCCGAAACCATCCAGATGGAGATGCCGACGCTGATTGATTGGACTTTAGAGGACTCTCTCAAGAGCTTCTCCGGTCGCGGACAATATACGACTACCTTTACGGTTCCCTCTTCCATTTTCGACTACCACCATCGCATCATCCTAGATCTTGGCGACGTTAAGGATGTCGCCGAGATATCTATAGACGGAGAGGCTGGGCCAGTCCTCCTGCTACAGCCATATCGGGCCGATGTCACTCACCTTGTGCATGTAGGCCGGAATACGCTTCAAGTTACGGTCGTCAATGCTCTCTTTAACGCGCTTGCCGCTAGAGGCGACACTATGCATTACTCCCCTAAGAAAATAAATACCGCGAATGGGCTGCTCCCTTCCGGGCTGATTGGTCCCGTCCGCATAGAGGGGACGCAATTGCGGTAAAGGTTGTTGGTCGGCAATTACACGTTCTGCCTTTGATTTCGGTAATAATTACCTTGACTCCACCACTGTTTTTTGCTAAAGTTTAGACAGTGAGGGATGTTATGAACACTGAACCTAAGAGCCTTCAAGAAGCCATCGTATATTTCTCGAATCCTGATAACTGCATTGCTCATCTTGTGGTGCAGCGTTGGCCCGATGGAGTTGTGAAGTGCCCCACTTGTGGCAATGAGAAGGTAAACTACCGGGCGCATCGCCGCACTTGGACTTGCTCCAGCCATCACGCCAAGCGGGAATTCTCTATCAAGGTTGGAACCATGATGGAAGATTCGCCTATTGGGCTGGACAAGTGGCTCACTGCAATCTGGCTCCTGACCAATTGCAAGAATGGCATTAGCAGCTATGAGATTGCACGGGACATCAACGTCTCTCAAAAGGCCGCATGGTTCATGTTGCATCGCATCCGGCTTGCCATGCAGGACGATTCCTTTGGTAGCAAGCTGGGCGGCGAAGTGGAAGCTGATGAGACTTTCATCGGCGGCAAGGCGCGCAACATGCACATGAGCGTCAAGGCCCGTCGCATCCCTGGCACAGGAACCAAAGACAAGACCGGCGTCATGGGCATCCTTGAGCGCGGCGGCAATGTTCGCACTGTCGTTGTCCCCAGCCCGTAAGAAAACCGTGTTGCAATCGGAAGTCAAAAAGCATGTCGAAGCTGGCGCGGCGCTCTACACTGACGCGCTGCTTTCCTATGAAGGTTTGGCGACCGACTACGCGCACAAGGTCGTTGACCACGCTGTTGAATACGTCAACGGGCGCATCCATACCAACGGACTTGAAAACTTCTGGAGCCTGTTGAAGCGTGGCATCAACGGAACCTACGTGAGTGTCGAACCATTCCATCTTTTTCGTTACCTCGATGAGCAAACCTTCCGGTACAACAACCGCAAGGATATGAACGATGCTGGCCGATTCAATCGCGTACTGTCTCAGATTGTCGGCAAGCGGTTGACCTTCGCCGAACTCACCGGGAAGGGATTAGAAACGGCCTGCTAATCCTAAGCGGTTGAAGCGCGGGAAGCGGGCGAAATCTTAGCCCGCTTTTTTCGTGCCTGCTTGCGCTTCCATTCCTTCTCGCGCTTCAGTAGTTCCGCACGCGGTACAGAAATAACTTTACGGAGAACGGTGTTGAATTTGTCGAATTCTGAATCAGATTTTGTCATCAAAATACTCCGAAGTTATGAGTCATTGATCTTATAGGCCACATGGTTACAGTAATAACGAGTCGAACATCATTCACATCATTCGCACCCAAAAGCATATCTGTTGTAACCGATAAATGATTTATCAAAGAATCATCTTCTAACAAACAGAAAAATGGGTTTGGGGAATCTTCGACAGGGCAACATTCCCCTATCTTTGGAATCCTCAGTGCATCGAAAAGCGTTTTTAGACGATTGTCTATATCTCCAGATTGCATGAGTGTTTGCCCCGGCTGATCGGGGCGTAGCATGAGAATGTCCAACTTACACGCAAGTCCTAAGCCGCCCCACGATAGAGGCACAAATCGAATTCCGTTCAAAAGAAAACGATTTGCCAACACTACACATGCTCTTTCTCTTATATTTTTCCATTATTCAATTCCCACGCATTCAAACTATGATTTTTGCTCCACAAGTCAAACAATTGCGAATGCAATGCTTTCCGCACGTCATGCTTATGGCTTGAGCGTGTGTCATTCCTACTGGCCCCCAATAGCGGCCCCTCGTAAGTCAAATGAAATTCCAAAGCATCCTCCGGCGCAATGTTGTAGGGATCATTCAATAAAATGACGCTACTCATCGCACACCACCATTCTGCTCCTGAAGCATGGTGGAGTCAAAGTAATTATTGCCGATTCAGGAGCATTACAGCTTGCACGCCGCTGGTTTTGCTGGCCAGAGGTTTGGCCCAGACCTCCGCTCCATAGACGTGTCCGCAGATCTTTACAGGTCCGGCTCCGAGAGGGTCCTGATCGACGGCGATGACTTCCGGATTGGATAACGTTGCCTTTGTCTCCGGATCCATGTGGGTCAAGTCCGCACCGGACAGCATGGTGCGCCAGAGCTGCACCGTTTCTTGGCCCATCTATTACTGCACACGGCCATAATAGAAGCAGCCGGCAACCCGATTCTGAATGAATTGAACAATGCGCTCGCACGGTTGTTGCGGAAGAGCCGTGAAATCACCGGTGCGAGCGCGCCGGATTGCAAGCTGATGCTGGAGCATCATTGCAAGATCGTCGATGCGATCTTGAAGGGGCAGGGCGATGAAGCGGAGTTCGCTATGCTGGATCACCTTCACCATGTGGGGTTGGATCTTATCTCAAACTGCAAACGGTAAAACCAACCTACCGGCATGAGCCCCCGTCCGATTGCGGATGATGCACAGGCTCGTCGTAGACCGCCAGGTTGCCTGCCGAGGGATTCGCCGGGTCAATCCGGAACTGCGGGAGGTTGAGTTGCAATTCCCTCTCACATTTATCTCGACAGCCTGATAGCCTTGGTAGGTTGTTTCCCGAGGATATCCATGCGACTGATGAATCCGCGCCGTTTGCTGTCGAGTTTTCTGCTTGTCTTGCTAACCGCTGTGCCCTCTTTTGCACAGAGTGCGCTACAAGATGCAAAGTATTGGTCTGGAATCCGCTGGCGCGAAATTGGACCGCTGCGAGCTGGCCGCACCAACGCCGTCGCCGGAGTGGCGGGCGAGCCCAATGTTTTTTATATCGGTGCAGTCAACGGTGGTGTGTGGAAGACTACGGACTCAGGCGAGACCTGGCAACCACTTTTCGACCAGCAGCCGACGGGATCAATTGGTGCCCTGGCAGTGGCTGCGTCCAACCCAAATGTCATTTATGTCGCATCCGGGGAGGGACTGGCGCGGCCCGATCTTTCGATCGGTGATGGCATCTATAAATCCGCAGATGCGGGCAAGACATGGGAGCATCTTGGCCTGCGTGATGGTCAACAGATTGGTCGGCTTGCGGTCGATCCGCACGACGCGAATCGCGTTTTTGTCGCGGTGACGGGACACCCGTATGGCCCGAATGAGGAGCGCGGAATTTTCCGTTCGACGGATGGCGGCAAGACCTTCAAAAAAGTCCTATATATCGACGCCGATACCGGCGGATCGGATGTTGAGATCGATCCCAACCATCCGAATGTCGTGTATGCGGGCATGTGGGAGAGACGCGAAGGGCCGTGGGAAAACGGTGCGTGGGCGGGAACCAATGGAGGACTCTTCAGGTCGGCGGATGGTGGAGACACGTGGGCAAAAATCCAAGGACATGGATTGCCCGCCGGCATCGTTCAGGTGGACATCGCTATTGCGCCGAGCGACTCGAAACGAATTTATGCGACGGTCGCGTCGGGAAAAACGGTGGGCATCTATCGTTCCGAAAATGGAGGCGAGAGCTGGATCCACGCCACAAAGGACACGAGGCCGGAGGAGCGCATCGGTGGTGGCGATCTGCCAGTTCCCATGGTCGATCCGAAAAATCCGGATGTACTCTACATTTGCAGCATCGTCACGTGGAAATCGAGCGATGCGGGGAAAACATGGTTTGGGCTGCGGGGCTCTCCGGGTGGAGACGACTACCAGAACATGTGGATCAATCCCAACCATCCGAAGACGATTGTGCTGACCAGTGACCAGGGCGCGATTGTGACGGTGAATGGCGGCAGCACATGGAGCCAGTGGTACAACCAGCCAACTGCACAGATGTATCACGTCTCTACTGACAATGCTTTTCCCTACAGAGTTTGTGGCGGGCAGCAGGACAGTGGCTCAGCGTGTGTTTCGAGCCGCAGCAACGATGGACGCATTACGTTTCACGATTGGCATCCGGCGGGCATTGAGGAGTATGGCTACGCAGCACCCAACCCTCTCGATCCGGACATTGTGTATGGCGCTAAGGTCACGCGGTATGACCGCCGCACTGGACAGATTGCCAACGTGGAGCCGAAGCCGCTGCATGACTACCGAACGTTGCGAACAGAACCACTGATGTTTTCCCCGATTGATCCGCACCTGCTTTTTTTCGCAGCAAACACCATCTGGCAAACGCGGAATGGTGGGCAGGACTGGACGCAGATCAGCCCGGACCTGACGAGGCAAACCTGGAAAGTACCGGCCAGCCTGACGGTTTTCAAGAATTCGCCCACAGCGCAGCCTTCGCAGCGCGGCGTTGTCTATGCGCTGGGTCTGTCGCCGCTGGACATTGGCCGCATGTGGGCTGGCACTGATGATGGCTTGATTTGGACGACTGCGGACGGCGGCAAGAACTGGGACAACGTCACTCCACCGGAGCTGAAGCCTTGGTGGAAAGTATTCAATATGGACGCGGGCCACTTCGACAAATTAACAGCGTATGCGGCCGTCAATACCATGCGGCTGGATGACATGCGTCCGCATCTTTTTCGCACGCATGACGGTGGGAAAACCTGGACGGAAATCGACAAAGGGATTCCGGATGGGGCCGCCACCAACACAATTCGCGAAGATACGAAACGGAAGGGCCTGCTTTTTGCCGGCAGTGAGACTCAGGTTTATGTTTCGTTCGATGACGGCGATCACTGGCAGTCCCTGCGGCTAAATATGCCTGCGAGTTCCGTGCGCGATCTACAGATCAAAGGCGACGACCTGATTGCTGGGACGCATGGGCGAGGCTTTCTCATCCTGGATGACATTACGCCGCTCCGCCAGTTTGACAGCAACGTGAAGGCGAGTGCTGCATATCTCTATCGTCCGCAAACAGCTCTGCGCATTCGCGGGGACATGAACCCGCCGACACCGTGGCCTCCGGAGATGGCGTCGGGAGAGAATCCGCCGGACGGAGCCATCCTCGATTACTACATAAGCTCGAAGATTTCCGGTCCAGTTACGCTGGAAATTCTCGATGGATCCGGCAAGGTCATCGGCCGCTACGCGAGTACGGACCCAGTTCCGCCGCCGAACCCGCTGTATCCTGTGCCGCTTTACTGGAGACGGCCAACACAAGTGATTTCAGCGGCTGCTGGTGAGCACCGGTTTCTCTGGGACATGCGCTACCCTCCGATCCCTGGACTTATCACCGACCCGGACGCGGATCAGGCTGTGCCATTTAACACGCCGTCTGAGCCCACCTCTCCATGGGTGATGCCAGCAAACTATTTTGTGCGGCTCTCGGCGGGCGGCCACGTTTACACGCAGAAACTGGTCGTCGTTATGGATCCACGTGTCAAAACTTCACAGGCAGATCTTGAAAAACAATTCGACGTATCGATGCGTATCTATAATGCCGCGCTTCAAGCGACGCAAGCCCTGCATGCAATCAATTCCTTGCGAGAGCAGATCCAAGACAAGGAAGCGCAGGGCAACAAGAACGTAACCATGGAGACGTTTGATGGAAAGCTGGAAATGGTTGCGGGAAAGCGGCCCGGGTTGTATCAGCGGATAGACAACTCGCATCCGACGCTGATCAGCGCGCGCGCGCAATTAATAGCCATTGAACATGAGATCCAGAATGCGGATGTTGCGCCGACAACATCCTTAGCCGCTGCCGCAAAAACCACAGAGCTGTCTCTGACGGCGTTGTTGTCGCGGTGGAACCTTTTGAAAACACAGGATTTGCCAAAGTTGAATGATGAATTGAAGCGCGTACATATGACTCCGCTGAACCCGGATGTCAATGTTATGGGTGGGGACCGGGATGCGCTGGAGACAGGTGACAAGGACGCCAGCGAGCAGTAAGGCGGCGATCCGCGAGAGCAGATATCTCGATAGTTCGGATCACTCGCTGACGGGAACGCGCGCCCAGTGACCAGCAGCGATTTCCACCAATGCACCCTCGCTAGGGTGGGGTATTATCGCGCGCGGGGTGAGCGGGGCATCTCTGCAACTGCGCATGGTGGGTACGGCAGCCAGTAGGCTGCGCGTGTAAGGGTGCTGCGGATGGGTGAAGAGCTGCGCGCAGGCAGCCATCTCTACGATTTGCCCACGACGCATCACGGCCACCCGCTCAGCCACCTGAGCTACCACAGATAGATCATGAGAAATGAAGAGCAGAGCGGCGTTGGAACGCTCCTTCAACTCTCGGAGAAGTTCCAGTATTTGCGCCTGCACGGTGACATCGAGCGCAGTTGTCGGCTCATCTGCAATCAACAGGCTGGGGCGATTGACGAGGGCCATTGCAATCATGATGCGCTGCCGCTGGCCGCCTGAAAACTGGTGGGGATAATCGTGAAACCGGTGCGCAGGGTCAGGAATGGATACTGACGCGAGCGCATCCATGACGCGCTCGCGGACGGCCATTCTCGATAAGCCGCGCTGATGAACACGGATCGCTTCTGCAATCTGCTTTCCCACGGTCATCACGGGATTCAGCGCAGTCATAGGCTCCTGAAAAATCATGGCCGCATCGCGTCCGCGCCGCTCGATCATTGCGTGCTCCGGAAGTTGCAGCCAGTCTTCTTCTCGAAACCAGATGCTGCCGGAAACGCTGGCACGTGGATCGAGCAGACGCAGCATAGCCAGAGAAGTTACGGATTTGCCTGATCCCGACTCCCCGACTAAAGCAAAGGACTCGCCGGGCGCAATGGAAAAACTGATGTCATCCACGGCAAGGTACTGGCCAGCATCGGAGGAAAAAGCGACGGAAAGATGGTCCACGCGAAGAAGAGATGGCACGGGCTTATCTTATTGCATCCGGCTCACGATCCAGGTGGGAATGGTGGGCCGGGAGGGATTTGAAGCCCCAACCAAAGGATTATGAGTTGGTCCGCAACACCGCAAGCCTAACAAAACGCAACGAATGCCTGCGTAATTGAAGATAAGACCAAGTAATTGAGTGACAGCAGTTTAGGCGAGTTTTTGTAGGAGGTAAAGGCTGAGGTGTGTACTCATAATGTACCGAAATCCTAGTCCAAAGGTAGGTCGTCGAGATCGGCTAAACCGTACGTCACTCAATGAAGGACATACGACCAACGTTCATCAAACGGTAGTGCATAGCTTGCTTACGCCATAGCGTTTTGCAAGCGTTATGATTTCCGCTTCGTCGATAGTCACTTCACCATGAAATCCGCGTTTCGCTTCTACATCAGGACGCAGCATATTTTTCGGCATCAACAGACTAGCGGCGAAAAAGTTGGCTTCGCTGGATGAGTTGACACGATCCTCCGACAAGATTCCTGTCTTGCCGTCAGAGGCCGGGCAAAGACAGGGATAAAGACCAGGAAAGCGAAACGCAAGTAGGAGGACTGACAAGGACACTTACGCGAGATTTCCGCGATACCATCCGTGAACGCGCACAACGCGAACCGGCTTTTCGCCAGTGTCTTCTTCGTGAAGGACTTCAACTCATCAATAGCGGTGATTTTCCTACGGGCCGTGTTGTGCTGTGCAACTACATCAATGCAACGATAGGTTTTAGCGAACTTGCGCGTGAAACGAACATCCCCTCGCCCAGCCTACAAAGGATGTTCGGGCCGAGCGGGAATCTGAGCGCCCGAAACCTCTTTGGCGTCATTGCGGCGCTTCAAAAAAAATGAGGGCGTCGGCATCGAGTTACGGATGCGCATGCTGGATTTACAGCTACATTAACCAGTGCAAATCGCCGTATCCGCACCAGCTGGCTCGATGCACGACAACTTCTCGCGGCGGAGCACTGCCGATGCCGCACTAGAGATTTTTCACTCATTGAGCGCAGCAGTAGAAGCTTCAAGCCGACCTCAATCTTCTGTCCCCTTCTGTCCAGCAGGTATCAACAATCAATGGCACTTCGGCGCCTTGCCTCCGACCGCGACGTTCTTGGTCAGCCAAATACCCTACACTAGGACGAGCCAATTAACTTTGCAGGCATAACAACAGCCGTAGAGCCTAGTAATAGAATTTTGCTGCGAACTGGATTTCTCTTGGCGCTTGAGCTGCTGTCACAAACCCAAAGGTCGGCGTACCCAGAACAGTCGCGTTATTTGAGTTCTGCGGGCCGGGAGCTGCAAATAGAAAATTGGGATGATTCAAGGTGTTAAACGACTCACCTCTTAGCTCAAGCTGCATCTGACCATGGATCGGTATCAATTTCTGCACGGCGAAATCTACATCTTTATAGTCAGGTCCTTCCAAGCTGTTCAGGCTAACATTTCCAAAGGACCCTAAAGCTGGATTTTGGAAGGCACACGTGTTGAAGAATGTACCCGGGACGCATGGCTTCGAACTGGCTTTCTGCCCAGGAACAAAGTCCGGACGCTGCTGGCCGTCGGAATTTGCATAATTGGCGTTTGCGTCGGTAACGGTATACCAGGTTCCAGAGGAGAGGGTGACAATTCCTGAAATAGTCCAATGTCCAATTAGGTTATCGAGCATCGCTCCGCTCGAACCACCGAAGGCCTGCCCGCGACCAAATGGAAGCTGATAAATGGCGCTGGCAACAAACCGGTTCCGCACATCGAAATCGAGCGGCCCGTATTCAATATTTGGATTTCTGCTGTAGCGGAATCCATCATTATTCTGCGCACCAAGGTTCGCGCTGCTGGCATCTCCGAGAGCTTTGCTGTATGTGTAGTTTGCAATCAACGACAGGCCATTGCTCAAGCGATGCTGTAGCGATACCTGAAGTCCGTTGTAGTTGTAGCTGCCTTCCGACTTCAGATAGTTGATTGCCGAATTTACGAATGAGAATGGTCGTCTAGGCGCATAGGGTGCGCTGGGGTCAGCCGTTGGCGTTGCCTGGTTCAAATTCAGGAAGATATATTGTTTGTTTCCTTTTGATCCAACGTAGGAGGCTTCAAACATTGTGTTTTGGCTGATTTGATATTGAAACGTCTGATGCCATTGCAATACGTAAGGAGTCCTTAGATTATTCTGCAATGAAAACAGCGTTGGCGTATTCGGTTCACTGAGCGCATTTGCCGGGAAACCTTGCGACAAGACGTTCAATCCTGGAATCGAGCAATTTGTGGCGGCCGAATTATATGAAGGCAAACTGCACGGTACGTTGTAGGCCTGCGTGATAAAGAAAGGCGGGTTGTATCCGGGACTTGGATTGCTATATGGGCCAGCTTCATCTCCATTAAAGAAGACACCGAAGGCGGCTTGTGTCGTCAATTTGGAGTTGATTTGATAGGCCAGCCCGACGCGCGGCGAAAAATTTGTATAGTCCCGCGCGATTAATGAGTCTGAAGCGTTATGGTTGACCGGGATAAATGACAACGATGCCGGCAACGTAGCAGGATTGTTCTTTGGGATATCCAACTGTCCAGTCTCGGCGTTAAAGTTGGCTTGCCGATTGAAGCGCTCATAGTAGGGCGAGAAATACTCCCAACGGAAGCCTAGATTCAAACTCAGTTTGGGCGTTGCCCGCCAGTCGTTCTGAACAAACAGGGAATAGTTGTGCCGGAAGTAATCGATGTTGTTTGAGTTCGTGATGCTGCCGCTGTTTGGCTGGCCGGTTAAGAGAGTTGCCAATCCACTTCCGCCAGTGCCTGGTGCGGCCGCATTGTCGGTAAATTGCGGAACGAAACCCATGGTTCCGCGCGAAGCCGCCGGTTCCAGAATCGTGTTCTCTTCGGGGCGGATCTCTCCTCCGAACTTCCAGGTCATGTTTCCCGCGATCAGAGTAAATGTGTCCGACAGGATATATGTATTCTGCAGCTCTATCGCGGGTAGAAAAGTTGGACTTCCCAAAGTCGATGCGTCGCTGAAGGTAAGTTGTGGCAGGCCACCATTATCTGTGCCTGGTGCATATGGAACGCCGGGAAAGCCAACATTCCCAGAAACATTCTGGTTGTAATTGAATTGAAGCCGGCTTGTGTTGACGCGGTTATATCCTATGCGCAGTTCGTTCACTTTTTTGGCATTGAATACATGCGCCTCGCTCACTGCAGCGCTATAGCCGTTGACCTGCTGAATGCCGTCAAAAAATCCTCCGCCATCCGCCAGACCGGGAAATGGAGATGGGATGACAGACGGACTGCGGCTTTCACTAAAGCGATAGAACGCTGTGTCCTTATCCGAAAAAATCTGGTCAATTCGAGCGTCCCCTTGATTTACCGTTTGCTGCTCGACTGGGTTCGACAAAAAGTTATATCCCAGCCCGGTAGCATTGGGTGCAGGGAATAATTTCATCAATGTCGATCCGAGCGAATCGATCTTATTTGCCGGGATTATATTGCTAGGCGACCCATTCACATAGCCAAATGGCACTCCGCAATATCCGCTTGCGTTGGCGGCCGTGGTCTGGGTCAGGGTGGTGTCGAATAGTTCACCTTTATAAGTAGGATTGCCGTTGCAATCGTTGACGCCAGTTGGTGAGGTCAGGTCCAGTTGACTTGTGAAGTCGCCGTTCCTCTGGGCCTGGGTCGGAACCAGCGCCGTGCTTGGTATTGCCTGGTTGATCCGGAGACCTTCATAGTCCACAAAGAAGAACAGCTTATTGCGGATGATTCTACCGCCCAGCGTGGCTCCGAATTGATTCTGATGATAGGGCTGGAGTGCCGTGTTGTAGTAGGGCGTGTTCACACTAGCGAAGGGCTTCGACGATGAGGGCGAAGTTGAGGAA
>JADEYI010001228.1_pt1 | contig 21157 bp, 18 predicted proteins | sample 8542331 | NCBI WGS metagenome assembly JADEYI01 (sample SAMN16510988, study PRJNA670497) | mine drainage metagenome | isolation source: biofilm near Copperflume 1 | place: Germany: Marsberg coppermine Kilianstollen | collected 2018-02
GATACCCCTGTGCCACAGGTCGCGCCGATTGGAATGCCAAGAACAGGTGAGCCCTACACGGAGCCATCACCCCTCGGACTGCTGCTAACAATAGGGGTCCTGATAAGCGTGGGGAGCTTGCTGCGCCTGAGCGCCGGACGCAAGCGGGTTCGCTAAGCGCTGCCTGGACAATAGCGACCAGGGGCTCGTGAGTAACCCCTGGCCGCTATTGTCCAGGCACAAACAGAAAACCCAAACAATCCGTGAGGACCGTCTGGGTTCCTGTTCCTTCGATCCTACAACCGAAGTTGTAAGTACGCCTAACAAAACGTCTTTTCCAAGTAGCTCCAACAGATGAAGGCGCAGCCAAGTCAAAGGAAAGCGTGATGAATGTCCGTCGTCGCTCATAACGAACAGCCAACCGGCGGAAGCGGTTGAGCCAGGCGAACGTGCGCTTACCCCCACTTCGCTCATACCCACATGTGCCTTCCCAGCGGCTGACTGCTCTCTGCTCTCTACTCCTCTCCTGGCAATCCTCGGTATGATGCCCCTTGCTGCCCCTGTCAATCCTATATTACCGGAGTTTTACACATCCACTGCTTTTGTGGAAAGGCATCGTAACAGAGCCTCTTGGCGTCCTGGTGGTTCAATCGTCTCGCCGCCGGTCGTCCCTCGCATCATCCACTGCACGAGTTATCGCCTTTCTCTACCCGCCCGTATTTTCGCGCGCAGATTATCTATCGGCAACAAATCTCCACTGCCGGGCTCAAGATAATACCAGTGCTCCCAGCCGTTGAGCGCGGGTAGCCCCAGTAAGCGAGCGCCCAGCGAATGTATTGAGCCTTCTTCATCTCCGCATCGAAGCATACCGTCGGCCATAACCTGCGCCGCGCCTTTTACCTTGTCCAGGTATAGAGTGTCGCCGGGTTGCAGAAGCCCTGCTTCGAGCAAGTTGCCGAAGGGGATGCGCGGTGCGTTGCCTTTGCTTATTGTTGTGAAGACCGCTTCCTCAAAGAGTGAAGGCACTACCACATCAATTCTCTCCTGAGCCACTTTTATGTACTCCGGATCGCGCTCGATTCCTATCCAATGCCTCTGTAGCTTCTTAGCAACAGCACCGGTGGTGCCTGTGCCAAAGAATGGGTCCAAAACCACGTCGCCCGGCTTTGAGCTTGAGAGTATGACGCGATAAAGCAGAGCTTCGGGTTTTTGTGTGGTGTGCGCCTTTTCCCCATTCACACGTATTCGCTCGGAGCCTGCGCATAGGGGTAGCTCCCAGTCTGAGCGCATCTGCTTCTCGTCGTTCAGCTTCTTCATTGCGTGGTAATTGAAGGTATACTTCTTCTGAGCCTTTGATTTCTTGGCCCACAGGAGGGTCTCGTGCGCATTAGTGAAGCGCACACCTTTGAACTGGGGCATAGGGTTGCTCTTGACCCACACCAGGTCATTGAGCATCCAGAAGCCCAGGTCCATCATTATCTTGCCGACGCGGTAAATGTTATGGTAGCTGCCTATAACCCAGATTGTGCCGGTATCTTTGAGCACCCGGCGGCACGCCGATAGCCATTCCTCAGTGTACTTATCATACGCGGCGAAGTCGGCAAAATGGTCCCATTCGTCGTCTACAGCGTCAACTTTAGTCATATTTGGCCGCCATAGATCGCCTTGCAACTGGAGGTTATAAGGGGGGTCGGCGAAGATGAGGTCTACGCTTTTGGGAGGCAGAGAGGCGAGGAGTTGCAGGTTATCTCCGGGTAGAATCCGGTCCAGCGTCAGGCTTTCCATATAGTTGAAACCTTAGCCACACGCGGCCTACAGGTGCTGGAGATACCCCCAGCTTTGGGCCGCGTTGACTTTGCTTTTGGCTTCATCTCGCACCTTCTGCTATTCCCCATGTGATATTCGCTCTAATTTGCAGCGTTACCTTCCCCTCTGGGGAAAAGGGTAGCAGAAGGTTGCAGAACTCCGCATCGAATTCGGCTGCCTGCGTCTCTCCCATTCGCTCGTGGAAGAAGCCATTGCGGGAATGCATTGTCTCGATGTAGCTGCTGACAGCCTGCGTGAGATGAACAGGCGCTGTGCGTATTTCTCCAACTTTGTGGAACAAATGCCGAGTCTCTAGCTCTGTAATAAGGTTATATTGTCGAAAATCCTTGTTTGTGGAGAAGCGCGAGGTCAGGTTTCTTAGCTCACTATCCCAGGCCATATGCCCCTCCACGCGTTCTACTATCGCCAGATAGCCACTTGGAGCAAGCACCTCCCGCAAGCGAGGGAGAGCTACATCCCACTCCATCCAGTGGAGGCTTTCTCCTGCGACGGCAAGGCCGTAAGGAGGGCCAAGCACCGCTTCCTCTATCCTATCACAAATCCAGTTAATATTAGGGTTTGCGCCTCCTCCCAATGCCTTGCCTTTCTCGATCATCAAGGGCGAGAAATCAACAGCATCAACCCTCTCGACCATATTAGCCAGAGGACGAGTAATATCGCCGGTGCCGCATCCTATGTCAAGAGCCACACGCGGCCCACTTCCAATGAGTGCGATAAGTCGCTGAAAGGTCTCCGCAGGATAGGGCGGGCGGTAAGGATACGCCTCTACAATGCTTTTATCCTTGAACTGAGCTGCGTATTCAGCGCCCAGGTGCTTCGGCTTGGGCAACATCACTTATTACCACATCCTATGTAAATAGCTTGACTACGGAGAAAGGAAATCGAGCAGCAGGTCCGATGCCAGGCGAGGTTTTTCTTCGGGGAGCCAATGCCCGCTATCCTGTATGCGCTCGACGCGCAGGTCGGGCACCCAGGGTTCCAGCCCCTCTGTTAGCTGTGGAGAAAGGGCGAAATCTTGCATACCCCAGAGGAGAAGGGTCGGGTTAGTTATAGTGCGCCTGTTCTTCTCGAAGAATGCCGGGCCTGTGCGGAAGGCGGCCCTGTAATAATTAAGCATAGCGGTTGCGGCCCCGGGCTGCGAGATGGCGTTCTGATAAACATCGAGCGCCTCCTCTGAGAAAGCGCCCGGCACTCGCGCGCTTTCAGTAAGGGTGCGCCGCAATAGCAGACGTATGCTTGCTTCCGGGAGGATCGGCAGTTGGAAGTAGACGATATATAAGCTGCGCGACAGTTGGTCCAGCGTTTTTAGCTCACGAGCGAAAGCGGCGGGGTGAGGCGCGTTTACTACCGCCAGCTTGTTCAGGCGGTCAGCGTGGTACATGCCGAAATGCCAGGCTATAGCGCCACCCCAGTCGTGGCCGACGAGATGAGTGCGCGCTTCGCCAAAGTGCTCTACGAGGGCGGCTATATCGGCGCTCACATTGCTTGCGGAATAGGAGCCTGTTCCTTCAGGCTTATCGCTCCAGTTATAGCCGCGCATATCGGGCGCTACAACGTGGAAGCGCTCGGCGAGGTGCGGGATGATGTGTCGCCACTCGTACCAGCACTCGGGAAAGCCGTGCAGCAGGATGACGAGGGGCCCGGAGCCAAGCTCGGCGTAGTGCAGGCGCACAGCGTTGACACGAGCGTAGCCGTGCCGCCAGGGGCCTGAATAGTGCGCGGCCTCGGCACGGGCGGCTACGCCAGGATCGGGCGGAGCACCGGCAACACGGTTGGCGGCGATGAGCGTGGCGGCTCCGGCAGCAGCCAGCCCAATAAGCGGTTTAGGAAGCGGCTTCATTATCACCTCTCGGCGGACTAGTGGTGGGCATAGGCGGGTCGGTTGGGATGCGAGAGAAGTAGAGCATGGTACGTAGAGTGCCGTCGGGGGCAAGCTCGCGGTTGCGCACTACTGCCTCCTGCACGAAGCCGAGGCGCTTTGCTACCCCTGCGCTACTGATGTTTCGGGCGTCACAGCGTATCTCTACGCGGTTGGCGTCATGGATAGCAAATATGTAATCGGTCAGCAGGCGCACAGCTTCTGTCATGTAGCCGTGCCCTATCTCCGAGGCGCGGAGCCAGTAGCCAATCTCGAAGTAACCGATTTGCCAGTCGTGGGGATGCATCCCTATGCCGCCGAGGAAGCGGGCAGGTTTAGCAGCATCGGTGATACGCCATATTCCCATGTTCATATCTTCGCGCAGGAGCCACCTGGCGGCCTGGTGGTTGATCCAATCGAGGCTTTCTTCCACGCTCTGGTGGGCGTCGGCAAAGGGGAGATAAGGGCGGATATGCTCTCGCGATTCGGCTACGGCCTCATACAAGGCTTGCGCGTCCTCAGCGCGGTAGGCTCTCAGGAGAATGCGGGGGCCGCGTAGCTCGTCGGGCAGGAGTATAAGGGTTGGATATTGTGGTTTGTTCATCTTTTTAGCTTGAGAATATGATAGCCATTTTGAGGTTATCTATCTCGTTACGCAGACGAGCTATGTCGCGGGCGAGGATGTTCTGGTGTATCGGGTCGCCGTCCGGCAGACAGTGTTTGCGGAAGGCCAGCTCGGTGGAGAGGTCGAAGAACTTGCCCATTTGCCGCCAGCGCTTTATGCCGGACGAAAATAGAGTTGACCAGCGAATGCTCCAACGCTTGCGCCCTGAGATGAGGGTGGCATACTCATCGGGGGTGAAGCGCCCCAGAGCTACCTCTTCCAAGAGGGTCTGGCTGATGACGCGGCCTTCGTTCACGCCGGAGAGGACAGCAACGGCTACAATCAGGAGTAGCCCTCCCCAATCGCTTACAAAAATGCCGAGGCATGCGCCAATCACCAGGCTCGAGCCGGCACGACCATCAGGGAGGACGCTGATGGCGCTGGCGAGGGAGTTGTGCAGCCCATGGAAAATCATGCCGGTGCCGAGGCCAAGGGAGGGGACCAGGCCGCGCTGCCAGCGCAGCTTGAGAGATCGGGCAAAGCCGAGGGCAGCTCCCGTGAAGGCAGTAAACATGCTGTGATTGAGGCCAAAGAGGACGCCCCGCAGGAGCCAGAGGCCCAACATCCTGCCGATGTCGGGCGCGTCGCCGGGGTTGAGATCATCAAGGGCGGCTGAACGCAGGTAGAGAACGTTCTCCACCAAAGAGAAACCGAGGCCGACCATCGCGCCGTAGATGATTCCGTCGAGAACGTCGTCAAACTCGCGCCAGAAAGCACGAAAGAGAACCACCAGGATAATAGCCTTTACTGCTTCCTCAACAAAGGGAGCTATAAGGATGGCCTCAGTGATCTCACGCACCTTGTTGGTGATGATAATTTGTTCGAGTGGTATGCCAGCGCCCAGCTCAAGAAGGATAGCGATGATCGTGGCAGGCACGGCCCCCCAGACGAAGGCTATCAATAAGAGAGGGATAGGTTCTTTCTCGTAGCGGTCGAGCCACCAGAGAAGAGCAGCGTAAAGCACCGTCGGCACGATAGCAAGTAGAATTGCCAGGAGCAAGACGGAGATAGGGTCCATGAAAAGGATTGTACAATGGCTGTGGGTAGTGGCGCAAGGGAGCGCCAGCGTGATGATTGTTCAGGCATTGAGTACGACAAAGGATCCTAGCCCCAGCTTCCCCTCCTTTGACTCGCAGCGCCTGAGTGTGCTAGAATCTGCGCAATGTCCCTGAGCGTTAATACCGAAAGGAGAATCTATTTTTGAATCTTATTCGTAGAAGGCCGCTGTTCGCGGTACCGGCGTTGATATTGCTTGGCGCTATGGTATTCGTAGGTTGTGACAGCTCTAACTCCACAGCCACGCCCATTAACTCAAGCACCCAGGTGCCGAGCGCGGTAGCAACACAGGTAGGCAACGTGCCTAGCGGAGTAAGCACACAGGTGGGCGGTACTATTGTACCTGGAGCGGAGAGCACAAAGGCGGTCCCTCTCGGCACTCCTGCCCCATAGCCTTTTTAGGAGTTGCCTGGATGCAGTGCCTGCTTCAACCTTGAAGGCCAATATAGCTCAAAATTGAGAGTTAAGTCCTACCTTTGGCACCTCTTTTCGCCAGATGAGGGCACTATACTTGCACAAGTTTCTATCTCTCAAGATAGAACTGCGTTAGTTATACAATAGTGGTTACCCCAATGCCGTAGCCCGGACATAGGTCTGCGTCTGCCTTGTTTCTCCTATATCCTTTTCGTAAAGGGCTTCGTGGGGGTGTTGGATACGGGAGAGCAAGCATGACCTCACGCACGCCTAGAGATGATCGCGGCATAGTCGGGTGGAGGTGGAATGGAGCCGGAGACGCACCGAAGAAAGCTAATACTCATCGTTGAAGATGAGCCTGATAACCAGGAGATCATGCGAGCGGTAGTCGAGGACCTTCTCGGCTATAAAGCGTTGCTTGCCGCCGACGGCGTTTCAGCGGTGGAAACGGCAGTTACCAAACAACCCGATCTCATCCTGATGGACTTGATGATACCTGTGCTCGATGGCCTTGAAGCCACCCGCAAGCTCAAGTCTGATAAAACCACATCACACATACCTGTCGTGGCAATCACCGCACTCGGAAGGGCCGCCGACCAGCAGCAGTCTTTCGATAGCGGTGCGGACGCATACGTCAGCAAGCCATTTGATCTGGACCAGCTTGTAGCTATAGTTCAAGCGCACGTGTACTCGATACCCGCTACCCACGTTGCCGAGGTAGGTGGTCCGCAGATAGGCGCAGAGTCCTAAAATAAGCGCGCAGATCAAAGGTAGGATAAAAATCTATCTATAGAGCGTTGGCAGCGTCTTGCCCCACAAACCACTGTGCCGCTAGCGGGCTAGCGGCAACCCCTATGCAGTACCTGAAGATATGAAGCCGAAGGAGGCAACAGTGCCCACGCCTCCTTCGCCGTGCTCTATCTTGAACTCTCCACGTAAATCGCTAACCACGAGCGTGCTCACTATATTCAGGCCTAGATTCGCATCCTTCTGCGGATCGAAGCCCCCAGGCAGTCCGACACCGTTGTCCGCGATCTCTATCATTACCTTTGCTGCGGGCTTGGTTGACACTACACCGGAAGCTTCTGCGCCATTCTTCCTGTCCTGAAGCCAGGCATGTACCTTTATCTCGCCTTGCTCAAGGCCCGCGAAGCCGTGCAAAATAGCATTGGATATAAGCTCGTTGAAAAGAAGAGCCAACAAGGTTGCCTCATGCGAGCCTACTCTGATCTGCTCGGCCTGCACGGGATCTATGAATATCTTCAGGTTGAAGCCAGGGTTGCTGAGGGTAGAAACAGCAGCCTCGGTGACCCTTCGGGCAAGCTCGTAGATGGTGGTTGAGCCTACTTCTACATCGCCGCTCATCATCAAGTCATGTACGACGGCCATGCTCTGTATGCGTGCTATGCTTTCGCGCACAGCTGTTGCCGCCTCACTATCCGGGTTTATCCTGCGTAGCTGCATAGAGAGAAGGCCCGCCACTGTCTGCAAGTTGTTCCGTACACGGTGGTTCATCTCCTGCAACATGGCCGACTTGGTTCTCAGACCGCGCAGAGCGGCATCGTAGAGCCTGGAGTTCTCCAGGGCGATAGCCGCCTCGTGCGCGAATGCATCCAGGAGACGCACCTGCTCGTCGCTGAAGGTCTTATCGTCCTTGCTATAGAGGCATATGCCTCCCATGATGCCGCGTGGGGCAACCAGAGGCACGCAAAAAACCGAGCTATAGCCTTCGCTGGCGACGGGCAGCCCAAGCTGGGCATCAGCGTTCGAGGGTAGAGGAACAGGTATGCCGCGCATAAATGCCTGAGCGATTGTGCTTTGCTCTACATTGAGTGTGATACGCGGCCTCGCACGTGCACTGTGGATTGCATGCGTTGGGTCCTTCAGATTGTATTGCGCCACCAGTTCAAGGATGCCTGCGTCCTGGTGCAGCTCGTAAATAGCGGCTGCATCGGCATGTACCAGATGGGCCGCCTGGTGGGCAATCAGCGCCAATACCTCAGAGAGGTTTAGAGTGGCGGCAATGTGCGCCGAAACACCTTGCAGGGTAGAAAGCTCGGCCACCTTTTGTCGCATGCGCGCATCTGTTTGCTCATAGAGGCGCGCATTCTCGATGGCGATGGCTATCTCGCCCGCTACAGTTTCGAGGAACTTTATCTCATTGTCACTGAAATCGCGCTCCTCGAAGGTGTGGATGGTGATTACTCCTACCAGTTTCTCCATTGTGAATAGCACTACGGGCACGGCGAGTATGGACAACGCCTTGTCCTCTTCGAGGGCGGGCACGTACTTGAAGCGGGGATCTGCCCAGGCGTCTTTGGCGGCAATCGGCTTGCCTATCATTGCTGCCGCGCCCGTTATGCCTTCATCCATTTGCAGGCGCACTTTGCCTACAGCTTCCTGATTGAGACCGCTGGTGGCGGTGAGCAGTAGCTGGTCCCACTCAGGCTCATAAATGAAGATAGAGCAGATATCAGCGCGGGTGACAGCCACAACAGCCTGGGCGGTCTCATTGAGCATATCATTTAGCTTAAGAGAGGAGTTGGCTGCGCTGTTCACGCGGTGTAAGGCAGTTAGCTCGGCTACTCTATCGCGCAAATATTCATTAGAGGTCTCCTTCATACGTGCGCTGCTGACCGCCAGGTAGCCCTCGACTACCGCCCCCGCCAGGGTGGATGCTAACTGCGTGCCCGCGCCTTCTTTGCCATCACCGGCAAGCTCCTGTAGGATCTCACTTACCAGTAACACACTATCCACCGCAAGCTGTACTTCGCTAGCGGCTGACGCGGCATCGCTGCCCTGCTTATACGCCCAGGCAACCAGTAGGCCGATGTCATCTGCATCCACAGCCGCACGCAGAGGGGTCTCAAGCGCAGCAGTGTCAATACCTGCTTCTTCCAGGCGCTTTAGCGCGGCGCTCATCCCTGACTGCTCCCCTGCCAACGACATCTCCTTATCCGGGGGTTAGCTGCTAATCCCTAACTTCTAACCCCTAATCCTTTCAACAAATGAAGCCAGTGGCGTGCCACTTGGAAGCCTGCTTTAGCTGCCAGGTTATAGGCTGCTGTATCCTCTCCTGCTGTATCCAGCTCGACGCGTGATATACCTAGGCTTGCCAGGTGTCGCAGCGCCGCAGCTAGCATAGTTGTGCCTAAGCCTTGGCCTCTGGAGTCAGGCTCTAATCTGATCTCGTGCAGGTAGCCACTGCCGTTAGCTCCGGCGCTTGCCCTGATTACGCCTACGATGCGGCCATCTCTGTCTAGGGTAAAAAGGACTCCCGCAGGGTCCCAACCCGGCTGCTCGATGACTTGCTCCATCTCCTCCGGCCTGATAAGTGAGTAGTTGGCGTCGTACGCGCCGAGGCGGTTGGCTGTATCCCTGTAAAGCTCCGTCGTTTCGTGCAGATCGGCCAGAGAGCGTATTGCATAACCTTCCACCAGAGTAGCAGGGGGCGGCTCATCCGGCTGAGTGCGTACCATGTGAAACGAATGCCCCACAATGTTGAAGCCATGCTTGCTCAGGAAGTGCGTTGACCCGGCATCTTCGGCGGCGATAGTAGTCTCCAGCACAGGATAACCCCGCGCCGCCGCTGCCTGCTCGAGGTGCGCCAGCAGACGAGAACCGAGGCCGTGATGGGCGAAGTGCGGCACGACATATATATCGAAGTTGCCTGGTGGGTGGTTATGGAAGATAGCGCTCGGATACACAACAGCCGCCGCGACTGGCTCATCTCTGTGGAACAGGAGCCATGCGTTGCCCATGAGGCTGAAGTCAGCGCGGTTGTAGAAGCGCTCTATGCCCGCGGCGTCCATTTCCCTGAAGTCTTCAGGCAGTGTAACGGGCCGCAGCGTTTCGTTACGTACATAAGCCAGAGCTTGCAAATCTTCCCCTGTGCTCTCGAAGGGGCGTAGCGAGAGGTCTCTGGGGTCGCTCTGCCAGGGCTGGCCTATTTTCATAGAAGGCATGGATTGTTGCTCCGCAGGGGAATGAAACGTGAAACTTGAGGGATTATGGATGGAAGTTCTTTATCGCCAAACCCTTTACGTAATACGCGATAACGATCGCTCACTGCCCTTGTATCCTCACGTTTCACGTTTCACTCATCCGTTTCACGAGTCCGCTTGACATTTAATTCTTATATGCCATATTATAGCAGGTGACACGCGCCCGTAGCTCAGGGGATAGAGCAGTTGCCTTCTAAGCAATTTGTCGGGGGTTCGAATCCCTCCGGGCGTACCATTGCCGGATGCAGTGCGTGGCATATGCTCCCCTGTACGTCGTCGTCACTCTCCCCACCCACAACCTGGCTGCACGCTGCACGTTGTACTTATATGCAGGTTTTGCCTTGTATCTCTTGCTTACACCCACCTGTTATCTATCTGGTATAATAAGATTATGCCAACTCTGGCTATTATTGTAGTTAATTACAATACCCGCGAATTGCTTGCCCACTGCCTGCGGTCGGTGTATGCAAGCCGTATAGCTGCCCCCTTTCACCTTATCGTCGTTGATAATTCGTCGTCCGATGGCAGCGCGGAGATGGTGCGAGCAGCCTTTCCGCAGGCGACACTCCTGCTGAGCCACCGCAATGGCGGCTTTGGGTATGCCAATAACCTGGCGTTGCGGTGGCTCGCTTTCGGACGAGCGCTCCCCCGGACAGGCACAGGACCGGAGCCAATCGGTGCGAGCGGGCCGCATGCGGGCGGGCAGGTAGCCTCTGAGGTTCCTGAGCAGGGAAGCTCTCCTTTCTTATTCCCTTGTGATTATATACTCTTCCTGAACCCGGACACAGTGCTTCCGCCTGACGCGCTGGAAGCCACCGTTGGTTTCCTGGAGAAGGATGAGAGCGCCGGGGTGGTGGGGCCGAAGGTGGTGAAGCCCGATGGCAGCCTCGACCTGGCGTGCAGGCGTTCTTTTCCCACCCCTATGTCGTCGCTCGCCAAGCTAACGGGTCTCAGTAAGGTCTTCCCGCACAACCGGTTTGTAGCTCGCTACAACCTGACCTACCTTAGTGATGACCAGACAGCGGAGGTCGATTCGGTGATGGGCGCCTACATGCTGGTGCGTGCAAAGGCGCTAGAGGAGGCGGGTATCTTCGATGAGCGCTTCTTTATGTACGGGGAAGACCTGGACCTTGCCTTTCGCATAAAGGCTCGCGGGTGGAAAGTCTTTTATTACCCTGCGGTAGAAGTGCTACACCACAAAGGGGCAAGTAGCCGCAAGCAAAGTGAGCGTTCGATACGCGAGTTCTACCGGGCAATGGACCTCTTCTACCGCAAGCATTACGCCCGGCGCTATAATGGCCTGGTAAATGCTGTAGTTCAGTCAGGCATTACAGTCAGGGGTATGTTCGCCCTTTTGCAGAATGCGCTACGCCCCACCGAACGAAAACGGGTGACATAGCCGCGCGGCCCCGAAGTTATTTAGCGCCTGGTAGCAACGAGGGTGCGGCCCGGAGAGAGTAGCTATCTGGCGGACACAGAAGAATGCAGAGTTCATCAAGAGGTATAACCGGGGGCAACAAAGAGCCGCGTCTGCCGCAGACGTTGGCTACCAGCCATGCCCCGGTCGCTGAACCTCCCAGCGCGGCACGCCCTCAATCCGGCCCTACATTACGCCCAATTTCCCCCCAGGAAGCCCAACGGGTAGCCACGAACACCCGGGCCGAGCGAGCCAGAAGGGTTGCGCCTGGCGGTGGGATGCCTTTGCCCGATATACCTTCTCTACCGCCTGCGCCACACGCGCCTGTGCGTTTTACTCCTGTGGCATTTGCACTGGTTCAGATGCTTCTCGACGTGGTGGCAATTGCCGGGGCTTTCGGCCTGGCTTACTGGATCCGCTTCGAGTCTGATATCTTCCTCAAATATGTAGAGCCTGACGTGCCTACGTATATTGCAATGTTGAGCGTGACGGTGGCGACGCAGCTTCTCACCTTTTATTTCAGCAGACTTTACAACCTTAAGCGGGGCGCTTCCAGAGTAGATGAGTTCTACAAAATCGCATCGTCTGTCTCAATGGGCACCGTACTTTCCCTGGCTACTAACTCCCTCATACTTGGTGACAGCTTTATCTACTCCCGCCAGATATTGCTGACAGGTTGGCTCCTGGCGATAATCTTTGTGGCTGCCGCCCATATCATCTATAGCGTGATAATAGGTCAGCTTCGCAGAGCCGGAGTGGACCGCTCGCAGGTGCTTATTATCGGCACCGGAGCCACAGCTTCTATGGTTGCAGAGCGGCTGGACCGCCATCGTACTCTGGGTTACAAAGTCGTTGGTACGATAGATAACGGTGCTGGGGACAGGGAAACCAGGCAGCTAACGAGTTGGCCCGGACAGCCTGTGCCCGTGCTGGGCGGCCTGAGTAATCTCATCGAAGCTGTGCGTAAGTATAACATTGACGAGGTAATCGTAGCGTTGCAAGGCGCTTCCGACCAGGAGTTGCGCGACGTGATTGGCCTGTTGCAGGACGAAAGCGTATCGGTGAAGATATATCCCGATGCTTTTCAACTTATGACGCAGAATGAGGTTAGCGTCGGCGAGTTGAGTGGCCTGCCTCTTTTGAGTGTGAAGGACGTGGCGCTACGCGGCTGGAATCGCCGCCTAAAGAGAGCCTTCGACGTGGTATTTAGCCTTATCGTACTTGTGCTGACCGCGCCCGTGATGTTGATTATCGCGGCACTTGTAAAAATGACCAGCCCAGGCCCTGTTTTCTTTATACAGGAGCGCGTAGGGCTTGACGGTAAGCCTTTCCACATGGTGAAGTTCCGTACGATGCGAGCCGCTGTGCCGCCTGAGCAGGCGCCAAGCCTCGCGGAGGGGATGCCAGGGTGGACTGTGCGCAACGATCCGCGCCGCACCAGCGTGGGCGGCTTTTTACGGCGCTTCTCGCTCGATGAGCTTCCGCAGTTCTATAACGTGCTGGTGGGTGAGATGAGCGTGGTGGGGCCGCGCCCTGAGCAGCCGCGATACGTGCAGGAGTTCGCGCACCGCATCCCGGATTACTTGCGTAGACACCGTGAGAAAGCCGGGCTTACGGGCTGGGCGCAGATCAACGGCCTGCGAGGCGATAGCTCGATAGAGCTACGCACCCAGCTTGACATTTACTACGTGGAGAACTGGTCGCTCCTATTTGACCTGAAGATCATTGTGCGCACTATAATGGCGATGTTCCGCGGCAAGAACGCTTATTGAGAGCGAGTGGCCAGCGATCAGTGGTCGGTGGTCGGTGAGCAGAAGGCCACGCCTAGCACTTACCAGCACACGTAAGTGTTCAGATTAGGGGTGCAGGGGCCTTGCCCCTGACGGGGTCGCAGGGGTGTCCCCTGATACTCACCAGGAAGAAAGCCCCCTCTCCCTTCATGGGAGAGGGGGTTGGGGGTGAGGGCGCACCCGCGCAGGATACGTCTTGAAGACTGCTCAACCCCAACTCTGAACACTTACCAGCACACTCGGAATTGACGCTGTGGCATCTCTCTGGTAGAATAGTTGACGGAGAGATGGCAGAGTGGCCGAATGCGTCCGTCTTGAAAACGGATGACCGATGAGGTCCGTGGGTTCGAATCCCACTCTCTCCGCCGGCATCTATTAGCTCGCACCTGAAGGTTTGGGTGTGGGTTTTTGCTTGCCCGTGACCTGGCTTGAACATTTAGCGCATCGTCCTTTTCTTGACACCGTTCTGAGGGTGGTGCTATACTCGCCTTGTTACAATTGAATATCGCATAACACAGAGGTCACCCGAAGCACGGAAGCGAGGGGACCAATGGGGGAAGCCGGTGAAAGTCCGGCGCTGTCCCGCAACTGTAATCACAGCCTTACGAGGCGTGAGAGCCAGGATACCCACCTCTGTGAGACTCCATGCACCTTCGCGAGAAAGGGGGTAGGAGCGATGGCCGAGGCGTATCTCATGCCGTTGCCGCCATAGCGGTAAAGAAGCTATCGTAAAGTGCAGTGAACGATCACTCCACTAAATCTGTTTCACCTGACCCTTGTCGCAGTACAAGGGTTTTTGTTTGCCGGTGGTCAGTGGTAACTCGTAATTCGTAACTGACCACTGACCACTGACACTTATCTGAAGGAGAGGGAACATGTATTCCAGATCATCACGAATGGCGAAAGCGGGGGCTGTCTGGCTGGCGGCGCTCTGCTTGTTAGCAACCGCTGGCGCGGCGTCTGCCCAGAGTTACACGAATAACGCCATGAAGGCGCTCACATGGATGAAGACCCAGCAGCAGCCTGATGGCTCGTTCGCTGGCTTCGGCGCAGGCTCGACGGTAGACGCGGTGCTGGCCATACTAGCGGCGGGGCAAGACCCAGCGGCTTACTCGCAGAATGGCAACACGCCCGTCAGCTTTCTGGAGATCAAGGCTGGCGATCTAGCTAAGACGCCGGGCGGCGCGGGCAAGCTGCTTCTGGCGGTCTCGGCGCTTGGCGACACAGGCAGGCCATTTGGCCCTTACCTTCCCCCACTGGGCGGACCAAAGAACCTGATTACCGCCATAAACGCCACTTACGATCCCAACACAGGGCACTACGGCAAAGACATCATCGGTCACGCCTTCGCCATGTTGGGCCTTGCTAAGTTCGGAGGCCCAGGGCCAAAGGCAGCGCAGTACCTGGAGAGCGTACAAGCAGCCGACGGCGGATGGTCGTTCGCGGGCGACACCAAAGCGGGCGCAGCCGACACCAACACTACGGCAGTAGCAATACAGACGCTTGTCGCTGTCGGGGCGGACAAGGCAAACCCCGATGTCATCTCTAAAGCGGTAGCCTATCTTGCATCGCAGCAGAACCCTGATGGTGGCTATCCATACCAGAAAGGCGGCGAGAATGGCAGCGACAGCGATGCCAACTCCACAGCCTATGTGGTACAGGCGCTGAACGCCCTCGGCAAGGACACGGCAAAACCCGTGCAATTCCTCCTTTCGCTGCAAAACGCGAGCGGCGCTTTCCGCTACCAGCAGGCACAGACAGATGATAACGCAGGGGCAACATACCAGGCGATCTCCGCTCTGTTAGGTGCAACACTGGTGTCTCCCCTAATGAGCGTACCGACGCAGGCTCCAGCGGGTACTACAGACGTTGAGGGCGGCGCCGCCAGCCCAGGTATGCCGAGCACAGGCAACAACACGCAAAATCTGCTCTCTGCCCTGGCAGCAATCGCCTTCCTGATCCTGGGGGCGGGTGTGATTGCACGGCGCAAGGCAGCAGCCCGGTAAAAGCAACCGAAACGCGACATGTAATCTGCCATGCCGCGCCAACTACGCTCATGCTAACGCGAACCAGACAAGCAATATACTCCCTGATAACCCTGGCTACGCTTCTTGCGCTTGGCGCGGAGGGCGCTGAAAGCAGCTATCCTGCGAGAGCGCAAGGGGAGAACCAGGCAGGGCTGGTCATACAGTTTGCGGATGGCAGGATACAGAGCTATTGCATACCCTTCTCAGGGGAAAGCATCACGGGCCTGGACCTTCTGCTGAAAACAGGTCTGGACGTGCAGGTGGAGAGCTATGGAGGCATGGGCGCGGAAATCTGCAAGATCGGCGCGAACGGCTGCGATTATCCGAACCAGCCATGCGCCTGCCGGTCATACGGGCCGGGCGGGGTATACTGGAGCTATAGCCACTTGAAAAATGGCAAATGGCAAATGTCGAGCGTGGGAGTGGGAAGTTACAAGGTACGCAATGGCGACATCGAAGGCTGGGCATGGAGTAGCGGCAAGCCGCCGGCAGCCTCCCCCAGCCTTGCAGAGATATGCGGCAGCGCTGCGATTCAGACACAGGCCACCAGCACGCGGCAAGCTCCCACTCCCACCAGGATTTTACCCAGGGCCACAGCAACAACAGCGCTGTCTACCGCCACTCGCAAAGCTCGCTCCACAGCCACAGGCACAGTTACAGCCATAGTTACAGCTACAGCTATATCTGCGAAGCTCACCAGCACACCGCAACTCCCCACACCAACCGCACTCTCCACGCCCACAAGCACCCCTACCGACCCACCAAGCAGCAGTCCTACGGGCATATTTTCGCCTACGGGCACACCCACCCCGGAGGCGACTGAGACCGCCAGCCTCGCATATACACCAACAGTGTTACCCACGGCGGCAAATGGTGCCACACTCAACCCGGAGGCGCAGGCAGGCACAGTGGGGGTAGTAATAGGCGCGTCCCTGCTGGCGGGGCTGGCGATATTCGCTATCCGGCGCAGATCACGCGAGAGCGTAGAGGACAACGGCCATGTGGAATAACGGCGCGGCAGGATTCCACGTGGGGGCGTGGCTCTTATGGCTTATCTCCGCCATGCTTGGGGCGCTGCTGACGCGCAACCCTTTTTACCTGCTCCTTGTTAGCGCTGCGGCCTTGCTGGTAAACAGAGGGTTGAATAGATCATCTGACCAGATGGATGCCTCCGATGATACCATCTCGAACAACGACCCCACACGTAGAGGCTTCGGGCTTTTCATGCGAGCGGTGCTGCTGCTACTGCTTGTGGTGACGCTCTTCAAAGGATTGAGCATTCACATCGGCCAAACAGCACTGTTCACCCTTCCTGACCAGATACCTGTAATCGGAGGGCCTGTCACCCTTGAAGGTATGAGCTTCGCCGCTATTGATGCTCTTTCGATCATGGCGGTGCTTGCGGTATTCGCGGCGTTCAGCACAGGGGCGGATTACTACGCCTTGCTGCGCTCGACGCCCGCCGCTCTGCATCAGGTGGGCCTTATTACGTCTATCGCTATCACCTTTGTGCCGCAAACCGTTGTCCGTTTCGCCGAGATACGCGAGGCTCAGGCGTTGCGCGGGCACAGAGTACGGCGCATCAGCGACCTCATACCGTTGATCGTGCCTCTCCTGTCAGGTGGCATGGAGCGCTCTATGAATCTGGCTGAGGCGATGGAGGCGCGAGGCTTCAGCAGGCGCTCTACAGGTTCGCATAGTTTAGCGCCTGTAGCTGTACAGGCGGGATTGGCGCTTGGGCTTGGGCTGGCGCTCGCTGGAGGCGCGCTTTTCGCCCTCTTACCCGCCGCTCCCTGGGCGGCCTGGGTTTGCATCATGGCAGGCATATTGTCTGTTGTGCTGACGATGCGGGCTGTTGGAAGAGAGAGCAAGCGAAGCCGCTACAGGCGCGGCATCTGGCGAGACCGCGATACAGTTCTTTCTCTTGTATCGCTCAGCATCACAGCCATACTGATAACCTACAAGTTTATAGCGCCTGCTACTCTAATCTACGACCCACTGGCCCCGCTGCGAATATACATGCCGCCTTTCAACCCTCTGCTGGCGCTCACACTGCTGGCTATCGCCGCTCCGCCGATTATACGAACTGGCTGGCCCGGTCAGAACCGGCACAAGAAATCCGAAGCTCCTAAAGAACTGGAAGGATACACAAGGTGAAAGTGTCACGCTCTCCTATAGTGTCAATCAGAGATGTAACCTACTGGTACCCGGGCGCGGAGCGCCCCGCTTTGCGAGACTTCACGCTCGACGTAGAAGATGGGGAGTTTCTACTCGTCACAGGCGTATCAGGAGCAGGCAAATCTACTCTCCTGCGTCTTTTCAATGGCCTGGTGCCGCACTTCTACGGTGGCGAGCTATCGGGCGCTATAACCGTTGATGGGCGCGATCCTGTAGCTGAAGGTCCGGGCGAGATGAGCGACACGGTTGGCCTGGTCTTCCAGGACCCGGAAGCGCAGTTTGCCGCCGATATAGTGGAGGACGAGATAGCTTTCGCGCTGGAGAATGCAGGAGTTGCGCTACCTACAATGCGAAAGAGGGTGGAAGAAGCGCTGCACGCCCTGAGCATAGAACAGTTGCGGAACAGACGCGCAAGCACCCTTTCAGGCGGGGAGCGGCAGCGCGTGGCTATCGCAGCGGCGCTGGTGCTTCAGCCCAAAATAGTGATCCTCGACGAGCCTACATCCCAGTTGGACCCGCAGTCGGCGGAGGAGGTGCTGGATGCGCTGGTCAAGCTGAATAAAGACCTGGGCCTCACGGTCATCCTCTCCGAACACAGGCTAGAGCGGGTGGTCCAGTATGCCGACCGCATGCTTTACATGGCGCAAAACGCCCTACCCATCACTGGGGAGCCGGCCGAAGTGCTCGCTAAAGTACCCCTTGCTCCGCCGCTAGCGCAGGTGGGTAAGCTCCTGGATTGGAAGCCGTTGCCTCTCACGATAAAAGAGGCAAGAAGATTTGTGGAGCTATCCGCTTTTGAGGCTGGACCCGGAGTGATTGAGGGAAACGAGACGCCGGGAGAGGCGGGCGGAACAGGCACGCAAAGAACTATCAGCTTACGAGACGTCTGGTTCGGCTACGGTGGCAGAGAGGTGTTGCACGGCCTCAATCTTGAGATCAGGGCAGGGGAGATCACCGCGCTGATGGGGCGTAACGGCGCAGGCAAGACGAGCATACTCAAGCTGATGCTTGGCCTCCTCAAACCTGGTAGAGGGCGAGTAAATACGCTTGGGGTCAATGTTAAAACGGCATCGCTCGACGAGATAGCGCGACTTGTAGGCTACGTGCCGCAGCAACCCGATCTGCTTCTTTTCGCAGACAGCGTGCAAGGCGAAATTGACTTTACCAGGCGAGCGCACGGCTTACCCCCCGATGGGGTGAGCTTGCTGGCAAGTCTCGGCCTTCTAAAATACCGAGAGGCAGACCCGCGTGACCTCAGCGTCGGTGAGCGGCAGCGTGTAGCCCTTGCCGCTGTGCTTGCGGGTAATCCGCAGGCGGTTCTGCTTGATGAGCCGACGCGGGGCCTCGACTATCTTCAGAAGGCAGCCCTCGTAGCCAGCCTACGCGGCCTATGCTCCGAAGGCAAGCTGGTGCTCCTCGCCACCCACGATGTCGAATTGGCGGCGCAACTGGCAGAGCGCGTGGTCCTGCTGGGCGACGGCGAAGTCATAGCCGATGGGCCCGCCCGCGAAGTAATGTCGGACTCCCTTGCCTTCTCCTCACAAATAAGCAAGCTCTTCCGCAACCCTGCCTTGATCACTGTAGAGGATGTGGAGCGAGCAATTGCTCCCTTATCACCATCTACGGAGTACAGCCGCTAAACCTGCCGGACGACGCCTGAGTATCACCGTCTGCTCGATTGCTGACCTCTACTACTCGGCGGCCCGTTACACCGATACCTTATAGAAGCTGACAACTATGCAACGTCTGCAAAAGCCAAATAGTAAGACGGCTCCAGGCACAAAGTTGTGGCTCAGAAGCCGAAGGTTACAGCCCGCCTTCAGTGGCGTGATACTGGTGCTCACCACGATTCTGGGGGTGTGGGCGTTCTTGTACCCCTTCTTTGTGCCTCCGCCACCCGGCGGCGAAAATGCATCACACGCCGCTGATGCGCCCCTCATCTTCCTGCTGGTGATGGGCCTCTGCCTGATTGCTATCATCGCCGATCTTGAGACGCGCACCATAGACAGCAAAACGGTAGCTCTCCTGGGCGTGATGATAGCGACCAACTCGCTGCTGAGACCCTTCCAGGGGCCTGGCGGCTTCTCGGCCTTTTTGATATTGCCTATTCTGTGTGGCTATGTCTTTGGGGGGCTGTTCGGCTTTCTGCTTGGGTCACTCTCTGTGCTGGTTTCGGCCCTCTTCACAGGCGGCGTCGGGCCCTGGCTGCCCTTTCAGATGCTAGCTTGCGGTTGGGTGGGTCTGGCTTCAGCAGCCTTACCGGAGAGAGCTATATCAACGCTCTGGCATGGCAAGGCGGAGAGATGGCTGCTGGCGGCGTGGGGTGGTGTAGTGGCTATACTCTTCGGGGCTGTTATGAACCTGTGGTTCTGGCCCTACCTGGCTTACACTTCGGGCTACCCTGCCGGTCAGGTGTGGCAGCCCGGCGCCGGTCTGGCAGAGGCTGCCCAGCGCTACATCGCCTTTTACCTTGCCACCTCCCTGGCCTGGGATTTCTGGAAGAGTGTGGGCAACATCCTGCTGATCCTCTTCCTGGGGCCTCCGGTGCTGAGGCTGCTGAGACGCTACAGGCAGAGGTTCTTCTTCAAGCTGTGGGCTGCCGGTGCGCGAAGGAGTGTTTAAGTGTTTAACAGCGCTACAGGCTGGGTGGAGCAAGCACCAGAGGCAATATGCCGTTAGCAACGTCAACGGCGGCAAGGCCCCTTCTTCAAAAAGGGTTGCAGAGTAATCCTTTACAGAGGCACTTTAGGGGTTACGCGCCCACTTGCCGCCGGTGGACTATAACTGAGCAACGATTCGCGGTACATCAGCTTCATAGTCTCAGACTCTTCGACCACCTTGCCCATGCGTGGGTAAGCGAACCAAACTACGCCAAACGCAGCGAGCGCACCCGTCACTATACGCATCCACCAGTTGAATGAGAGCAGCTGCGAGCCGACCCAGAACGACCCGAACTGCGCGTCGGTGTTCATATCCATTATAAAGTCGCGCCAGCCGAACATATGGCTGAACCCATCAACCGCCATAGGCGCAACGAAAAGGATAGCAGCCCACCACGGGAGCGACTTACGCAGCCACCTGAGCCACTTTATGTCGTGGTCGCGGGCAAGGCCATAGAGTATGCCAAAGCCGAGCAAGCCGCCGTAGATAGCAGTGTTACGGTAGCAAAAGGCCACCTGATAGCCGAAGAGACTTCCAGCACGCTCCGGTAGCTGATGGCAGGTGAGCGCGTAGGCTGTATATAGCGGGTCGGCCACAGCCCACCAACCGAGCGCGGCGAAAATAGGTGTGGACCATGCAAGCCCTACGAAGAGGGCAAGGGCAATAGAGCTAAAGAGGAGCCAGTGGCGGCCAATGTAACTTGCTATGCGGTCAAGCAGAGGCTCGCGGCCCGTCTGCGCGATAGCACTTCTGCCGGAGGTGGGCATGCGACGAGCTATCTCAAGGTACAGGCGCAATTCCGCCTCGCTTATAGGAGGCACCAGCCTGCCGAACCTGCCATCCCACGCCTGAATAACAGGTATCTTCTCATGATAGGCGTCATATAGAGCCATATCATCGAGTATATTGACCTCCTTTACCTGCAAGTTGTACTCTGGAGTAAGCCTGTCAAGAAGGTCTAGGGCGTCCTCACAGAGGTGGCAGCCCGGTTTTGTATAAAGAGTAACACGCATCACACATCTCCAGAAGGACGCACCTCAAGCACGGGAGCAACAACACAAGAGCATGCCCGGACAACTATTTATTTTGGAATGGGACCTGTACTTTATTATACGAAGGCGGTCATGGAGTGTCAAACGTAAGCAGAGACGTAAACGTTCAGATTAGGGGTGCAGGGGCGTCCCCTGATACTCACCAGGAAGCAAGCCCCCTCTCCCACACATGGGAGGAGGGGGTTGGGGGTGAGGGCGCACCCGCGCAGGATACCTCTTGAAGATTGTTC
>JADEYI010001229.1_pt1 | contig 21157 bp, 19 predicted proteins | sample 8542331 | NCBI WGS metagenome assembly JADEYI01 (sample SAMN16510988, study PRJNA670497) | mine drainage metagenome | isolation source: biofilm near Copperflume 1 | place: Germany: Marsberg coppermine Kilianstollen | collected 2018-02
CTATCAGTAGTAGGGCTATGGCAACGATTCCGGTAAGATGGGCCATTTGACTAGGGATTCAGGTATTATCAATGAATGGCCCATCTCCTCGGTCATGAAGAACACGAGGAAAGGGCTTGTTAAGGGGATAGGTCAATTCTTTTTTTGTAGTACTAACTCAGGTGTCCACCGATGTTAATATATGGCAACTTGTGGGCTGTCCACGTTCTGATTTGCTGTGACTCCCTCTCCCCGGGGCCTAAGTCCCGGTCCCATCTCCCGATCATCGAAAGGGGCTGAGCATTTAGGTCTACCTTACCAGAAAAGTAATAATAGAGGACGCGACCATCAATTGGATCGAAAGGTTGGGGCGCATCAAAACTGATCTCTAGCGTTGCGCCATTCCAGAGGCCGTAGATGATTGTATTGTTCACTACGTCGAACACATGGGTCATTTTCCCAGACCAGGAGCCATCATTATACAGGACATCTATGGTGAAGTGACTCTCATTTGGATTCTGGGGTGGGCCAAAACCATCAAATTGCCATTTGCCAGTCAGGACGGTACTCACCGTCCCACAGGACGACTGGGCTGATTGGAGTTGAGCAATTTCCTGATCGAGGCTCTGTTTCTGTGCCCCCAGGTTTTTTCTGCATTGCTCGGGGTCATCAAAACCGTCGCAGTAGGTGGGGTCATCGAGGTCTTGTCGGCTTTGTTGTGCTTGAGGCAGTAGATCGGGAATTTGTGCGCAGTACGTCATTTGATATTCCTTTCGTTGTAGATAGGCAGACAAGCGTGCTTCATAGTATATATACGTCTATAATACCTTGATTTAGGGTCAGACTTATAGGTATATTGCTCTTATCATGTCTATTCTTCTGCTCCTAGCAGCTCCACAGTCATCATAGCCTCAGGGCAAACACGCGCAATCTGCTGTATGAGGTCTTCTCCTGCCGCCTTTAAAGCCTCTACCGGATAGGGAGCGAGGCGATCCAGCACAAAATATGCTGCATCTGTTTCAGTAGTGAGCTGTGTGCGGCGGCATTGTCGCCAGTTCCAACGACGGCATGTCACGCCTTCACTGTCAGCCCAGATAACCTCGCCTGGCTCAGGATAGACTACTGCCTCCTGTCCTTCTTGTATAGCGACAAATGGTTCGCTGCCAGTGGCAAATGTTAAGCGAAGTTCACTGCTTATACGATCCCAGTCTTCGCCACCGGCAGGAAGGAATGGCGGCTTACCTCACCAACCCTTTCCTCCGCATCTGCTCCAAATCAAATTCTGCTGGTGCCAATGGGCTTATCTTCGCCTCAGCGCAAGCCCAACCAACGAGGGCAAAACCCAGGTGCAATCCCTGTACAATCGTGTTCAGTTCGTTCGCGGCCAGCAAGCTGAGGCAATCTTGCTGTAGCTCTATAGACTTTCCCTCACTATATTGCTCGTGGTAGCCGCTCATAATCGAGGAGTGGGGCATAAAATCGTCATAGCTCAAATTGTGGGTGGATGCCAGCAGGAAGAGCCAGTAGTTCACCTGGCTACCCTCCAAAATGGTATCCTCTTCTCTGTCGGAGTGGACATGTTCCCCAGTCTGCACACCAGCCAATTCCTGTAGTTCATCGGCCAAACGTGCAACCAGATAACTGTGGCTGTGTTCTTGCAGGAGTCGCGACGTGTTTGATTCCTCGCTCATATCGTTGTCGCGTAGATAGAGATAGACGTTGTATAACTGGCGGAGTTCATTTTCGAGTTTTTGTTGTATAGGGTTGTTTTTGTATTCTATGGCTATAGGAAGTTCATTATCCTCAGTTAAAGTATGTCCCTTTGCTCCATTATAGACAATTTCAGGATCAAAGATGCGTTCGGCCACCTCTTCATAACTATCGTCGGATTGGAGACGACGATAATAGCAACTGCGATAGCCCATGTGGCAAGCGGCATCGCCATGTTGCAGTACCTTAATAAGCAAACTGTTTTCTTCGCAATTGACGTAGATATCGCGTACTTCCTGTGTATTGCCGGATTGTTCACCCTTGCGCCATATCGTATTGCGTGAGCGACTGAAAAAGTGCGTGTACCCCGTCTGTCGCGTCAAATAGAAGGCCTCCTGATTCATAAAGGCTACCATCAGCACGTCATTTGTCGTAGTATCCTGGATTACCACCGGAATGAGTCCCTCGCGGTCAAATTTTAACATGGTCGTACTGTCACCCCTCTCGTCTGCAAATAGTTCTTCACATCAGCAATACGAAGCTGACCGTAGTGAAAGATGGTCGCGGCTAACACTGCATCTGCACCTCCCACAGTCAAGCCGTCATAGAAATGTTCCAGTGTACCGACTCCTCCTGATGCAATGACCGGCACCGAAACTGTAGCGGCGATCAGCGCATTAAGCGGAAGATCATAACCCTGCTGCGTGCCATCGCGATCCATGCTGGTCAAAAGGATTTCTCCCGCGCCGAGAGCCACACCCTGCTGCGCCCATTCTACTATATCCATGCCCGTGGGAGTACGTCCACCATGAATAAATACTTCGTAGCCACCTGGCATGGCAGAGTTAGCACGAGCATCAATGGCTAAAACGATACATTGCGCCCCAAATTGTTCGGCTCCGGCCCGTAACAGTTCCGGCTTCTGCACTGCTGCCGTGTTGAGCGAGGTCTTGTCAGCCCCTGCTCCCAGAGTAGCGCGAATATCCTCTACGCTGCGAATACCACCGCCCACCGTCACAGGAATAAATACCTGTTCCGCAGTTCGTCGCACAACATCCAGCATAGTGGCGCGATTCTCATAGGAAGCGGTGATATCGAGAAAGACCAGTTCATCCGCTCCCTCCGCATTATAGAACGCAGCAAGGTCTACCGGGTCCCCGGCATCGCGGAGATTGACGAAATTGACACCCTTGACAACTCTTCCCGTCGCCACATCCAGGCATGGAATGATGCGTTTTGTCAGCATATCTCTCTATCTCTACCTCTCGAACTCCTGAATTGCTGCCGCCAGGTCAACATCCCCTGTATAAATAGCCTTGCCCACAATGGCACCTTCAATCCCCAATGCCGCGATAGAGCGCAAATCGGCCAGCGCACTGACACCGCCAGAGGCGATTAAGGCATCACCCGTCACCTGCTGCATCTCGCGCAGTGCCGCAACATTTGGTCCACTCAATGCGCCGTCACGAGCAATATCGGTATAGATGAAGCGTTTCACACCTGCGTTGCTCAATTCAGTAGCTAAATCTGTGGCTCGTGTTTGCGATATTTCACGCCACCCTAACGTTGCTACCCAGCCGTCGCGTGCATCAAGTCCCACAGCGATCCGCTCGCCCCAATGTTGGACTGCCGCCGCCAACAATGGCCGATCTTTCAGAGCTATCGTCCCTAATATGATGCGATCAATGCCTACGTCAAACAATTGCTCGATAGAGGCCAGCGAACGCAATCCTCCACCTACCTCTATATGCAGCGAAGTTGTGTTCCGCATGCTTGCAATAATAGCGGTATTGACAGGATGACCAACAGCAGCACCATCTAGATCAACCACATGCAGCCAGCTCGCCCCCGCCTCCTGCCAGCGTTGAGCCACCCGCACGGGGTCAGTATCATACGTCGTCACCTGATCATAATCCCCCTGGAATAGCCGCACACACTGCCCATCCTTGATATCAATCGCTGGAAGAATAATCATCTGCTCACGCCTTTTCAACCCACTTAATGAAATTCTTGAGTAGTTGCAATCCCGCTACTCCACTTTTTTCAGGATGGAACTGTGTCCCCCAGATATGCTCAGCCACAATCACACTACAGTAAGGTGAGCCATAGTCAGTGACAGCGGCCACCCCTTGCTGATCTTGTGGTTCAACGTAATAAGAGTGCGCGAAATAAAAATATGCCGTGGAAGAAATATCGGCGAAGATCGCTAAATTTTGTTGCAGTGGGCTTACCGTATTCCAACCCATATGCGGAATTTTGGGGCCATGGGGGATACGCCGCACTTCGCCGCGAAAGAGACCCAGCCCATCGACTTCACCCTCGGCATGATGATCCGCCAGCAGTTGCATGCCCAGGCAGATGCCCAGGAACGGCTTGCCCTGCCGTGTCGCCAAACGAATAGCATCATCCAATCCATGATCTACCATGCGCTCCATAGCTGCCCTGCCTGAACCAACGCCAGGTAATACAACCGCCTGTGCATTAGCTACGACAACAGGATCATCAGTCACCTGCACCGTCGCGCCGACATATTCCAGGGCCTTCTCAATACTACGGATGTTGCCTGCACCATAGTCAATAATGGCGATCATTCTTTTCATGCTCCAATTTCAGCCAGGTTGCCCATTTCGACCGCCAGCGACAACGCCAGCCAGGTTATAATCGGTGGCATACGTTGTTCGTCCAACAGGTTCACCGTTAATAGTGGACAACACATCAAGGCGAAACGCAAGGTATCCACCCAATGCTCATCCAATGCATGCTGTGAGCGCAACATCTCCTTGAGCGGCCTTAGCAAGCAATCTCGTTTTGTCTCCAATATTGCCTGGCGCAGTGGCGTCAGCACATAATTGTGTTCCACAAAAATATGTCTATCACGTTGCGTTACACTTAGCTGCAAGTCCCGCGCAATATCCCGCGGAAAGTACATCCACGTTGCAAAGACATTATGAAAAAGTGGTTTGACGACATCGAGCCAGGGTGAATGACGATCGGCAAAAGCGGGATCGAAATACAGGTACGTATCTTGCCCATTTCCCTCTTTTTCGAGAAACACATTGCCAAAATGTGCGTCGCCATGCCCAACAACGGTCATGGCCTCTTGTGCTGGATTGAGCACTGTTTTAGCACGCTCTATCAACTCCCCAAGCGTCAGCGCAGGTGTCGTATTAGTGGTAAGCGATCCCTGAATTGTCCAGGTGCATGATAGTAGTTCTTCAAAAGAGATGCTATCCTGTGACGTTTGCATACTACCTTGTCCAGGCAATGCGACACGCTTTCCCTCGTAAAAGCTTTTTAGTCTTTCTCCCGCCAAACGGTGCCAGAAAAGTTGATGGATAGGCGCACGAGCATTTTCAACTGCTGTGCTATGCTTTAGGGATTGTGTATAAATAGCAAGCAAGCGTGAACATTCTCGCCTTTCAGCAGCCACTAACGTCTCCAGCGAAACAGTTTCAGGAGTATTGGTCTCGACTGCTCGCATCAGATCAAACATAACTGGCCAACGCACGACCGGATAAATGACCATCTGCCGCCCTTCCTCGTGCAGCGTTCGCAACGGCTTGACGATATTGTAACCAGCCTGACTCAACATCTCAGCATGATAGTACTCTTCCAAGACGCCCTTTTCCTCGATGTGAGTCTTGAAAAAATATTCCTGACCATCCAGGCGATAAAAGCCGTTGAACGAGTTCAAAGAAACAGCTTTAGGGGTCAAGGTAACGCTCTCTACCGGGAGATGCATATGGCAATCAAACCAGCGTCGTAGCAGTCGCTCCGCCTTTGCCAACTGACTGAATTGGAGACGCTGGATGGTCGCCAAACTATCAATTGTAGTGAGCAGTTCTGGTAGCTGCGTCATATCCGCGATGGTAAAATCGGGTTGACTCTGTTCCAACAGTGTGCGGGCTTCGGGCGTTCGCGCACCCGTTAGCACCGCAACCGTAATTGCTCCGGCTGCTCGCCCACCCAGGATGTCGCTCGTCGAGTCACCCACGACGATGAAACTCTCATGCAACGGTATCTGCACTCGTGCTGCCCTATCCAGGTAACGATGGTCGAGCGCAACCAGCAACTGGAATGGGTTCGGTTTACCTAACAGCGTCTGATCGTCCACTAGACGTAGTTCTACCTCAGCCTGCTCAACATAGTCGTATGTCGAACAGTGCTGCTCGTCAAAATACGCCAACAATCCATACATCTTGAGCGGATAGCTAGCCTCGCGCAACGTTCGTCCCGTGGCAAAACCCAAAACATAGCCCTGCTGCCGCAGCGTTTCAAGCGTTGAACGCACAATATCCAGGGGCAGCAACGGCTTCTCAAAATGAATACACCCCGGCTTGCCCTCCTGCGCAGGAGCATGCCCATAGGCTTCGCGATACAATTGATCGCCCAGATACCACTCTTGAAAAATGTTCCGGCAAAATAACCAGAACGGACTGTAGCGCGAAAACACCCCTTGAATCTCATCCCCCAACACTTCGCTTGCATACACATCAAAACGATTAATCAACTCAAGTCCAACAACCCCCTGAAAAACCGCCTTCTCAAACAATGTGGGAAGCACCGTGCGTTCGTCCACGGTATCGTCCATGGTAGGGATACCCCTTGCGGGTATCCTGGCGATGGCGGGTACCCTGGGCGTGGGGGGAATTGAATGCGCAAAATACGCCCTAAAGTCAGCCAACCAATCGCTATCCCATGGACGCAGCGGCAATAGTGGCTCGAGTGAAGGCAATAGCGCGAGCAGATCAATCAGGTGCAAACAGGTGGTTGCATAGCAGGTATCCCAATTAGAATTGATGGAGCGAGCCTTGAGAGCCAGGATTTCAGCTTCTGGAAAGAACATTCGACTGATACGCCGACTCTCCTGCGCGGTAACTGCGGGATGATAGCAACCGTCTGCCCCCAACTGATGCTCATCTATCTTCCAGTACCGTGGACTATAGAGCAGTTCATGGAGCGTCAGACCAGCAGCATCCCAGTAAGCCTCCTCACTGGTAATCACACCATCCAGGTCGAAAACGATTAGATTACTCAACGCAACCTCTTCAGACGTTCATGCAAACTGCGCACACTTAGAGACTCTTTCTCAAAACGATAGGTCAGCGGCGTAATATCGATATGGGTAGCACCCATTGAGCGCAATACCGCGACAGCCTCCAACAACTCTGTCGTTTTACTCCCAACATTTACAATTCCTGATAGGCTATGGCTATAAGAAATACCCTGCTGGCCGTTGCTATCATTATTTTCGTAGCCATTGGAACTTGCAATGCGAAACTCAAAGCCCTTGACTCGCACTTTTAACTGTTCTCGAATGCGTTGTATCTCCTCCGCGTTTGTCACTTGCACATGTGCCGTAAGCATTGAGCGATTACGCGCCTGCATACGTGCCTCTATCAACTCTAGCACAATCGAGGCGGCGCGTAGTGCCTCTTTGCGCTGTTGCAAGAGTTGTGCATTGGCCACCAGGCAGGATTGCGAACGTAAGACAGTGCCATCTTCCAACAGTTTTAAGTGATTTTCACGCAGGGTGGTGCCTGTCTCGGTCAAGTCTACGATCAGATCAGCCGTATCTGTCAGGGGTGCGGCTTCTAGTGCGCCATGCGGGGAGACAATCTTGCAGTGCGTGATGCCATGGCGGCGCAAAAACTGGCCAGTCAAAATGGGATATTTCGTGGCAATGCGCAATCCACGCCCTTTTTGTGTCATATAATACCCTGCCAGATGCCACAGGTCGGCACAGGTCGTGACATCAATCCAGGTTTCGGGAACAGCAACCACCAGACGACAACTGCCATAGCCCAGATCGCGCTCTAAGACTATCAAATCATCATCGTCTGTATCTTCGTCGTCGTCTTCATCCCCATAGCCGCGATGCTCGGCCAAAATATCATAGCCGGTGATGCCCAACGTGGCATCGCCATCCTGCACCAGCATGGGAATATCTGCCGCTCGCTGAAAAACGACCTCAATGCCGGGCATACTGCCAATGCGAGCCAGATATTGTCGCGGGTTGCTGCGATTGACCTTCATCCCACATTCCGCTAAAAAGGCAAGTGTTGCCGCTTCTAAAGCTCCCTTGCCGGGCAGAGCTAAACGTATTTCAGGTGCCTCTTTCACAGGCATTGCTCCTTTGTGGGCATGTCCTCTACCAGCGTATCTAAAGGAGAGACGTGTTCTTCCCCCGTCTCCAAATTTCGCACAGTCACCGTGCCTGCTCGTTGCTCGTTCTCACCTACGATAAAGGCCAGGCGAATCTGCCGTTTTGCCGCCAATTTCAAACCTGCTCCCACGCCGTGACCGGTCACATCTACTTCTGTTTGTAATCCCTGCACGCGGGCAGCACGTCCTACTTGCAAGGCATAGGACAGGTCTTGCGAACTGATCGGCACCACCAACGCTTGCGTTGTCTCAAGCTGAGGAAGTGTTTGCTTGGATAGATGCGATAGCAAGCGTTCAATGCCAAAGGCAAAGCCGCAGGCATTGACATCGCGATTACCGCCAACCGCACGCATGAGGCGGTCATAGCGTCCTCCTCCGCACAGTTGCGTGTCAAATCCTTCCTCATCCTGGGCATGGATTTCAAACACCAGACCCGTATAGTAGCTGACACCACGCCCAAGCGATAGATTGAGCACAATCTGTTGGCGTGGCACACCACATTGCTCAACAATTGTCACCAGTCGTTCAAGCTCTGCCAAAGGCGCGGAATCCAGTTCATACCTCTGCAATAGATCCCTTAGCTCATGAAAGACATCCGGTGGCGCACCTGAGACAGCGTGTAAAGCACGGAGAAATTCCAGCGCGTGCAATATTTGCCGTCGCTGCTCACTGCGTCCCACTTTCCACAGAAACCGTTCAATCACTTCATCGCGTGCCGCGTCATCGCCAAAAGAGATACTGATCCCACTCAACAGCGATGCAATATAGCGAGCCTCGATTTCAGAAGCTGTAGTGGTAGCTGCGCTTTCAACACGCTCAGCACCCTCCATTTCCGTTGGACGAAGTGGATACAAAGCTTCTAGTCGTGCCTGTGCCTGTTGCTCGCCCGCGTCCGAACGGCTAATTTGCTCCATCAAGCTGAGGAGTAAACGCGCAGCATGATCGTCGAGGTGTAAGCGGTTGATAAAGCCACTCACCACACCGATATGTCCCAGTTCCAACCGATAGTGCGTGATGTTCAACTCACGCAACGTATCACAGGCCAGTTGTACTATCTCAGCATCAGCCGAGGCCGCGTGCCCACCAAACAACTCGATCCCCAATTGCGTGTGTTGACGATAGCGTGTACGCCCTGGTGCTTCATAGCGGAATATCGGCCCGGCATATTGGAAACGCAAAGGCAATGGTTGCTGCTGATAATGATCGAGATACAGGCGACAGATCGACGCTGTATATTCTGGTCGTAGGCAAAGTTCGCGCTGATGTAAACGAAATGCATACAAGTTTTGCCACAGTTCTTGACCAAAGCTGGCAAGAAACAGATCACTTTGCTCCAGGATAGGAGTATCAACCGCGACATATCCCGCCTGCGCCAGAAATGCACCCAGGTGATCAATGACCCAACGCTGCTGTTGATAGGTATCGGGCAAAAGATCATGCATCCCTCGCAACCGCTCAACACGCTTTTTCATGTTCTCTAACTCTATTCATTCCGGCGAATCATTGTACCAACCCCCTGGTCAGTAAACAATTCGCGCAATAAGACATGTTGCTCGCGACCATCGACGATATGCACGCGCGGCACCGCCATCAGCGCATCAAGACAGGCCGATACCTTCGGAATCATCCCGCCATGGATCACCCCTTCACTGATAAGTTGTCGTGCTTCCCGCTCAGCCAGTTCGGAGATCAATGAGCCATCGTTATGACAGATTCCTGGCACGTTGCTCAGGAAGATCAGTTTCTCCGCGTTCAATGCGCCAGCGAGATGGGCGGCCACCAGGTCTGCATTAATATTGAGGCAGGAGCCATTCGGCCCTTGACCCAGCGGCGCAACGATTGGAATATACTCCTTCTCAATCAGTGCTTGCACAGGCATTGGGTCAACCGTCGTCACCTCACCCACAAAACCAAGTTGTTCGTCACTGATACACGCCTGGATCATGTTACCATCTGTACCGCTCAAACCGATAGCGCGTCCCCCTAATTGAGCCGCCATCGATACCAGGCCCTGGTTGACCTGGCCTAACAATACCATCCGTACCACATTCAATGTGGCCGCATCGGTGACACGCAGACCATTGATGAAACGCGCAGGTAAGTTCAACTTCTGCAACCATTCGTTGATATATGGGCCACCTCCATGCACAAGCACAGGATTCGCTCCTAATGCCCGTAGCCAGATGATATCTTGCAACACGCTGCGCTGGTGCTCAAGCGTGCTGCCCCCTAATTTTATCACGAGTATCTTGCCCTTCAAAAAATCGATATACGGCAGTGCCTCGCGCAATACTTGTGCAATCAGATGATGATCATTGATAATATCGCCTTCAGGTGTCATTGAAAATGTGATAGCCATTCTGGGTCTACTCCTCTATTCTCCTCAAAACATGTTTTTTTATACGACAAAACGTTGCGCATACTCTATGGATTCATCACGGGTACGTCGCTATTGCTGCTAAACCAGTCGTTTCCGCCAATCCGAAGAGTCGATTCGCATTCTGTATTGCCTGACCAGCCGCACCTTTGACAAGATTATCAAGACAAGAAATTACCATGAAACGATTGGTGCGCGTATCCACCGTTGGATAGATGAAACAATCATTGCTGCCATACGCCCACTTGGTATGCGGTGGCTGATCGACCACATGCACAAATGGCTCATTAGCATAATACTCTGCATAAATTGAGCGCACGTCTGCTGTCGTCTTTACAGGTTGCGCGGCATTGGTCTTAAGTTCCGCATAACTGGTTGCCAGGATACCGCGTGTCATCGGCATCAGGTGCGGGATAAAGGTTATCCGCAGAGGGCTATCTACAGGATGATTGCCTGCCATTGCTCCTGCTGTCAATTCCTGGGTAATCTCCGGCAAGTGTCGATGGCCGCTGAGACTATAGGCACTGACATCCTCGTTGACTTCCGCGTAGTGTGTACCCAGCGTCAAGCCCCTGCCAGAGCCACTGACACCAGATTTCGCATCTATAATCACATCGGAGGTAATAATTCCGGCAGCGAAGGCTGGTAGCAAACCAAGAATAGCGGCGGTGGCATAACAGCCAGGATTAGCTACCAGGCTAGCTCCCGCTATATCCTCGCGATACCGTTCACACAAGCCATAGACAGCAGTCTCCAATAACGCTGGTACAGGATGAATATGCTTATACCACTCCTCATAAATGTCAGCATCGCGCAAGCGAAAGTCAGCCGAAAGGTCTACCACTTTGGTGCCGCGCTCCAGTAGCGAAACTACCGCGTTAGCTGCTGCGGCATGTGGCAGACAGACAAAAGCAAGGTCGGTTTGGGCCGATTCTTCCTCGATCACAAGTTCGGGATCAATCTTCGCCTGTGTTCCTGTTGTCGCATGTGGCCGCGACAGCAATTGCGGAAAAACTTCCCCTAATCGCTTGCCCACTGCACTACGAGCCGTCACCGACTCCAAAGTAAACTGAGGATGCTGTGCCAGCAAACGGAGCAATTCCAAACCGGTATAGCTGGTCACGTTGACAATTGAAACGCTCGTCTTATCCATTCAATCCATCCTTACACGAAAGAGACGAAAGTGATGGAGAAAACCAGGCCATAAAAAAGCCCTCGTCCCCCATATCAATAATGAAAGGGACGAGAGCGAAAATTCATTCTACTCCCGTGGTACCACCCTGATTGCCACATTCTGCGCCAATGCAACTTCCTCACAGCACTGTGACGAAGGGATTTGTGACCACTTTTACTGGTTTTCTTGCTGCATGGGAACCACCCACCTGCTCCTACTTGCCCTGTACGGACTTTCTTCGGTCAGCCGCTCACGACGCGGTTCTGAGACGACACATCCATTCCGAACTCTCACCAGGTATCGGATCGCTGTCGGGGCCATTCTCATACTAGGTTCGCTCAACGCGGGTCAGTCTTTATACAATTGTTATTCTAAGCATACCAGCAGATTGGCGAAATGTCAAATAAAATTTGCCACTTGCCTCCAATGCCAATCATTGCATACAATATGAATGCTATAGTTAATGCTAAAGGATAGATAATGGTAAACCCAAAAGCAAAATCCTCGCCTTCCTTGCATGCTCCCCATGCCCCTATCAGCCTGGCCTTCTTTGGTTTTGGGCTCGTCGGCATGAACGGTGGCGCGAATGGCGTCCTTCTGCCCAGCCTGAGCGCATTCTATCACGTAGGCGATGCCACCATAGGTCTCCTTTTCCTCGTCTCCTCTCTTGGTTATTTTCTCTCTGCTCTGGGTAGTGGTCTCTTGACGGAACGCCTGGGACTCCGCTGGCTCCTTATGCTGGGAACCATCACTTTTCTCCTGGGCCTGCTTGGCTTTGGAGTAGAACTACCCTTTATCCTGCTTCTCCCCTCACGGCTGCTCATTGGCCTGGGCGTGGGTCTCATCGAAACAGGCTTCAATCTCTACGTCAGCGTACGTCCACGCCATACCACTCAGCTCAACTACCTGCATGCCTTCTATGGCGTTGGCGCACTGGTTGGCCCCCTGCTCGCCAGTGCAATTCTCGCGCTATTATGGGGCTGGAACATCGTCTACCTCCTGCTGGGAGCATTGAGTCTGCCCCTTTTGCTTGGACTCGGCATCCTTTTCGGTTCCTCCCATGCAGAAACGCCTGTTCACGCAAGGGAACCTTCCGACTCAGAAAACGTGCTCAGTGCCACCCTCAAGCTGCCAGTCGTCTGGTTCGCCGGACTCTTCCTCCTCATCTACGTGGGGATTGAAGTCAGTCTGGGCAATTGGAGCTACAGCTTTTTGCTCGAAGCGCGACAGCAGGGAACCGTGTCAGCCGGCTGGATTGTCAGTGGCTTCTGGCTTGGTCTCACGCTGGGGCGTTTCATTCTTCAGGCATTAGCTGAACGCCTTGGAGTTGGCACCAAAGTGCTGATGTACGCCTGCATGTTAGGGATCGCCATCGGGCTGCTGCTGATCTGGTTAGTTCCACTCGGTGCCATCGCTGCCATCGGCCTCTGTTTCATCGGCTTCAGCCTGGCTCCTATCTACCCTCTCACGGTTGCCATCACGCCCAAGCTGGTGCCTGCTCGCCTGGGGCCAAGTGCCATTGGTTTGCTAGTAAGCGTGAGTATTATTGGACTTGCCGTGTTTCCCTGGGCAGCTGGCATCCTCGCACAAGCACTGGGCATCTGGACGCTCCTACCCTACACGCTTGCTCTCACTATCATACTGGTTGGACTCTGGGGTTATCTGGCAGGGCAATCCGAACCACCTGGCTAAGCCATCTTTACTAGATCGTCTTTTCTCATCCGTATCCAACTCAGTGTCTCAGAGGAGCAACACTACAAAGCTGCCCTGCCCTCTCCTGTCGGGCTTTTTCTCCCCAGCGCAAAGTCGAGTTCTGGGAATACTAAGTATCTTGTCTTCCCCATTTCAACTTGCGCGAAACCCGCTTCCTTCATGAGTGCAGGCTGATCCTGAATGCTGCTCTTCCAGGGGCCAACGTGGCCTTTCATATCAAGAACCAGCAAGCGCCCACCCGGTTTGAGTACGCGGACAATTTCCGCAAGCCCTTGACGCTTGAGGTCGTCAGGCAAATGGTGCATCATAAAGCTACTCAACACGACATCGAACGACTGGTCGGGGAAGGCGAGCTGCTCAATCACACCGACCTGGAAATCGAGAGAGAGTCCGCGCCGGGTCGCTTTGTGGTTGGCACAGGCAATCATTTGTGCAGAGGGATCAATGCCTGACACGTCACCCGTTGCGCCAACGCGTTGCAAGGCGACCATTGCCAGCGTTCCAGTGCCGCATCCCACATCCAGCACCCTCTCTCCCGGTTGAAGCCAGGCGAGATCTGCGATCCTCTGCCGAAACGCCTGCTCCCTGCCAAGTGTGACAAACCCCATCAAAAGATCATAGCGTCTGGCCCAGTTCCAGACATACCCTCTCGTCTCATAGGCCGTTGCCCCGCCCTGTTCCTTGTGATGAAGATGCAATACCATAGTTATAGTTCCTTTCAAACAATAGTTTCCTTTGAGAAGTATCTGGCGTCTTTGCCGATACTCGTTTGTCTACACAATGTTGCATATCTTTACTTATGTTCCTCTATCGAGTATGCTAGAGAAAGCGACATAAGTCAAGAAGCAAAAGCAGCCTTTCTGTAGGATAAGCGACACCTGAAATGTACAAATTTATTCCAGCCAATCATCGTCATATCATTCTTGACGCTCAAGGTCGTGTGCATGTAGTTCATAGTGCCAGATAGGAATATCCCGCCACTCCCAGGTTGTGCGTACAATCTGCTCAACCGAAGCATCCCTGCACCAGTACTCAAGCCCATACCTGGTCGCCCGGTGTCCGATCACCACAATCGTTTTTCCATCGTACTGATGCAAAATATCGCGCAAAAAAGCACCCACACGTTGCACAACCATGTGAACACTCTCTCCATTGGGAAATGGCTCCGTAATGCGCTGCGGGAACTCTTCATCTATCTGAGCAATGGGGTATTGCGTCATGTCACCATAATCGCACTCACGGAGACGGGCATCTAGCACAACAGGCAAATCACGACCTGAGAATGCAATCTCAGCAGTGCTAGATGCACGTTGCAGGTCGGAGCAAAATACTGCATCAATTGCTTCCGTTGCATAGTGCTGCCCACGCTCTCGCGCCTGTTGCCGACCGAGAGCAGAAAGCGGCACATCAGCGTGACCAGAAGCGCGTCCTGCCTCGTTATCGACGCTGGTTGCATGGGGAGAATAGAAAAGAGTCAACATATTTTCTCTCCTGTTTTTGCATTGTCCAGGAAAGCTCCTGACGAGACTTTCAATGACACAACGTATATACTATGATAATAGTAGGGGTATGGGAACATTTTTTGCCTTTCCTGCGTCATACATAGTGGTTGGAGAATACTCATCTATCATCACACCGGATTACCTGGCTTAACGTGTAAAATGTAACATTTACGCGCCCCAAACGATAGTATAGCTAAAAGATCAACCGTTTAGCCGATATATGCCCTTAAAACGGTTTGCGCTACATATATTCTAGCGAATTTGCTACGTTACTATGTGTATTTTGAGAGTTGAGGACAAACGTGGTCACCGATAGCAACCAGTTACTTGGACAGGCCCTCGGTACGTGTGTACTCAAAAGTCTGTTGGGGCGCGGTGGTATGGGTGCAGTCTACCTCGCACATCAATCTCGCCCACGCCGCTCGGTCGCTGTAAAAGTCCTCATGCCAGGTCTCCTCCTCGAGACAAGCATACGCGCTGAATTCCTGATACGCTTCCGACGTGAGGCAGACGCGATTGCCGCACTGGACCACGTTCATATCATGCCCGTTTATGAATATGGTGAACAGGAAGACCTTGCCTATCTCGTCATGCCCCATGTGACTGGCGGCACGTTGCGCGAAGTTCTTGAAAAGCGAGGGCGGCTGCCACTCAACGAAATTGTTCCCATCATCGAACAGGCCGCAGCCGCCCTCGACTATGCTCATGCCCAAGGTATCATCCACCGCGACCTGAAACCCAGCAATATTCTCTTTCACGCCGATGGCAGAGTTGTCCTGGCGGACTTTGGCCTCGCCAAAATCCTCAATGAAACAAACGAGATGCAGCACGAATCTTCAAATCCAAGCAGTACTGGTACCATCATCGGAACACCGGAATATTTCTCACCCGAACAGTCCACCGGCAACCCTGTAGATCAACGCACTGACGTCTATTCACTTGGCATCGTGCTCTATCAAATGCTTACCGGGCGTGTCCCCTTTACCGGCTCAACTGCCGTGTCCATTGCCGTTAAGCACACGATAGAAATGCCGCCATCACCATCAGCGCTGAACCCAACCATCCCGCGCAGTGTAGAGGCCGTAGTGATGAAAGCTATTGCCAAAAAGCCCGAAAACCGCTATGCCAGTTCCGGTGAACTGGCCTGCGCATTGCGAGCCGCGGTGCCAGATGCAGCCCTTTTACCATCGTATAACACAAGCCTGGGAACTGCTCATGAACGCATGACACCCGCAACCTTAATGAGCAACGATACCATCCTGGACGTTCCCATCGTCTCTACCTATGATGCGTTAACCATACACACTCCGCCAACAACATCACGAACCCCTGCCAGAGAACGCAGCTTCATCGCCGTGCTGCCCGAACCACTCAACAACAAAAACCACGATCAGCGCAGAGGATGCCAACCCTTGTGGATGATGCTCCTGGGCGGTTTTCTTGCTCTGTTACTGCTCGTTGGCGGTGTTACAACATATCTCCGCATTATGTCAAATGGGCCAACAACTTCGACAGCGAGCTCGTCTCATGCATTTGTCACGCCAGCATCAAGCACACCACAAGGGTCAGATCAAGGGCTAAGACAACATGCTATCCGCGCCTTAATTCCAGTTGGAAATATCCTCTATTCATCGCTCGTACCAGCATGTGATGATCAACAGTCATTCTGGAACCAGAACACATTTGCTCACATTGTTTGTGGTGATAGCACGACAGAAATGGCCGATACGAACGCCAACTTTTTAGCGGGAACATTCCTGGATAATCTGCCCAATGGCTATGGGATACCCGATGATTATGTCCTGCAAATTCAAGTCAACGAAAGCCCATCGTCACGAGGTGGCTTCGGAGTCTTTTTCCGCAACCAACCCGGTGAGATACACCAGGGAACGTTTTCCTTCTTACTTTACCCTCAAGGCAGGTGGGAAGCCAACATGTATAATGATACGACCGGGGCGAGAACGCTACTTCACTCCGCTGAAGCAACCGTCTTACTCGATGGTTTAGTGACCATCGATATTGTGATCCATGCAAATACCTACACATTCTACCTCAATGGACAAAAACAGGGTGCAGCGATCAGTTCCTTCTATCCCAGCGGAACCCTCGGTCTGGCAGTAAGTACCGACGGCGATGCCTTCTTCCGCAATCTCGCCATTTACGCTTTGCCTTAAGACAGAAAACACGAGCTGGCTTGTCATGAATATCTTCTTTTTCTTGTTACTATAACTCATCCTCATATCTTTTCATGTTGCAAATTTTTCCATAGTTGGGGTAGCACTACGTAAGCTGTCACTCGGAACTTTCCATTCCTCTTCTCTTGACTCTGTAGTATGGTACAGGGTGTATAGTTTTTTGCAGGAGGAAGAGATGGGTATCTTCTCAATTGGGCAAGTTGCACGCAAAGCTGGGGTCGGCATAGAAACCGTTCGTTTCTACGAGCGCGAGGGTTTGCTGGAAGAACCGCCGCGCCGCCCCTCTGGCTATCGCCAGTACGATGAGCAGGTTATCAAACGTATCCATTTTATTAAACGCGCACAAAAGCTCGGCTTCTCACTCAAAGAGATTACGGAGTTGCTGCTGCTGCGCATGGACGGACAGACTTCCTGTGAAGAGGTCAAGCAGCACACGGAGGCGAAAATCGCTGAGGTGGAGCAGAAATTGATTGAGTTACAGCGCATGCGGCAGGCATTGCTCCAAGTGGCTGCACTTTGCACGGGGGAAGGGCCCGCAAGTGCCTGTCCCATGCTTGAGGCACTCGACCAGCAAGAGACCTTTGATCAGATTGCAAACCAAGAGGAATAAGAAACGAGAGCGTGTCCGATTTGAGGGGAATTCATCTGTCCAGGCTCTCACGTGTATGCCTGGGGCAGAGGGGACAGCCCTCCCACGAAAAGATGCCTCTGCGAGAAGGAGCGAGGAACAACGCATGAATGCAGTCCAGGAACACTTTGATCTGGTCATTCTGGGCAGTGGCTCAACGGCTTTTGCTGCAGCCCTGCATGCAGTCGAGCTAGGCAAAACAGCCGTGATGACCGAATATCGCACAGTCGGGGGCACCTGCGCCAACCGAGGATGTTTGCCCTCCAAGAATCTGATTGAAGCGGCCCGCCTCGTCTACGACGCCGCTCACCCTCGCTATCCGGGTCTCTCCCCGGTGCAGATGTCGGTCAATTGGGCGGAACTGATCACCCAAAAAGACGAGATCATCCAGGAGTATCGCGCCCACAAGTATGAGAGCCTGCTTGACCATCCTGAGCGTATCCAGATCGTGCCAGGCCGGGCGACACTCGTGTCTGACCACGAAGTGGAGGTACGCGGCACCGAGGAGGTACGCCATCTGTTCGGGGAACAGATCCTGATCGCAACCGGCTCAACCCCAGATATTCCCTCCCTTGCAGGGCTGGCTGACATTCCCTACCTGACCAGCGATCTGCTAAGCTCTGCCGATGATCCCTGGGAAACCGAACTGCGTACACAACCGCGGTCGCTGCTCATTCTGGGTGGCGGTTCTGTCGCGTTGGAACTCGGACAGATGTTTGCCCGCTTTGGCACCCGGGTAACTCTTGTCGCACGAGGCAAGAGCATCCTTTCTGGATACGAGCCAGAAATCGCCGAGGCCCTGACCGAGATACTAAAGGCAGAAGGGCTGCGCATCATCACCCAAGCACAGGTGCGCGACGTGGAACGTGGAGATGTAGGAGTTGCCCTCACCGTCCAACGCTTTGGTAGAACGCTCACGCTTCATGCGGAAAAGCTCTTGATCGCTACAGGGCGTCACGCCAATACACGGGAGCTTGGTTTGGAGCAGGCGGGTGTGGACGTTGACGCGACAGGAGCTGTGCGGGTTGATCGCACCCTGCGCACCACCGTCCCCCATATCTGGGCTACAGGTGATGTGATCGGACGAGAAACCGAAAGCCAGATGGCCACGCCTGTTGGCGCGTATGATGGCAAGATCGCCGCGCACAACGCTCTCTCTGAAGAGCCACTACGCGAAGTCAATCATGCCGTGATCCCGCGTGTCATCTTTACAGATCCCCAAGTGGCAGTGGTGGGGTTGACTGATGAGGAAGCGGTGGCAGCCGGGATTGCCTGCAATTGCAACACGATCCCTCTCAGTCTGGTCCCGCGAGCAGGGGCTATTCGCGATACGCACGGCGTCATCAAGATGGTGCTGGACGGTCCAACGCAACGGGTCGTTGGCGTCTCCATGCTTGGCACCAACGCCGGGGAAGTCATCCACGAGGCGGCGATGGCTCTGCGCTTCGGAGCGAGAACGGACGACTTCATTGATCTGATCCATGCCTATCCGACGATGGCCGAAGCCCTCAAGCTCGTTGCCATCTCGTTTACGAAGGATGTGAACCGGCTGAGTTGCTGCGCAAGCTGAGCTGGCGCGGCCAGTCGTTTTCACTTCACTGCTGCCTCTCGGAGGAAGAGACAACCGCTGAAAGGAATGGAAGCCCATGAATCCGTCTTCGCTTGCTCCCCTGGCTGGGCGTTTGGCCGCCCACCTCGATTGTACGCAGGACGTTGCCTGCCGACAGATCATGCGGACTATGGCCGAGGCGGGCCAGCCTCTTTCGCCCATTCATCTGGCCAGGCGTTTGCAGATGAGCCAGGAGAACCTGACGGCACATCTGGCCCGCGTCCCGGATACCGAGTTTGACGAGCAGGACAATATCGTGGGCTGGGGACTTACCCTCATACCTACCCAGCACCAGTTTCTCCTAAAAGAACGTCCCCTGTTTACCTGGTGTGCCTTCGATACTGTCCTGTTTCCGCCACTGCTCCAGGTTGAAGCATACGTCCAATCGGAATGCTCGGCTACCGGCCAGCTCATTACGTTTGTCGCCAGCCCGGAAGGAATTGCGGATCTTTTTCCGGCGACGAGTGTCTTGTCACTCATCCTGCCAGCTGAACGTTGTGATTGTGTGCGCGGAACCTTCTGTGAACAGTCACTCTTTTTCCAGACGGAGGAGGCTGCCTCAACCTGGATGGCGTTGCACCCCGAAGCGGTGCTCCTCTCGGTCGAGGAAGCTGCCGCTCTCGCACAGACCACAGCTTTGATGTGGCCGAGTTAGCCCATTGTGGCATCACGAAAAAAGAGGAAACTCCACAGCACACCATCACTGCTGCCAGACCACAACCCACTACGGCTTCAACGAAAGGTGGTATGTCGGCAGGGCCTGTCGGTGCAAAACGAAGCCCAGGCACTCATACATCGAGCGGCTCTCGTGTGTTGGACCTAGTACCCCGACACGATATCCAAGCTCGCGGGCCTCTTCAAGGACCGCTCGCGTCATGGCCGTTCCCACTCCTTGACGCTGCCTTGCAGGCGCGACCTCGACGTTATAGATGCCCGCTGCCTCTCGCCCAAGAAAGAGCGAGAGGGCTCCTACAGGCTCTCCACCCAACCTGGCAAGGTAGTGATGCAGGGGCTGATCTCCAGCCAACCCAAGGCTGATATAGAGCCGTTCTCGCGGTTCATCCCGCTGGTCGTTCTCCAGATAGCGATGGAAAGTGCCCCAGAGCGTCACCCCTTCCTCGTCCACGACCCGCTCGATGGTCAGATCTGGTGGTGGTGGGAATGGGGAAGCGATGGCCGAAAGATCTATGGCCATCCCAACCCCTCACGCAGACGAGCCCAGCTATGCGCTGAGAGGAGTTGCTCCAGATTGGGGGGGCGACTGTCTACATTCAGAAACCACAGGTGGGGAACGTTTCGCTCCCGAAAGCGCGAAGCCACTTCGTCGATCACCTGATCAACCTTCGCCTCCGAGAGCTGTGCCCGCACCACTCCATTAAAGGTGTTGTCCCATACCCCGGTGATAACCCACTCAATCTCATCCGTGACCTGCCTTTCGGCCAATGATGAGGTCCCCAGGTAGGACAGCATCTCGATCCAATTCACGCCTTCAAGCAACGGCCAACGCTCACGGCTCATTGCTTGCTGTTGTGTATTCATGGTTATTCCTTTCTTTGCCTGAGACTGTACTTTTCTTTTTGGCTTTCCCATTGTCTTGGCCACTCTCTGTGGTGCTCTTAATAGGGAAAAAGGGAAGTGGAAAGTCATGAGGGGGTGCGCGGGCATGAGAAAACACACCAGGGGAAGCTGGCGTGAAGAGGCATGAACGAAAGTTCGCAGATCAGAACAACTACATCCGAACGTGCATTAGTATTCCTTCGAAACAATCGTTAAAAGATGACATTGATCAAACTCCAACTAGTATGGCATAGATCGCCGTCGAGCGTCAAGAAAACATCCGCTTTTCAGCTTTTTGCCCATGTGGACCGGTCACCCGCATCTGCGCATCCTGATTCCCTAAGTGTACCCCACCTGTGTTGCCGATAATACTGGCAACCACTGCAAGCTCCGTTTGTCGGCATAGAGGAACTGGTCAGCATGCGGAAGTGTCTGCCGCAATTGATACAGCAGTTTGCGTAGATTGGTTTGAGCCTGAGCCTCGCTCGAATCAGGCCACAAGAGAAAAGCCAGATGAGAACGATCCTGCGGCGTGGTTCGATGCAACA
>JADEYI010001230.1_pt1 | contig 21128 bp, 14 predicted proteins | sample 8542331 | NCBI WGS metagenome assembly JADEYI01 (sample SAMN16510988, study PRJNA670497) | mine drainage metagenome | isolation source: biofilm near Copperflume 1 | place: Germany: Marsberg coppermine Kilianstollen | collected 2018-02
ACAGCAATCCCTTCTCCCGAGGCGAGATGGCCGACAGGAATATAGAAGCCGTCGGTCCCACTGCCGTCGTCCGAGCAGGGAGCAACCGCGATGCCTACAAGTTGCGCGTCCATGTCGTCAGGTGATGTCGCTTCCACGTCCACCGTGAAGCGTCCTTCAAGAGTGAGCCGCTCGGCCAGGGACTTCAGAGCCGCCGGCGTGCTAACTACATGGACATGATCTGGTATGCCCGCGCCAGACTGCTCTGGGGAAGCTTGAGGACTGAGGGCTGAGGGCGCTACAGCCGGGGCCTCATCATCAAACATCTTTGCCTGGTGCGGCCCGACGGGTGGGAGACTAATCGCGGAAGCATCGGCGGCAGGTTCGGGGTGGGGCGACACGCCCGATAGCACCTGCTCCAGCGTATTCACCTTGCCAACCAGGCTGCTAAACTCAAGCTCTTGCAACAACCTGAGCATCTTCACTCTATCGAAGCCGTGAACGTGGCTATGCTCCAGGTCTAGCTGTACAGGGGCATCGCACACAATAGTGGCAAGCTCTTTGCTGTTCAGAGCCTGCTCAGCGTGTTCGCGCAGACTCTCTTGCTGCTTCGGCTTGAGTTCGTCTATATGCTCAATGATTCCTTCCAGGCTGCCATACTTCTGCAGTAGCTTGGAGGCGGTCTCTTTGCCGATTGTAGGCACGTTCGGTATGTTATCGGTTTTATCGCCCACGAGCGCCTTGTAGTCGGGCACAAGCTCAGGGTCGAAACCGTATCGCTCCTGCACCGCCGCTTTATCATAAATCCTGGCATCTGAGAAGCGCTGATTGTAACCGCCAGGAGCTATCATATACACATGATCCGAAACTAGCTGGTGCTGATCGGTGTCGGCGGTGAGGATATAGGTATCAAGGCCACGCTGCTCAGCTTCTTTGGAGAGAGTGCCTATAAGGTCGTCGGCCTCGTAGCCTGCAAGCTCGACAATTGGCAGGCCCATAGCCCCCACCACCTGGCGTACACGGCCAAACTGCTCGGATAGGTCGCCGGGCATCGGGCCGCGTTGCGCCTTATAGTTCGGCGCGGCCTCGTGCCGAAAGGTACGCCCCATATCGAAGGTGACAACAGCATATTGCGGAGTCTCCTTACGCAGCGTATCCATCAACATCTGAGTGAAGCCTAGCACTGCATTGGTAGGCTCTCCTCTAGAGGTCCGCAAATCGGCAGGCAGGGCATGGTAGGCGCGATAGACAAGGGCGTGACCGTCCACAAGCAGCAGCTTGGGGCGAACCGCTGCTTGCTGCTGCGCTTCCTCTCGTTTTGCTGTAGTGATTTCGGTTGCGCCGGTCTCTTGCACATTCACGGCTAACTCCTCATCTCAAAGGCGAATCTTATCCCTAAATTATACCTGAACATCGCGTGTCAGCACAATTTTGCGGCGGAATGAATGTAAATGTTCAGAATAGGGGTAGAACCAAGTTCAAGAGGTAACTACCTGCCCGCACGGATACCCCAAGAAGATTGCTCCACCCATACTCTGAACTCTTACCAAACTGGTAAGTGTTCAGAGTATGGGTGCAGGGGCGTCCCTCCCCTCACCCCAACCCCTCTCCCACAAGGGGAGAGGGGGCTTTACTCCTGGTGAGTGCACAGGGGCAAGCCCCTGACGAGGTTACAGGGGTGATTAAACCCCCCTCTCCCCTTGTGGGAGAGGGGGTTTGGGGGTGAGGGCAGATGGCGCAACACCCGCACGGATACCCCAAGAAGATTGCTCCACCCCAACTCTGAACTCTTACCAAACTGTTTGGCTTTGCATATAATGTTACTTATGTTAGAATAGGACGGCATATGGCGGCTCTGTTTTGCCCTGCTTGGTGTAACCCTGAAAGACAATTGATTGTGGAGGAAGCGGTGACAGGTATTTCCGGCTCGATTAAGATGAATGCAATTCGCCTGACGGCGTTCTCGGCCTTAGCACTTCTCACTATGTTGGCGCTAGCAGGGTGCCAGATAGGCCCGGTCAACCTGGGGGGCGGTACTCCGGTGCCCACTGTACCCCCAACTAACACAGTACCACCTCCGACCCCGACCACACCCCCACGCCCACTAGCAGGTCATGTACTTGATACAGTCACAGGCAAGCCTATCGCCAATGCGGATGTGACGGCAGGGGGCGTGCTGACCGAAACCACCACAGACGGCGCTTTCTACTTCGATGACGTGCCTCTGGGCAGCAAAGTGACCATCGCCGCGGATGGCTACGCCAAAATAGAGGCCGACCCCGGCAGCGGTAAGCAGTTTGACGCTAAGCTAAGACCGAACAGCTTGAGTGGGCAGGTCACAGATAAGACCACAGGCCAGCCCCTTGCAGGAGTGCTGGTAAAACTCGTGTTGCCGCAGTCACCGGTTACTCCGACCACCAACATCACAGGCACCGCACCTATCGCCGCCACAGCCGTTGCGACGCCGACTGCCACAACCCAGAGCACGGGAATGCTTGGATTCGGCAACGTTCTGGCCGCCCCACTCGCGGCTTCTACCCAGGCGGCTGGGGACAGCTCAACCGCGGCGGGAGACGGCTCTACGCCTACCGACGCACCCCCGTCAGCCACCCCAGCGCCCCCAACACCCACCGCGCTGCCGCCCCTTGTGCCTCCAACTGGCCCTGGGTTCGTATCTGTTTATACAGATGCCAGCGGCAACTATTTCTTCAAAAACGTGCCGCAGGGCGCAAGCCTCACCTTCAAGATGCCAGGCTACAAACTCACCAAACTCCCCGTTGACGAGACCGGTAAGAAGGACGTTGCCCTGGACCAGTTCAAGGTAGAAGGTATTTACATCACCGCTAACGTTGCTGCGTCGCCCGACTTGCTCAACGAGCTCCTCGACTTCATACCCAAGAGCCGGATCAACACCGTGGTGTTGAACGTGCAAGATGATGCTTCCGCGTGGGTCTTCGACGTGAAGAATCCTGATGTGATAGCCGCCAAGAACACAGATGAGTTCCTCAAGGAGATGCCTGACCTGGTAAAGAGGCTCAAAGGAATGGGCCTCTATACTATCGCCCGCGTGGTCACTTTCCAGCAAAAGACGATGGCTGAAGCCCGACCTGATTGGGCAGTGAAGAGCAGCACCACAGGCAAACCGTGGAAGGGCGGATACACAGCCGCGCAAAGGTGGCTTGACGCCAGTAACCCTGCCGCGCAGGACTACATGGTAGATATGACGAAAGAGGTGATTGGGCTTGGCTTCGACGAAGTACAATATGATTACATCCGCTTCCCTTCCGACCCCGCGCCGAGCGAAACCGGAGATATGGTATTCGCCGGTGGAACGCTAACGGATACAGGCAAGGAGCTTGCGCTACAACAATTCTTCAAGAAGGCTTATGCCGTCATCGAGCCGTCCGACGCTTTTATGTCTGCTGATGTCTTTGGCTACAGCCTCTGGCCTGACCAGGACGGCAAGCCTATCCTCGGTGTGATAGGTCAGGTGCCTAGCTACCTGCTCCCGTACACCGATTACCTGTCGCCGATGATCTATCCGTCGCACTTCAGCGCCGGAGAACAGAATTGCGCCAAGCCGGCGACCTGCGCTTACACACTTGTCCGCAAATCAGGTGAATATGCTGCGGACATCTTCAAAGGATATAGAGCCAAGTATCGGCCCTGGCTGGAGGACTTCGATTGGCCGGGGGCTGATTACACAAGCCCAGGCACCACGAAAGTGGCGGACCAGATACGAGCCGCCAAAGAGACCAATGCATGGGGCTGGCTCTGGTGGGACGCTTCTAACCAGTACGAGCCGCGCGCTTCCTTCCTCAAATAAATTATGGATTTGCAGTTACGAATTATGAATTGATAGGTAAGGCTATGTCTCGGCGAGCAATTAAAGGGTTGTCGCTTGCTCTACGGCGTACCCTTTAGATCATTCATAATTCGTAACTGCTAACTCATGATTTGTAACCCCTTGAAAAGCTATGTCTCGCCGATCTCATTCAAGCTATTCAACTTCAAGCTATTCGTCCAGCTATCAGCGGGAGAGTTGGCGCAAAATACCCTCGCCGCTGCCTTATCTGGCTGTCGCACTGGTTGCGGCGGCGGGCCTGGTTTACTTCCACTACTTTGCCTACCAGAGCCTCACAGGTAAAGTAACCAACGCCTACTCAGGCAAGGCTCTCGCGGGGATCGTTGTTTCGGTACAACCCGGCGTCGCGCCTGGAAGCCCGGCACAAGTTACCCCATCGGGAGTGATTACCACTTCTACAGCGCCTGATGGTACCTTCACTTTCAGCAAGCTTCCCGCCAATCCGGTTGTCTCTGTGCAACCGGATGGCTATGCCGCCGAGCGGCAGGACGCGTCAGGCAAGCGCGATCTTCAGATAAAGCTGATGCCCAGTACTTTGAGCGGTAAGGTCATGGGTTCGGACAACAAGCCTGTGCCCGATGCTGTGATTCTCGCGGGCGGCATACGAACAGTAGCCAAGCCCGACGGCAGCTACTTGCTCACACAGGTGCCTGCCGACCATAAGCTCGTCGTGAAGGCGGCGGGTTACTTGTCCACGTCAGTCCAGTTCGGCCAGGTTGTCACCCAGGATGTCACGCTGCAACCATTCACCGCCAAGGCTATCTACATGAACGCCGATTCGGTGGCTACGCCCGGCAAGCTACAGGCGCTGCTCGACCTGGTAGACCGCACAGAGCTCAACGCTGTGGTGATCGATGTAAAAGCGGACAACAGCGGCAACGTACTTTACGACAGTAAGCTGCCGATTGTGCAGCAACTCGGCACCGCTAACCCGATTATCCCTAACCTCGACGCGCTCCTTGCCAGCCTCAAGGCGAAAAAGATTTACACAATAGCGAGGCTGTCGGTCTTCTGGGACCAGGCAGTCACGCGGGCCAAGCCGGAATGGGCGCTCAAGAGTAAGAAAGCCCCAGGGCAGATCTGGATGGACGGCGACGGCAAGAGATGGGCAAACCCGTACAGCCCGCAGGTGTGGGATTACAATGTGCAGATCGCCGTGGAGGTGGCGAGCAGAGGCTTCAATGAAGTTCAGTTTGACAACGCCTACTTCCCCTCCAATGGCGATTTGGAAGATATAGATTTCGGACCTGACGCCGTGGGCAAGAAGCGCGTGGACGCCATCTCCAGCTTCTTCGACCGGGCTTATACTGCGCTCTCCCCTATGGGCGTCTACGTCACCATAGATACCTATGCGCTGACACCCTATGTGCAGGACGACATGGGCGTGGGCCACCAGTTTGAGGCGCTTGCAGCCCGGTGCGATTACTTATCGCCCGCGATTTACCCTTCGATGTTCGCCGACAACTTTGCCGACTTCCAAAAGCCTGCTGAACACCCATTCGACATAGTGGCGCAGACGATGAAGGCGGCGACTGCCCGGCTGACAAAGACCCCTGCGCGGATAAGGCCCTGGCTGCAAGACTTCAGCGGCGCTGTGCCTTATGACGCCACGAAAGTACGAGCTGAAATAGACGCCGCCGAGCAGAACGGCGCGTCCGGCTGGATGCTATGGAACTTCGGCAACACGTACACCGAGGGTGCGCTAAAGGGGCCATAATACTGCATAGAGCTTTTCCTATCTGGTGATTACCCACGGCTTGGGCTTAGGGTAGGCTTTCGCCTCCTGACATGTGTGGTAAAGTGTTGCCATCCGACTTACATGACCGCTTACCGGCATACTCCCACTCACAGAGATAGCTCCCCCAGACGCGCGTAATCATCACAGGCCAGGGCTTATACATGCTAAACCAGAAAGGGCGACAAAACCAAGTTCGCATGCGTGCCAGGGCGGAAGCTCCTGCTCGATCGGGCACCTCTCTGCGCGTATCCATCTCGCTAGCGAGTGACAGGGAGTTAGCATGCATAAGCCCTGTTTACTAGACTCGAAACTATTGACATCTGCTATGCTGTCGGCAGTCTAGTAAAGCTTGTCCTACGCCGGTAGAGTCGACCAAGCGACGTGAGGTATGTAGTTGAGTCGTGGAGCGGTCGGCCCTCGGGCCGCTTGGCTTGAACAACCAGGATATTGCAGATAAACTTACAATATGTTCGGATACTGTGCGTACTCATATAGCCCCCACATTTATTAAAAGCTCAGTGTAAAGAACCGTTTTCAAGCGGTTTGCTGGTAAGAGTTAGTAAGCCTAGAGATGATCAAAAACGTGACTACTTAATGGCGTGCGCTGCAAACCTTAGGGGTACAGGTTAGGTATAATGTACCCATAAATTCGGACTAGGGCTTACGGTAGAGAGGGCTGTGATAGATTGGGCCAGCCAAAAGGAGAAGGAGGGCGAAGCACTCAGGGACCAACTCTACCAGCAGATCGGTCAGTTGAAGGTTGAACTCGACTGGCTCAAAAAACTAGAACGGCAAAGCCGGCTAGAACCAAGGGATGAGTGATGCTGGCAATGAAGGTGACATCTTCAGTTGGGAGGCTACCTATGGCAAGAAGACAATCCCGACCACCAGCCACCACGCGACTGACCCTCCAACCACTGCATGACACTTGCTGGGCTTGCGGCGGCTCACTTTGGACCTGTTACCATAACTTCCGTACTGTGGTGACCCTACATGGCCCATGTAGGTTGACACTCAAGATACGCCGCTGCCATAATCTCGACTGCCCACTTTACCACAAGCCTTATCGGCCAGAAGAGGAAGGGGCACTGGCCCTGCCTCAAGGCGAGTTCGGACTGGACATCATCACTCTGATCGGCACCCTGCGCTACACTCAGCATCGCTCGGTGCCCGAGATCCACAAGCAACTGCTGGCAAGGGGAGTGAGCATAGCCGAGCGCACTGTTACCTATCTGATAGAGAGGTATGAGGAGCTTGTGGCCTTGCACCTGGCCGACCAGGACCGGCTCAAGGCTCGGCTAAGCCAACAAGGCAGAGTAGTGCTGGTCATTGACGGCCTACAGCCGGATCTGGGGCACGAAGTGTTGTGGGTGATACGCGATTGCCTGTCTGGTGAGATCCTGCTGGCTCGACCCCTGTTGAGTGCTGCCCACTCCGATCTGATGGCACTGCTCTCGGAAGTGCAGCAGGTGCTGGCCTCGTTAGCGGTATCGGCAGCGGTGCCCATACCCGTCTGTGGAGTGATCTCAGATGGTGAGCAGCCTATCCGTCTGGCCGTACAAGCGGCTCTGCCTGATATTCCTCATCAGTTATGCCAGTTCCATTACCTGAGGGAGGCTACTCGCCCCTTATACGAAGCCGACCGTCATGCCAAGAAGGAGCTAAAGAAGCAAGTGCGCGGCGTACGAGCCATCGAGCGCAGTGTCGAGGACAGACTGACAGATAAAGTGAAACCGCAAGCGAACCTCAAGTTCTCACACGGAGCGCAACGACAAAGGCATCAAGAGTATCGAGACACTGAGAGCGCCAGAGCCATCCTTGGTTACTGTTTAGCAGTGCGCAGTGCCCTTACAGAGGATGGACCACCGCCCCTGTGTGCTCCGGGCCTGAAACTGCACGAGCGTCTGCAAGCTATCCACACCTCTCTGGAGCGGGTAGCCATAAAAAGGGGGAGCTTGGATTACCAACGGTACCTCAACTGAAGCGGTTGGCGGCCATGATCGAGCGGGGTCTTACCAAGACCGCCCCACTATGGCCCGACATCCAGAGGGCTTACGAGTGGGTGGGTAGAGCAGGACACCTGTTGGTCAACCGAGCGGGGCACAGTGGGGAGCACGTGGGGAGCCAGTGGGGAGCAAGTAGGTGCTGAATATGAGGAGTTGTTGTTGGAGATGCGAGCCAACAGGCAAGGGGTTGGTTCTTTGGAACCGGCAGTAGACCATTTCCTGAAAGTGACTGCCAGCTATTGGCGTGGGCTGTTCCACTGCTATGATGTGGCCGACCTGCCTCAGACCAACAACGACCTGGAGCACTGCTTTGGCGTGGCTCGGCACCACGAGAGGCGGGCCACAGGACGTAAGCGGGGCAGTGCCACCCTGGTGGTAAGAGGGAGGGTGCGATTGCTAACAGCAGTGGCTGTAGCCACGGCGATGACCACACAGCCCCAGGGCTACAGAGTAGAGGATTTGTGGCCCATAAAGCCAAATACAAGACCTGAACCAGACCGGTGGAGAGAGTGGCGGCAGTTGCGAGCAGAGCTGGAGTATCGGCATGCAACCCGGCGAGCACAATTCCGGTTCCGAAAGGACCCGCAGTTGTACCTATCCCACCTGGAAGAGCTGTTACTCAAGCCGGCTTTGCCCTTCTAGCATATCAGAGCTCAAGACCCAGCAGGTATTTCCAGTCGATGCGACCGCGCACACTCTCAGCCGCCTGGCGGTCGGTCAAGCCTTCGGCAAACTGCAGTACCAAGACCAGCGCCAGACGCCAAGGTGCTTCAGCTGGCTGACCACGCTTAGGGAACAGTTGGGCAAACATCTGGTCGTCGTAGAGAGTACCTAACTCATCACGCAAGCGTATGCAAAGATTGCTCTTGGGAAAGGCGCTTCGGGCAATACGTGTAGTTTCCTCGGGAACAGGACCGATAGCCTGAGGTTGCAGAGACATCCTTCACTCCTTGGTGGTTGAGATGAGATACGCAGTGCATACGCAGTGCATACGTGCTGAGTGGTAGCTAAATCAGCACGTCACCATTGTCCTTTGTCCTTATCATACCAGACCAGCAACTACCCGTTCTTCTGCTCGCCGCAATTCGCCAGCAAAATCTTGACATTGGGTGGCACCATACACGTGGGGACCCGTCCCTTGTCGCTGTGTAGTAGGAACAGCCCTCATGAAGTTACCGCGGAGAGTAAGCGGGCTTGCTCTGAGGTAGATATGTCAGAGGATACCAGAACTCAGAACAAAGAGCGATACGGAGCCGCTAGGTGAGTATGCTCAAATGAAGATGAAATCGTCCTCACAAACCTACTAACGCGTGCGGGCTATATTGCCTTACAAAAAGAGAAGGGCGAACATTGTCATGTTCGCCCTCCTGCTATGTGTTTACGCCTGCTGGTTTCTGCTACCGCCGGCGCTGTCTGCTGCGCCGTCGTTCTCGGCTTCGGCAGTAGCGCCTACTTCGAAGCGGACGAAGCGGCTGACCTGGATATTCTCGCCCACCTTGGCGATAGTCTCCTTTACAAGGTCACGGATGCTCTTGCGAGAGTCGCGGATATACTCCTGGTTGAAAAGAGCGCCGTCATCCTTGTCCTCGCCTTCTATGGCACCAACCGTCTTGGGGTCCATCGAGGCGACTTGCATGGCGATCTCGCGGGCAAGAGTGCGAAACTCCTCGGTGCGCGCCACGAAGTCGGTCTCGCAGTTCACTTCGACCAGCGCGCCGATGCGCCCGCCTGTGTGGATATACGACTCGATCACGCCCTGGTTGGCTGTGCGGCCAGCCACCTTGAGGTGCTTGGTCAAACCCTTCTGGCGAAGAGCCTCAGAGGCTTTGTCCATGTTGCCGCCTGCGTCCTGCAGAGCACGCTTGCACTCCATAATACCCGCGCCTGTCTTCTCACGCAGTTCTTTGACTGCTGCTGCTGAAATGTCCAATTCTTTTATCCCCCTGAGTTGTGATTATGAGTTTTGATTCTGACAAGCCCTGAGTGCAAAAGGCTCAGAGCTTGCCCATACCGTAAAAAGGGGGCAAGGCTTTGCAGCCGCCCCCTGGCTTTGCAAGGTGCAGGCGGGTTACACGCCCTCGTCGTCGGGAGCGAAGCTATACTCGCCCGGCTCGATAGTGTAGCCCACATCGGCGCTCTGGCTTTCGCGGCGCTGTTTGCCCTCGACGGCGGCGTCGGCCATCTTGGCTGTGATTACACGTACAGCGCGGATCGCGTCATCGTTGGAAGGGATTATGAAATCCACTTCGTCAGGGTCGCAGTTGGTGTCTACCATAGAGACGACGGGCAGGCCCAGCTTGATAGCCTCGGTGATAGCAATACGCTCGCGGTGTGGGTCTACGATGAAGACCGCATCCGGCAAATCGCGCATATCCTTGATGCCGCCAAGAAGGGAGTTCAGCTTATCTATTTTCTCTTCCAACTTCATCGCTTCGGCCTTAGGCAAGTCGGCGAACTCACCACGAGCGCGGCGGCTCTCAAGGTCGGCCAGGTAGCGTAGACGGTTGCGTATGGTGGCAAAGTTGGTAAGCATACCACCCATCCAGCGCTTGTTGACGAAGTACTGGCCGGAACGCTCGGCTTCTTCCTGAATGGCCTCCTGAGCCTGCTTCTTGGTGCCGACGAAGAGGACCTTACCGCCATTAGCCACCAGGTCGCTTACGTAGTTCATAGCAGCCTGAAGGCCTGACACGGTCTGCTGAAGGTCAATAATATGTATACCATTGCGCTCGGTGAAGATAAAAGGCTTCATTTTGGGGTTCCAGCGCTTGGTCTGATGCCCGAAGTGAACGCCCGCTTCAAGGAGCGCCTTCATGCTGATGCCGTTACCGCCACTGCCGTTGCTGCCACGATCCCCGCTGCGTTGAGCCGTCGGTTGCTGGGGGCCTTCCTGGGGAGGGGCCTGGAGCTGCTGCCTCTCTCCTTCCTGTTGGACCTGAGGCGCTTGCGCAGGTGCGGTCTGCTCTGAGGCACTTTGCTCTGGAGCAGCTTGCGCTTCCGGTGCCTGCGGCTCTGTCGTTGCCGCTTCGATCTCTGTATCCGTTGTCGCCAATCTTTCCTCCATAGTTTGTTGTATCTTCCGCTATCTTCACCCCCGACAGGCACACGAGCAAGCATTCAACGAAGCGGCTCTTGCACAACCCGGCAAGTCGGACAGCGTGCTTATTAGTGACCATTACGGTCGAACACTGCGGCATTTGCAACCCACATGTTGCAAAGTACCAACGCCAATTATATCACAAACACGTGCAGCAGGGCAAGGAAAATAGAACTCTAACTGTTCAGAGTTGAGGTGGAGGAACAAAGTTCAAGGGGTATCTGTGCGGGTGAGGGCGGGGACACCTCCGTAACCCCTGCTCTGAACATTTACATGCACCTGGTCGCGAGATTATCTATTCACCCGATAAACTGTATAGCGCGCTTGCTTCTCCACTGTGGTGGTTTCTGAGGCGATTTGGGAAAGGGTCTCCGGGGTGAGGCGAGCCCGCCCGCCGTCGTGTATGGCGATCAACGGAACGCGAGATGCGCGGTCAAGTATGTCGGCCTGCGCAGCAGGTAGATAGAGGACTGCGTAAACATCGGCGCTGTGCTGGCCCTGTAGCACGGCGTTTGTGAGGTCTCCCCAGCTGCGGTTGTTCAGTCCTAGCGCCAGATAGATCATATGGCCGTAGCTGTCTACCAGGTAGCCTGTAGAGTTACGGCTCGGAGGCCGTGCGGCGCGGAAGTTGAATTGCTCATCAGTAGTGAGAACAGGGGTGCCTGGGGGGACCGCGTCATTTATATAGCGGCTCACAATCTCAAAGAGGCGGTCGGGCTTGCTGCCTGTGACATCCAGCCATTCCACCCCCGCGAGGGGTAAAGTGAGGATAGCGGCCAGTGCGTAAGGGAGCAACCGAGCCGTTGCCCGGGTTAGTAGGCGGGTACGCCCGAAGCTCCAGAAGTCATTGAGCAGGCGCGGGATGATGCTAAAGCCAGCGCCCAACAAGCAGAGAGGCGCAGCAAGTTGGATATAGTAGTGCTGGTAAAAGGAGCGGCTGTAGGTGAAGAGGAGCAGGCTGAAGAATGTCCAAAGTACGATGGCACGCCAGGGGCCAAGCAGGGTGCGCCGCCACACCCATATTGAGAGAACGATAAAACCAAGCGCAGCAAAGACCAGCGTAAGGCTATCGTTCAGCTTGAGCGACACGTTCGCCAGGCGCTCGCTCGCGGCAGTAACGCCGTCGCTGGGGCGTAACAGTTGAAAGAAGAAGACCATGCGCACGAACTGTGACGGCGCGGCCAGCAGGAAAGGCCCGACCACAATTATACCCGCTACGAGCGCACCCAGGATCGTGCTTGCTAGCTGGCGTGCGAGGGGTATGCGCGGTACGGACCCAGCAGCCCCACGCTTCTCCAGGCCAAGCCACAATATGTCCGCCAGGATCGCCACCAGGCAAGCCACTCCTGCTATCTTGGTGAGAGCGCTGAGGGCCGCGAAAGCCCCCGCAAGGCCGAGCCAGAGGAAGGGGCGTCGCCGGGCGCGCGCGCTGCCGCCTCCTTCCAGGGCGGGGCGGACCCACAGGTAGAGAAGTAACGCGCCACAGGAGAGGAGCACCATCGGGCCGTCGAGCATCACCTTGCGGTTTATCTCCACCACGCGGCCATCCAGCGCCCACAGAACCCCGGCGAGCGTACCCCCCCATAATCCCACCAGGCGCAAGCCTATGAAAAAGAGAAAGACAAGGGTCAACAAGCTGTAGGCTACGGAGAGATAGCGAGCCATCATGAAAGATGTCGGGCTGCCCCACTCGGTGAAGTGATAAGCCAGGGCAGGCGCATAAGAGATAGCAGCCATCGGAGGGTGAGCGAAGAAGTAGTCGCGGTAAGGAAGGATGCCTTGCAGAAATAATTGCGATGCCCCTGCGTAGACCCCTTCATCATCGTAAACCTGCTGCGAAAGGCCGTTGCTCTGCGGCCAGAGCTGCACCATGCGGACATAGCCAGCCAGCAGCAAAAGCAATATGAGCAGAGCAACAATCAGCCACCGAGCCTGCGGCTCGCCCGCCGATTGGTCATTTTCGGCAGTAGCTCTCGGCTGTGATTTTCTACGAAGCCCCACAGGCAGTCCCAAGCCCACCAGCCAGGCAGCGGTCGGCAGCCAAGGCAGGGCGTCATAGTGGGCCTGTAGCAAATCGAGCCACCCGGGTCGAATAGGAGGAGTAGAGGGATCAGGAAGGCCGTTCCACCCCGATATACCCTGGGCGATAAAGGGCAGCAAGCGTAGCTGCACTGCCACGCCTACCGCTCCATAGACGAGCAATGCTAACGAAAGATAGCGGAGTAGGCGTGCGGGGCTTGTAGCGCGTTGGGGGGCGGCTTCCATAAGAGGATTGTCGCAGAAGGGTGCCAGACTGTCAAACTATTTCGCAAAAACAACTGTTCAGAGTAAGGCATGACCCGGCGGGCCACCATTACCGATGAAAACGAGTGATTTAGCACCCCTCTATACTACTACCCTTCTCATTTTCAGAGGAGTTGGGGTGGAGCAATCTTCTTGGGGTATCTGTACGAGTCACCTGCACTCACCCCATGCCCCTCTCCCCTTCATGGGAGAGGGGCATGGGGTGAGTGCAGGTGACTCGTACTCTGAACGCTTACTCGCCAAAGTAAGCGTTCAGATATAGTTTGAAACCCTATAAGGAAAGGGATAGCTAGGGCGTGCTGACTTCTACGCTACCTACGCCAAGATTAAGGTTGAGGTCCAGCTTGTTGGTCGCGCTGATATAGCCGCTTGTCTGGTATATATCACCGGTCTGCTGAAAGCGCTCGTCTATGCTGAAGCTGCCGAGGCCCTTGTTCACGGTGATACGAGCCTCTACATCTTCCGGTATCAGCAGAGATAAGTTGCCCACTCCGCCATTCGCTTTAGCCGTTGTTATCCCCGTGCCTGATGGAAATGTAATTACGGTTTCACCTACGCCTCCGTTAACGTCGATGCTTCTCAGCTTGAGGCCGCTCAGGTCGAGCTCTGACTTACCGGAGCCTGTACTGACCCTGAGATCGAGTGGCACACTCGGGTTCACGTGTAAATCCCAGCGTGGCGATTGCCCGGAACCAAGGAAGGGGAAGCCTCCGCCCTGCTGGTTCTGGCGCAAGCTCAGGGTGCCCATGCGGCCGCTGCTATTGAACTCCTGCGCAGGCTGGCCGCGGTCTTCGTAGTATTGCAAAGTGCCGGTGGCAAGTACTGTAGGATCGCTGTTCGAGCTATCTACATTTACCTCTATTACTCCAAGCTCAAGATTTACAACAGCCGATTCCACCCCGTTGAGGGGCGCTTTCACGACGGGAATAGTGGTAAGGTTGGCGCGAGCCTGAAAGCCGCCGTTGGCGTAGACGAAAGCCACCCCGCCGCCTAGCACCAACAGGATTATCAAAAGAGAGAGGGCAGGATTGCGCCTCCCAAGCAGGATTTCAAGCCCAACCGCCACCAATAGGAGGGGCCATAGCCGCCAAAGCTGACGCCAGACGTTGGCGTCGAGCAGGCCGAAATTGCTGAGCAAGAAGAGGACGCCCGCCACGATGAGCAGCAAGGGTCCAAGAAAACCGCCTGAATAAGGCCTCCTTGCACGGCGCATCTCTCTACGGGTGTCACGCTCAGAGCGGTATGGCGGCTGGCTTTGCCCTACTTGCTGCCACTGCTCATAAGGTGTTCCTTGCGGGCGCAGATCCGGCGGCGCGTAGCCGGGTGATGGTGGCGCTGTGGATCGCTGCCCGGCTCCAGGCGGCCAGGCCTGCGTTGGCGCGCCCTGCTCCAGCGGACCCGTTACCGCCCCCTGACCTGAACGCACCACGTTCTGGCCCGCGCTATTGGGATTCTGGTCCATTGAAAGTCCTCCTGTATATAACACTCTGTAGCTCTGTATATTACGGAAAAGCTTGCCTTTGCCGGGCAAGATGTAGAATGGGAAAGGATAATAGCCTTTCAGCGTATGTATGCTGCTCGGTGAGTCATGATTCGTTCTTCTAGCGCTATTCCAGTAGATAGAAGTTAGAGGTGTAAAGCCGTACTGGTAAAAAGATGCAGTAACACCGGCCAGCGTGTGCTACTGCATCTTTCTCCTCTTTCAGGCGCGACCGTGTTGTTACCGGCGGCGTGCCAGCATGAAGGCTCCGAGTCCGATGAACAGTAGAGGCCACATGGCGTGCCATTGCATTATTCTAAAGAAGCCGACATTGCCGAGCAGGAAGAAGACGCCTATGGATATTAGCACGACAGGGCCGATTCCGGGACCAGAGCGGCTCATGCTGCCCGCTTGCGGCGCTTGCCCGGCGTTGTAGCTCGCATTAGGAGCGCTGGGGCCGGTAGGATTACCTGCGGGTTGGCTTCCTGCCGGTGGGTTGTTGGCCGCGCCAGGGTTGCCTCCGGGGAAGCCGCGCACTCTAGCGCCTATGTCACTGAGATTCTCGTGTATGATCTGGCTGGCATCCGAAGCAGTGCTACCCGCAGTGGGTACTATTAGCCAGAGCGCCAGGTATGCAAGGAAGAAAGCCCCACCGCTAAAGATCGTCAACAAAACGAAAGTCAGTCTGATAAAGGTGGGGTCTATTTTGAGATAGTTGCCAAGCCCTGCGGCTACTCCACCCAGCATCGCCTCGCTTGTGCTCCTGTAAAGACGGCCGTTGCCGTTCATATCGTTCCTCCTGGTAATTCCAATCTGCTGATAAAGTTGATACATACCACCTGGTAAGCGGACCCAGATGCTTATCGCCTGATGCCTGGCACGGTACTCAGCCCTGAGTTAGCCCGCCGGATTGCGGGGCACGATGATCCAGAGCAGCCCATAAACAAGTAGCGCGGGGAAGCCGGCTGTAACGAAGGCAAGAAGTACAAATAGCAGGCGAATGATAGTGGGATCGAGGTTGAAATATTCGGAGATGCCACCCGCCACTCCGCCAAGCATTGCGTCTCGGCTACTTCGGTAAAGTCTCTTATAATCCATCTGTGCCCTCCTTTCTTTTCCTTTTTTCGTCTCCTGGTATTAGATACGCAGCTACCGGCAAAAAGGTAACAACATTGCAGGACCGGTTCGCACAACGGCTGACAGCGTTCAGTTATGAGTTACACCAATACTCCGCAGGTCCCTTGACAAGGGGGGCAACTTGGGGTAATAAATAAGCAGTAAGGATTACAGCAACAAAGGCAAAGATGGAGAGAGTAGGCCAAGCGCACGCGCCCAGGGAGGGTAAGGGCCACAGACTGGAAGCCCGCCTCGCGAATCTCGGCTGAAGTTCACTCCTGAGCCGACAGGTGAAAGATCAATAGCCTGATCCGGGCGCTCACCGTTATAGAGCATAAAGCGGTCTGCATACAAAATTTTGTAGGCCGAAATCAGGGTGGTACCACGTGGCCGCGCCTCGTCCCTGGCGAGAAGTGCGGCTTTTTGTTTAAGGAAATCATTGCTCACCTTCGGCGGGCAAGGGGGTTGCGATGGCTACTTTGCGGGAGGAGATTGAGGAAGCCAGGCGCGAGGCTTTGGCCGCGCTTGACAAGGCTGGGGACAGTGCCGCTCTTGATGAGTGGAACAGAGAATACCTGGGCAAGAAAGGTAGGATGACAGCTCTCTTCCGGGGGGTAGGGGCGCTGCCTGCTGAGGAGAAGGCGAAGGCGGGGCAAGCTATCAACTCGGCCAAGTCGGAACTTGAGGAGACATTCTCTCAGGCGACAGAGCGTGTAGTAGAAGGGGAGCAGCAGCAACGGCTCCAGGCTGAAGCTGTAGACGTGACGCTGCCCGGGAGGCCCGCGCCCGACGGCCATCTGCACGTCATCACTCAGACGGTGCGCGACATCTTGCGTGCTTTTGAGCATATGGGCTTCCAGGTTTATGAGGGGCCGGACGTAGAGCTTGATATTTATAACTTCGAGTTGCTCAATATCCCGCCTGAGCACCCCGCCCGCTCCATGCATGATACATTCTATATAGACGACCGCCTGCTGGGTCTACGACCGCCCGGTGCGAGCATGGACGACTTGCCTCCTGTGATATTACGCACCCATACGTCGCCCAACCAGATAAGGATGATGCGTAAGATAGAGCCTCCTGTAAGGCTAGTGGTGCCTGGCAAGTGTTATCGCTCGGAAGCCACCGATGCCACGCACGAAGCCTACTTCATGCAAATCGAAGGGATAGCGATCGACCACAAGGTGACGCTCGCCGACCTGAAAGGTACGCTCGCGGCCTTTGCTCGCGCCATCTTCGGGCAGGACAGACGCGTGCGCTTTCGCTGCGACTACTTCCCATACGTGGAGCCGGGAGTAGATCTGGCGATAAACTGCCTCGTCTGTGGCGGCAAAGGCTGTCGCTCATGCAAGTACACGGGTTGGCTGGAGATTATGGGCGCTGGGATGGTACACCCGCAGGTGCTGATCAACGGAGGCGTAGACCCCGACGAGTATAGCGGCTTCGCCTTCGGTATGGGCCCTGAGCGGATAGCAATGCTGCGCCACTCCATTGACGATATTCGTCTCTTTTATGAAAATAACCTGAGATTCTTGAAGCAATTCTGACGCATGTTACTTGGTGCGTGCTGCGTAGGTGGATAAGGAAAGTTGTTCCTTTAGCCTTCCAGCTTTGGAGCAGCTATTACGCGATGCGCACCAGGCAACGCGTTGTATACCGGAGAAGAGCAATGCCAATACGAGTACCGCTCTCCTGGCTGAGAGAGTATGTAGATATAAGTGTGACGCCGGAGGAGCTGGCCCAGAGGCTTACGCTGGCAGGGATCGAGGTTGAGCACATCGTGACTGTAGGCGAGGAGTGGCAAAATATCTACACGGGCCGCGTCACGCGCCTGGAGAGACACCCCAACGCCGACAGGCTCAATCTCGCCACAGTGGAGTACGGCGCTGAGCAGGCAATTACTGTAGTGACGGGCGCACCCAACATTCGAGAGGGCGATACGGTGGTGCTGGGGCTGATTGGCTCGCGCTATCTGGACCAGCATGTCGCGCCGCCAAAGTGGTCTACTCTCAAGCCCGCCAAAATCAGAAACATCCAGACCGAAGGTATGGTGATGTCGGAGGCCGAGCTTGGCCTTTCAGAAGAGCATGAAGGTATTATCCTGCTCGATCCCTCAACGCCTCTGGGAGTGCCGATACAGCAAGTGTTGGGCGAGACTCTGCTGGAGATAGAAGTTACGCCGAATAACGGGCGCATTCTCAGTATGGTTGGCCTGGCACGCGAGGTGGCAGCCCTCTACGATACCGAAGTACGCTACCCATCAAGCGAATGGGAAAGTGCAGGGCCGCCTGTAAGTGAGCTGATTCAGGTGGAGATAGACGATCCTGAGCTTTGCGCGCGCTACACAGGGGCGGTGATACAGGAGGTAACGATAGAGCCGTCGCCCGCCTGGATGCAGCGATACCTTACCATGGCAGGCATGCGGCCTATCAACAACATAGTGGATATTACCAACTATGTGATGCTGGAGATGGGGCAGCCGCTACACGCTTTCAGCTACAATGCCGTTGAGGGGCGTAAAATCGTGGTGCGCCGCGCCCGCCCTGGGGAGCGTCTGACTACGCTGGACCATGTGGAGCGGGCGCTTGACCCTAATATGCTGGTGATAAGTGACACAGAGAAAGCTGTAGGGTTAGCGGGTGTCATGGGCGGGGAGGATAGCGAGATCGGCAGCGAAGGAATGACTGATGTCTTTCTGGAGTCGGCGCACTTCGAACCGAGGAATACAAGGCGCACCGCCCGCCTCCTCAAGCTGCCTTCAGAGGCGTCATACAGGTTCGAGCGATGGGTGGACCCTACGTTGACTGTACCTGCCTTGAAAAGGGCCGCCGAGCTGATGAGCCAGCTTGCAGGAGGAGTGATAGCCGAGGGTTACGTAGACGAATACCCGCGCCCTCTCAAGCCACGACGTATACACTTCTACACCTCTGAGGTGGAGCGTCTACTTGGCATAAAAGTGCCGCCCAGCGAGATAGCAAGCCTGCTCAGGCGGCTGGGCTTCACAGTGGACCTGCCTCATAACGCCGACGCGGTAGGGCAGGATACGACAATGCTGGTAGATGTGCCTTCTTATCGCAACGACGTAACGCTGCCCGCCGACCTGGTGGAGGAAGTGGCGCGCATGGTGGGCTACGATCTCATACCCGAAACCCTCCTCTATGGCGGGCTGCCGCCGCAGGAGGTGAATCGCTCGCTTGAAGCCGAGAATAGGATGCGCGACATCATGGTGGCGTGCGGCCTCGACGAGGTAATAAACTACTCGGTCATGTATAGTGGAGCATTAGAAAAACTGCGACGAATAGAGGCGACCGCAAAAGAGGGAGGCGAGCGGCCTACATACCGCTCGTGGGACCCGCAACGGCCTCCCGTCACTATCGTCAATCCGGTGAGCAGCAGGCAAGATGTGATGCGCCCCACGCTGCTGCCCAATATGCTTGACACGCTACGGCTAAATCTCAAAGCCGAGCCTGGAGGGCCGGTCCGTATATTTGAGCTTGGGAAAGTATACCTGACCCCCACCTCTGCCGAGATAGCATCGCGGATCGCGCATATGGCCGAGGAGAGGCTGAGGTATCCGCGCCTTGAGGCATGGGAGCCTGTACCGGGCGAGGAGCGGCTGCCTGTGGAGCCGCGCCGCTTGATGGGGGTGATGGCGGGGTGGCGACACGAGAAAACCCGCTTCCACCTCTCCGGCGACGGGTCGGACGCGCAGATGGGCTTCTTCGATGCCAAAGGCATAGTGGAGGAGCTCCTCCAACAGCTTCATATAGCCGGTAGCGTGTGGGTGCCCGCCAACGCTCCCCTCTTTCACCCAGGGCGCGTTGCCGTATTACAGGCGCAAGGCGTAGAGCTTGGGGTTGTAGGAGAAGCGCACCCCCGACTAATCGAGGAGTGGGAGTTACCCGCAGAGCGAGTATGCGTCTGGGATTTAAACGTGGAGGCTTTGATAGCCTTGCTGCCTGACCGCGTGATCTACAAGCAGGTTAGCCCCTACCAGGCTGTCAGGCACGATATGGCCTTTGTTGTGGAGGACAGCGTTCCCGCAGGGGATGTAGAAGATGCGATAAGGAAAGCAGGAGGCGCTGCTGTAAAGCAAGTAAGCTTGTTCGATATCTACACCGGCGAGCCGGTACCCGAAGGGCGAAAGAGCCTGGCTTTCGCTGTAACCCTCAACTCGATAGAAAAGCCGCTCACCGAAGAAGAGGTGGCACGTATCCGCAAGCGGATAAAAGGAATGTTGGAGAGAGAGATGGGGGCCAGGATGAGGGATTAGCTGCTAGTCCTTGATTCCTTACCGCACCGCACAAGGCTAGAAAGAGGCTAGAGCTTTGATCGAGCATAATAAAGGAGACAAGAAGCAACGAGGGCGTACAGAGAAGCAGGCCGCCGGCTCCCAGCCGCAAGGCCCTTATATAAGGCTGCACAGCGATGAAAACCCGTACGGCTGCTCATTGAACGTGCTGGACGCCCTCGGCTCTTCAGATACATACCACCTGCCCGCCGATCCGATAAGCAGTGAGCTTCGCACCGCCTTGAGCGAGTACACGGGCTTTGCCGCTGAGCGCATCGTAGCGGGCGCGGGCACGCTGGAGCTTACCGAACGGATGCTGCACGCTTTCCTCGATTCGGGCGACGCCGTGATTACCTGTCCGCCTTCGCTACCCCACCCCAGCCTGGGGGCTTCCCGTGCGCGGGTGACGCCTGTGCAGGTGCCACGTACCGATAACTTTGATATCGATCCTGATGCGATCATAACTACCATGCACCGGCAGAGCAACATAAAGATGGTGGTGTTGCAATCGCCGAACAACCCGACCGGCAACGCGACATCGAACACTACGATAGTGCATCTGCTGCATAGGGGCGTGTGGGTAGTGGTGGACGAGACCTACTACGAGTTCTCTGACAGAACGGTAGCTCCGCTGGTGAGCGAGTTCGATAACCTCGTAGTGCTGCGGTCGTTCAGCCCCTGGGCTGGATTGCAGGGTCTACCCGTCGGCTATGCTCTCTGCTCACATCGTGCGGCTTCCAGGCTGCAAAGGCTGACGCCGCCGGGCGGTCTGAACCGGGCAGCGCAACTGGCGGCTATCGCCTCACTTCAAGACCGCGAAACGCTAAAGCAGAGAGTGCGGCGGATAAGATTGGAGCGCGGCAGGCTCTACCGGCAGCTACGCAAGCTTAATCTGCTTCAGCCCTATCCCTCGGCCACAAACTTTCTTCTCTGTCGCATGACAAGAGGCGACGCGCAGATGGTGCAGAGGCAACTTCAGGACGAAGGTATCCTGGTGAAAGCGATAAGCGACCGCTGGCTGGAGAACCACTTGCGGATAGGAGTAGGTCGCCCGGAAGATACCAACACTTTGATCGTGAGCCTGAAGAAGCTGGCGGCGGAGCCGTTCTTGTAGTGCTTCGGGACTGGAGGTCAGGGAGTAAGGCGGCGATGGCAAAGCTCGCTGTTTGTAGTCGCCCTCTCCCTTCCACAGAAGCGGGGAATGTGGAAAACTTTGGGAATAGAGCATTGACAGAGCTGTCAGCTTCCCGTA